>Ga0208375_1002833_pt1 | contig 15589 bp, 16 predicted proteins | sample RifOxyD1_FD_184038 | JGI IMG/M metagenome (GOLD analysis project Ga0208375, IMG submission 184038) | Soil microbial communities from Rifle, Colorado - Rifle Oxygen_injection D1 (SPAdes) | ecosystem: Environmental > Terrestrial > Deep subsurface > Rock core/Sediment | place: Rifle, Colorado... | reverse complement strand
GACCGGTGACTGATTGCCGGCTTTGGGAATAACCGTCAACTTGAAGGTTGCCCCATCCACGTCATAGCTCACTCGATCGATTTTATTGGCGTCATATCCATCAAATTGAATAACCAGGTTGCCACCCCCACCCAAAGAGGTCGTCACTTTGTCGATTCCGACCAGGCGGTTGTATTCCACCGTCATGGGAGATGGGCAAACTATCGAAACAGCCTTACCGCTGTTTTTTAAAGCCAAATATAAACCTAAAGACGAGGCTACTTCATCAAAAAAGGGCTTGGAAGGCACCAACAAAACCACCGATTTGGCAGTTGCAAGTTGACTTGTAAAAGAGTTCTCCATACGGTTCACTTGTTGGTGGCGATTATACCATCACCCACTTTGAAATCAAGGTGGGGTGTAAAAAGTAGTCCAAATTCTTCCCCGTTAGCCACCTCACCAACTTCCACTTTAGCCTTACGCAGTGACACAACTTTAATCCGCCCAAGCTCCAGTTCCCCCCGCACCAGCTTTAAAAGATTACTTTTACTAATCTTGCCCATTGCCATCCGACATCCGGCCACCCGCATACCGTTGAAGGGAAACTCACTTACAATTTGGGCCTTACCCAAAACAGTGACTAACCCCCCTTTGTGGATTTCGGCCAGTTTTTCTAAAAGTTCATAGATAATCCGGTAGGAAAATAGGAGCACCCCTTCCGATTCGGCCAACTTTTTCACTCCAGAAGGAACTACAACATTAAATAGAAAGAGTCCAATCACGTTCTTGGCTTTGGCGTTTAAAATGTCTGATTCATTTACGCTCCCCACCCCGGAATCCAAAACGGCAAAACCCACCGGAATACTGGCCAGTAGGGCTTCCAAAGAACCCGTATTATCAGCCTTAACCACAATCGGAAGGCCGGTTCCTTTTTTTGCAGTTTCGAGACTCTCCTTTTTTTCCTGCGGCTGCCGGGTGATCATTTCACCTACTTCCGGCAACTGGTCAAAACCCAAAACAGTAGCCACCCCACCAGCATTGACTGTTTTTAAAGGTCCCTCACTACCCACTAAACCTCGAACTTTACAAACCAAACTACCGACATAAACAGTCTCTCCAATCTCAATTTTTCCGGATTTTACTATCACATTGGCACAATAGCCGGCTTTACTCTTCTCGCTCTCCAGTACAAAAGCTACCAGATCGTCACTTTCAACTGTTTCATTCATTTCCCACATCAAAGCAATTGTCTCCAGCAACTCCCCTAATCCCGTTCCGGTTTTGGCCGAAACCAAAACAAAAGGAGTGTTTCCTCCCCGTTTTTCCAACAACACCCCTTTTTCGGCCAACTGACCCATCACCATTTCCGGGTTAGCACTGGGCATATCGGTTTTATTAATGGCCACAACATACGGAATTTGGCTGTTTTGAATGTGGGTAATGGCTTCAGCCGTTTGGGGCTGAACCCCGTCATCGGCTGCTACTACCAAAATGGCAATGTCGGCAATCGTTGAGCCCCGTTTTCGCATCAGGGAGAAAGCGGCGTGCCCCGGGGTATCGATAAAAACAATTGTCTTGCCCTCTTTGGTCGTTATTTGAGAAGTACTAACTTTTTGGGTAATACCCCCGGCTTCACGAGCGGCAACATTGGAACTTCTGATTTTGTCTAGGAGGGTGGTTTTACCGTGGTCAACGTGGCCCAAAACCACGACCACAGGAGATCTTTTTTGAATCATGTTTAGACATTTTCCTTCGTTACCTCTTCGCCTTCGTCACCATTGGATTCAACATTAATCTCAGTTTTGGTCAACATAGAGGCCAATTTGACATTCCAACCGTCTCGGCCAATGGCCAAGGGCAACTGGTCAGCCGGGAATTTAACCACGGCTGATTTTTTGTCACGAGATATAACCACTACTCCCTGTGTCGCGGGTGTGAGGGCCGAAGCGACTAATTCAGAAACATTTTCGGTAAAAGGAATGACGTCAATTCTCTCCCCACCCAGCTCGTTGGTAACCGCCTGAATCCGCACCCCTTTTTGACCGACACAGCTCCCTACCGCGTCGATTCCGGAGGCGGAAGAGCCGACCACCATCTTGGTCCGAACTCCCGGCTCCCGAACAATAAGTTTAACCTCTACTGTCCCAGCATTGACTTCCGGTACTTCCCGGGCCATCAATTTTTCCACAAACTTGGGGTCTGCCCGAGAAAGAATCAGATCTTTACCCCGAGGTCCATCAACAATACCTTTCAAAAGGAAGGTGGCCCGTTGATTTAAACTCAATCGCTCCGTGGCTACTCGTTCTGTGGCCGGCATAATGGCTTCCACCCGACCCAAATCAACCCGAACATTTTGGCCGTCAAAACGCAAGATTAAGCCGGAAACCAACTGACCAACCTTGCCTTCATACTCATCCATGACATTGGTTTTTTCGGCTTCCCTGATTTTTTGATGAATCACTTGTTTAGCGGTCGTGGCGGCAATTCGACCAAAGCCGGGAGGTGTGACGTCTTTGCGTTTGGCGGGCTTGCCTTCAGGGTACGAGAAGACCCGAGCCTCGCCATTGGCGGGGTTAATTTCCGCCTCCACCATCAGCGCTTCATCATCCACCCCTTGTTCTTTGGCATCACGGCGGTAAGCAGCAACCACAGCCTCTTTGATAGCCTCCAAAATCACCTCAGCATCCAGCCCCCGCTCCAGCGTCAGAGCCTTCAGCGCTTGTGTAAACTCATTTCTTGGTCCATTCATACGCGGTCTAGTTTACCCTGAGGCTACTTCCAAGTCAAGGTCAGGACTGCTTCAAAGGCCTCTTTTTCTAGCTTTCTAGGGCCTCGCCTTAGCGAGGCTCTGAGGCGAGGCCTTAGAGGCTTAGTTATCACAGGCCACATATAGGCCTTGGTATGAGACCATTATTAGAAAGATAGTGTCGGATATTTACGGAAACATACCGGACCAAGGCCTCTTGACAACTGTACAGAATTTTGTACAATAACTTTATATGGATACCGTAATGCCTATTTCCGAAGCTAGAATCAGATTACCAGAGTTGGTAAATCTGGCCGATTCTCTATTTAGAAAAACCTATATTACTGTTAAGGGAAAAATTAAAGCTATTCTAATAAACCCTGAAGAGTTATCCCTAATGGAAGAAACCTTGGAGGTTTTGTCTGACCCTAAAACCATGAAGGCTATTAACCAAGGCAAAAAAGAGGTCAAGGCCGGCAAGGTAGTTGACTGGCAAGACCTGAAAAAAGAGCTTAGAATATAGATGTGTACAGAGTACAGTTTACCGAAAGCGCCTCTAAAGATTTAAAAAAACTCGACCGTCGCTACTTAAAAGCAGTAAATAAAGCACTGGATAAACTAGCCGACTTTCCCACAGTTGGTAAACCATTAAAGGGTGAATTGCAGGGCTTCTGGAAATTGCGTTTCTCTCGCTACCGCATTATTTACCAGATTATTGAACGAAAACTACTCATCATTGTCTTTGAAGTCCGCCATCGCAAGGACGTCTACCGATAACACACCCCAGGTTTCTACCTAACCAACCTCCGAGGTTGGTGTAATCACAACCCGGTTTCTTGGAGCTCTTCAAACAATTTCTTTTGCTCGCGGGACAAGTGAGAGGGGACGGAAATAAGAACCCGAACATAGTGGTCCCCCCGACCGCGGGATTTGAGGTGTGGGACACCCCGCTCCCGCAATCTAATCATTGACCCAGGCCTCGTTCCCGGCCGAACTCTAATTTTAACTTCACCGTCAATGGTTTTCACCCCAATCTCCCCACCCAAAACGGCCATCGAATAGGGAACTTCCAGATTGTTGTAAATATCCGACCCTTCCCGCTCAAATTTGTTGCTGGGGCGGACATTCAAGGACAAAGTAAAGTCGGCAAAATCAATGCGTGACCCCTCATCCACCCCGGCCGGAATTTTAATTTTCTTTTTTTTGCCATCAATGGAAACCTCCAATTCCGCTCCTTTGACCGCATCTTCAAAACCAATGGCTACCGAGTAACGAGGTTTCCGTTTGAACCGTCCCCCTCCGCCAAAGGCGGATCCGCCTTGGGAGGAGAAGAACTGTTCAAAAATCTCAAAGGGGTCACCAAAATCCCAGCCAGAGACTGGTCCGCCTTGGGCGGAAAATGGCTGGCCCCCTGACGAGTAGTAATACTGAAACGGCCCCTGTCCACCACCGGCTCCGGCAAAGGGATTGCCACCACCCGGGGGAGTGTGGCCAAACTGGTCATAAGTGGATTTTTTTTGCGGATCGGACAAGACCTGGTAGGCCTCGTTAATTTCTTTAAATTTCCGCTCCGCCTCGGTTTTGTCAGCCCCTTGGTGGCGATCCGGGTGCCAGGTTAAAGCTAGTTTGCGATAAGCAGCTTTTATTTCAGAAGCTGACGCTGTACGCGGAAGACCTAAAATATCATAAAAATCACTTTTGGTACTCATAAAAAATAAATGCTAAAAAAGCAAATGCTAAATTTTACCCTTAGTATTCAGAATAATCTTGCTAATAATTCTGATAAGTTGTTGGTTTTCATCCAGTAGTGCCAAAAAATGTTCTTTTAAGTTTGGGTTGTGGTCCGAAATTAACGACAACCAATAATAGGTTTCTTTTGCCTCTTTTTTTGAAATGGTAAATCTGTGTACAAATTCTTTTTTTGTTTCCGACCCATCGGCTTCCAAAGCATTAGCTCCAATCGAAGAAGCAGATCTAATAACTTGTCTTATCAAAACAAGATTTTCGGTCGTTCTAGGAATCAGTTTTATAGATCGGAGAACTTGAAGAACAAATTTATAAATTCTTTCGTGAATTTCTCTCTTGTTTTCTGGCATTTATCATCTTCAGTTTACTACTTCTCCTTCTTCAACCTTCTCCTCTTTTTTATCATCCCTTTTTTCTTGTGATTTTTCCGGTTGTTCCTCATTTTGTTTTTTATCATTTTCATTTTTAGCATTTTGGTTTCCATACATCGCTTCACCAATAGAGGATAAAACTTCTGACAAGTCTTTGGTCTTGGCATCCAGATCTTCTTTGGTGCCAGTCTCCAGAACTTCTTTTAAAGCCTTAATCTTGTCCTCCACTTTAGTTTTGACCTCCGCGGGTACTTTATCCCCACCATCCTTGAGAGCTTTTTCGGCTGTGCCGATAATCGCGTCAGCACGGTTTTTACTTTCAATCTTCTCCTGTTTTACTTTGTCCTCTTCTTTGTGTTTTTCAGCTTCCTCCTGCATTCGTTTCACCTCATCATCCGACAAACCTACTGCCCCGGAAATAGTAATGTTTTGCGTTTTACCACTCGCTTTATCTTTGGCGGCCACTTTCAAAATGCCTGAGGCGTCAATATCAAAGGTTACCTCAATTTGAGGTACTCCCCTGGGGGAGGGTGGAATCCCATCCAGCACAAACCGGCCCAAATCTTTATTGTCCGCACTCATCGGTCGCTCACCTTGGCTGACATGAATTTCCACCTGGGTCTGATTGTCAGCCGCTGTTGAAAAGACCTCAGTCTTTGAGGTCGGTACTGTCGTGTTGCGGGTAATCATGGGTGTGGCTACTCCACCCAAAGTTTCAATTCCTAAAGTCAAAGGAGTCACGTCCAACAACAAAATATCCTTAACCTCACCACCCAGAACACCCGCCTGAATGGCGGCTCCGACGGCCACCACTTCATCCGGATTAACTGACTGGTTGGGGGTTTTGCCAAAGAAATTTTTGACCACTTCCACTACCTTGGGCATCCGGGTCATCCCGCCCACCATGATCACTTCGTCAATGTCATGAGCATCCAGTTTGGCATCCTTGAGAGCTGCCTCAACCGGTTTAATCGTTTTTTGAATCAACTCGTCCACCAAACTCTCCAACTTGGCCCGAGTCAACTTCATGGTCAAATGCAGAGGGTTGCCATCTTTTTGAGTGATATAGGGCTGATTAATCTCTACCTCCGAAGCCGCCGATAATTCAATCTTGGCTTTTTCAGCCGCATCTCGGACTCTTTGCAAAGCCTGCCGATCCGCGGAGAGGTCCATCGAGTTCTCTTTTTTGAATTCCCCAATAATCCACTGGACAATCACCTCATCAAAATCATCTCCACCCAAATGAGTGTCACCATTGGTAGACTTAACCTCAAAGACCCCCTCTCCCAACTCCAAAATGGAAATGTCAAAAGTCCCCCCACCCAAGTCATAAACTGCAATCTTGTGGGCCTGCTTTTTGTCCATCCCGTAGGCCAATGCCGCCGCCGTTGGTTCGTTAATAATTCGTTCCACCTTAAATCCGGCGATCTCTCCGGCCTGTTTGGTGGCTTGCCTTTGTGAATCGTCAAAATAGGCAGGTACGGTAATGACTGCCTGATCCACTTTGCCACCCAAATAAGCTTCAGCGTCTTTTTTGAGTTTCATCAGTATCCTCGCCGAAATTTCCTGTGGGGTATAGTGCTTACCATCAACATTAACTCCAGCTCCATCGTCTTTACCGGCGGCAATGTCATAGGGAACCATTTTCTTGGATCGTTCCACTTCTTTGTCGTCGGCCCGTCGACCCATCAGGCGCTTGATGGAATAAATGGTATTCTTGGAATTCAAAATCATTTGCCGCTTGGCCACATCACCGACCAAGTTTTTTACCGGCTCCACCACTGAAGGAGTGGTGTTTTTGCCCGTATCCGACGCCGCAATCACCACCGGTCGACCGGCTTCCATCACCGCCACCACCGAGTTGGTGGTTCCTAAATCAATACCAACTATTTTTGACATACTTTCACTTTAGCAAATCTAATAACTTTACCGGTTTTGTATTTCCAACCTTTCAAAACAGTTTCAACAACAGTGTTGGGTCCTCCCCCGGCAACCGTTTCAATTACTTCGTGCAATTCATGATTATAAACGTCTCCGACTTTGGGTTCAATAGGTTCTAAACCTTCCTCGGCAAAAATCTTGGTAAATTCAGCGACAGCAATGCCCAAACCCTGATCGGGTGTGTGCTTTAGGGCCAATTCAAAATTATCCAAGATCGGAATTAATTTTATCAAGAGTTTTTCCGACGAAAACTCAATCCACATCGTTCGTTCAGCCTCGGTTCTTTTCTTGAAATTGTCATAGTCGGCCAGTACCCTAGCCAAACTTTCTTTGTAATTGTCTATCTTTTTCTTTGTCATTTTACCAACCCAAACTGTTCATTAAATTATTAATGTGTCGCACTACCGGAATAACCACCTGATACTTAATTCGCGTTGGTCCCAAGACGGCCAAAGCCGCCCGTTTACCTCCCAGATTAAAAGTGGTTGCTGTCAAACCCACCAATTTCAATTCCGGAAAACCTAACTCTTCACCAAACAAAACCTCTACCGGATTCTCCCAGTTCAGCCGGTGAAAAAACAAGTCGTTGACCTCCTCACCACTTTCCAAAAAAGACAAGACCCCTCCACAGATAGCCAAGTCACAAAACTCCGGATTATCAAAAACGTGCGACAGCCCATAATGCCAACTCCGACCGTCTTCAATGGCCGAAATAGCCAAAGAGTTAGTCACATCAGACAACGATTCGGTCAACTCTTCCATTAAGTTATCGGTGTTGTCTTTAGCTTTCATCACTTCGGTTTTGACTTTGACTTCATCGGACAAACTCATTGATCGTTCTTCCATCAGTTGGCCAACATAAAACTTCATCGCCTTAGAAGTGGGTATTCTTCCCGCTGAAGTGTGGGGTTGTTTTAAATACCCCTTTTTGGTCAACTCCACCATCTCGCTTCTCACCGTCGCCGAAGAAACCCCCAGACGATACTTCCTCTCCAAAATCTCCGACCCGACAGGGTTCGCCGAATCGATATATTCGTCCACTAAAATTTTCAAGATTTGTGTTTGTCTAGCCGTTAAAGAATCGTTCATTTTACAATCCCGAGCGTAACCGAGGGACTGGCAGTATCCTACTACGAGTGCTAACGGGCTGTCAAGAGGCGTTTGATTAGCTTTTGGAAAGAACTCAACTCCCGAACTTTTAATAGCCACGAGACGGCCAAGTACACTACCCCGCCTATCAGAGAAACCAAAACCGTGAGAATTAGGAGATTTTGAGTAAAACGGGTATCCAACACAAACTTTTCAAAAGGGATGTTCTCATCCAAAAAGGCAATAAAGGACAAACGTTTGACCCACACCGACCGGTCAAAAAGTTTAATCAGCAAAAACATAACCGACCCGGATGAGGCAACGGAAATAGCCTGTTTAACAAAGGTCCATTTAAAAACTTTTGGCTGGTAACCAATTTTTTTCTTGAAAGAAATCAAGAGGGCGACAAACTGGAAAAACATCCCCAGAGAATAGGCAAAAGCCAAGCCCCAGACCGGCCAACCCAAACCCCGAATAAACAAAAAGTCCAAACCAAAAATTAAAAGGAGAGAAATAATTGAAGTTGAAACCGGCGTTTTGGTGTCGTGTAGGGCAAAGAAAGCCCGCGATAGCAGGGCGTTGTTGGTCTGAAAAAGCATTCCCAAAGAAAAAGCCGAGACTACATAGCCGGTTTGAACCGTGGCTGCCCAGGTAAAAATATCCGTCCCAAAGACCAATCTGACCAGGGGAATCCGCAAGACGATAAAAGCCACTGACATCGGCAAAATCAAAAACGTCATCTGATAAAAAGTCCGCCAGAAAACATCCAAAAACTCGTGCCGAGCCTCACCTTTTTCGGAAAAAGTGGGAAGAGCCGCCTTGGCAATGGAGGTACCAACCAAGCCCACCGGCAAGAGTTGCAGGGAATTACCCAAAGTGTAAAAGGTGTAGGCGGCAGTAGAAATTATAGAGGAAAAATACAGCTCTCCCATCTTGGACAACTGCAAAAACAAGGACTCCACCAGCCGAGGCCAAGCCAACCTGCCGACACTCTTCACCCCGTCATTAATTTTAAACGACCAATTAAAACGAAACCCAAGCTTTACAGCAAAAGGCAATTGGATCAACAAGTGGAGGAAAGCCCCAATCAAAACCCCCACCACCGGGGCCATCAGGCCCAATCGTTGATGTAAAAGTAAAGTAGAGGTAATAATTCCCAAATTGTAAAAAATGGGGGAAAGGGCAGGAATGAAAAAAGTTTTTAGTGATTCCAAAACACTGGTAAGCACATAACTGACCACAAACAAGCCTTGGGCCAAAAAAAGAACCCTAGCCATTTTAACAATTTGAAGCTGTTCTGCAAAACCATAGCCGGGAGCAATTAATCGGTAAATATCAGGAGCCAACACCGAAAAAGCCAGTGCTAGGATACAGAAAGCCAAAAGGGCTACGTTCATGACCCGGGAAGAAAGCAGCCAGGCTTCTTTTTCATCCTTTTTAACCAATCGGGCAAAAACAGGAATAAAAGCTGAAGAAAAAGTACCAAAAACTAAAATCTCAAAAACCAAGTCGGGCAAACGAAAGGCGGCAAAAAAGACACTCAATTGGTCAGCCGTAAACAAACTGGCCAGAGTTCTCTGTCTGACCAGCCCCAACAGCCTGGAGGCAACGATCATCGTCATAATGACAAGGGCGGCCGACAGGACACTTCCCTGTTTGGCAAAAAAGAGATTTTTTCCGCGACTGATAAAGTTTTTCATTTCTCTCATTTGTCATTCCCGCGAAAGCGGGAATCTACCCGATAATTATCGGGAACGTATACAAACAAAAAGCCTGGATCCCCGATCAGGTCGGGGATGACAAAAAGGGCGTTGAATCTTTCGTCATTTTCAATTATACTCCGCCTATGCCTGTAACCAAAACAGCCAAAAGAGCCTTGAGATCATCCCAAAGAAAGTTTTTGGTCAACAAAAGAATCGAGAGAAGTCTGGAGAAGGCTATCCACGTGGCCAAAAAAAGCCACACCAAGACCGATATTAAAAAGGCCATCTCTCTAGCCGACAAGGCCGCCAAAAAACACACCATTCACAAAAACAAAGCCAGTCGCCTGAAAGGTATCCTCGCCAAGCTCCTAGCAACTAAAAAGTAATTCCCTCACAGCCATCTTCGTGCTATATTGAATCATCACCTTTGTCACCCCGGACCTGATCCGGGGTCCATACAAACAAAGACACTGGATCCCGTGTCAAGCACGGGATGACAAGGGGAACACAAAATCGTTAAGAATATGACTGCCAAAGCAAAAAGCATCAATTTAGTCCCTGTAGATAAGTTTTCCAAAACGATTGTCGGCAGGGTTATCAATTGGCTTCTTTCTACCTTTCGTGTCATTGTTATTTTGGTTGAATTTGTAGTGATGGGGGCCTTCTTGTCACGTTTTTGGCTGGATGCCAAAAACTCTGACATAACCGACGAACTCCAAGACCGTCAATTTGTAGTCGAGGCCACCCAAGACTTGGAAAATGAAATGAATCTTTTCTCAGCCAAAGTTTACCGTCTAAAAACATTAAGCCAGGTCAATAGCCCGATTGTTAACTTTATTGATATTCTCCCCACACTGGTTCCGCCGGAAATTAAACTTATCAATTTTGAGGTTTACGCCAAAAGTGCTTCACTTTTCGGCAATGCGATCAACGAAAGTTTTGTCAACCAATTTTTAACAAACCTCAAGTCAAACGATCGTGTTCAATCAGCCAATGTTACCAGAATGTCGACCGACAGTAGTACCGGTTTTTTGGACTTTCAAGTTGCTATCAAATTAAAGTAAACCCACCATGGAAAACTATCAAGAACAGCGCAAAAACCGATACTTAAACTTCTTTTTAAACATTTACTCTTTGTATAATGAAAAAGTCTCCCTCAGGAAATTTGTCGAGCTTTTGCTAACCTTGGTAGCCGTCATCGTTTTTTCGCTTTTTGCTATTAAACCCACCTCCATCACCATCATTGGCCTGGTCAAAGAAATAGACGAGAAGGAAAAAACCATCGCCCTTTTAGACCAAAAGATTGACAACCTTCGTATTGGTCAAGCCAAATACTCCCAACTCATTGAATTTACCGATGTTTTTGACACCGCCCTGGCTTCCCAAGCTCCGGCCGGGAGTTTTGTCCGATATATTGAAAAATACGCCACCCAAAATAATCTGACTGTCTCTGCCAAAGCCAGTAAAATCGGGTGGGTGGGAAATTCGCCGACTGTCACCACCAACCTCTCGTCCAGCAAAGAAGTGCTCGGAAATCTTTTCAAGTTTGATCCCAGTTTAGATTTTTTTTCCGGCTCGGTTAGTTTTCAGGGCGCTTACGGGGACTGTTTGAGCTTTGCCAAAATTATTTCCACCGTCAGAACCCCCATTATTCTCGATAAAATTGTTTTCTCAAAAGGAGAGACTGACATCGTCTCAGGAACCATGGATGTTAGAATTCCGTATCTAAAAAGTCCACCGGAATCCAATATATGAAAAAACAAAAAACACCTTTTTTGGTCAAATTTGCCATTTTAACTACAGTCACCGTTGTTGTCTCAGTCGTCTTGCAAATAATGATCACTTTGAGAAAAACACCCGATATTGAAATCTCACCGGAAACTACCCAACCGTTTGAATTTTCCGTTGACGAACAGTTTATTATGGATTACCAAAATCGTCCGGGGCTATGAAAATTATATGAAGAAACGACTGACCATCCCATCGATCCTTGGTATTTTAATTTTAATTGTCGCTGTTACCGGTGCCGTTTATTTAGTCCAAAGGCAGCAACAACTTGCCTCTCGTGCAAATGTTGAAGCTGTTCCTCAAAACGTCAAGGTTACCAATAACAACAACACCGGCTTCACGGTTACCTGGATGACTAAGGTCAAGTCCACCGGAGTGATCACTGTTTCCGGTCCAGACAGTGAAAACCTGACCTTTATTGACAGTATCGGTAGTTCGTACGTTCACAGTGCTGATGCTTCGGGTCTAACTCCCAACACGACCTATTCTGTTTTTGGATCTACCCAAGCCCAAACAACCGGCAATCCGACAACCTCAACCGACACTTCTTCGGGCTCGGTCTTTACCGCAGCCGGAACACCGGCAAAAAAAACCCTGGTTTTCTGGGAAGCTCCCGGCATAACCACTCTGTCTACGGTTACTTCTGATGAGGGCAATTACGTAATCCCCATTGGGGTGGCACCGGATGACACCCTGGTCACCTTAACCGCTCAAGCCGGACCCGAAGGCGTATCCCGAGCCGAAATTTATTATCGAGCCGTCAAAAATCTTCCACCCATGGTTTTGGGGCAAATTCACGATTTCAAAAATTTAACGGGGGATGAGGTCGCCGACAACAGCGTGCCTGAAGCTGATCTTCAAGCCCCGGTTCCTACCCCAGAAACTTCGGTCGCCCCCGAAACTATCTTGAGTTTGAATAGTTTTATCGCTGATGAAAGCTTAAACCAAACCACCACCACGGTAACCTTGGACAGTTTGGCTGAGGGGGAAACTGTTTCAGCCACCAGGCCGGAGTTTTTTGGCACAGCCCCGGTTAAAACTGAAATTACACTTACTTTGGAATCGGAAATGCAAACCGACAACATTACGGCCGGCTCAAGCGGTAAATGGAGCTGGAGTCCGGACAAGACCATTGCCGAGGGACCCCATAAAATCACCCTCTCCTGGAAGGACACCAATGGTATTTTAAAAACCATCACCCGGAACTTTGTCGTTTCAGCCGCTGAACAAAATCCCGGGTTTATTTCAACCCCATCGGCCAGTTTGTCACCCGAACCGGATGCCACTCTACCCCCACAACCGGAATCGGGAGTTGGCACACCGTTTATTCTCTTGTTGGGAGCATCAATTGCACTTATAGTCAGTGGAGGATACCTATATAAATTAACCAATTACCAATAAATACAAATAAACAAATGACAAATAACGAATGTACTGGTATTGGTGTCATCCCGTGCTTGCCTGCCCGCCGTATTGGAGGGACACGGGATCCAGGTTTTTTTCCGAAAGGACAGTATTTGTATAGATTCCCGATCAGGTCGGGAATGACATAGAATATGCAAAAAAGACTGCTCGGTTTATTATCAATTTTCTTTATTCTAACCGCCACCTCCGCCGGTCTCGTCCTCGTCCGCCAATCCCAAAACCTCTCTGAAAAGGCAGTTGCTCCAACTTGTAATAAAAACACTCATGGAAGCTGTGGCCCAACTGCAGGATGTGATGCCGGAAAAAAATGTGTCTGTTCCGGGGGTAATGACTGTTCCTGTGAAAGCGACCTATCGTGTTCTGTTTGCACACAATGTGTCAACAAAAAATGTGTTGGGTGGGATCCAAATGGTCAAAAACCACCAGATAGTGTTTGTAAATGCGAGAAATGTGTTAATAAAAAGTGTGTAGCCTGGGACCCAAGAGCACCCAGTCCGTCTAACTGGAAACCGACAGGGGACAAACAGTGTGGGGGTGGGGGAGGTGGAGGTGGGGGAGACGGGGATGAAGATGAAGCCACGCCAACTCCTGCTCCAAAATGCAATAATACTAACGTCAACCCGGCTAAATTAAGTCCGGGCAAAGAGGGAACTTTAAAAATCTTTGGGACTACGTTTCGCGGAGGCAGTGTTACCTACCGCTTTGCTTTAAAATTAAACAGCACCACCTGCAGTAAAACTGAAGCTGACAAGGTGATAGAGGCCAAATTTACCGAAGGAGAGGTGACCGAAGTGGATACCGAACTGGCTCTCACGGCCTCAGACAAAGTTTGTCTTTTTATAACTTATAAAGTGGGGACTCAGGAAAGAACCGCCCGGGGCTGGATTGCTCCAAATGCTGAAAATAAATGTACTAAAAATAACAGCTCACCTAAAGATTTGACTCCGGTAATTGAAGCGGCCGGAAATCCTTTTGCCAAACAGTGTTGGGAAATTGATATGGAAGAATGTAAATTCAATAGTATGGGGTTGGCTTTTACTGTTGGTGAAGGCGGGGCTGGCCCAAGCCCAAGTCCTTCGGGAACACCTGACCCCAATGTCACCGGTTTAAAAGTCCGTTTCCAGGGGATCACTCAAAAACGAGCCGATCAAAAAGTCAGTGTTTCTTTTGGTACTACTTGGTCGGAAACCGATTTAAATATCAGCAATGACGAGAGTGGTGTTTACACCATTCCCGTTAGCGGAGTGCCGACCGGTACCTATAATGTTCGCGTCAAAGGCCACTCCCACCTGCAAAAACTCTTCTCCAATTTAGTGTACAATGGTGTTGGAGCCAATCTGTCCACCTCGGAAAGCCTGCAAATGCGGGCCGGAGATGTGACGGATGACAACACTATTACTATTGAAGACATTGCTCAAGTTTCCAGTTTTTACACTGATTTTTCAGTAACTGTAGACGGGGGCAATTCAAAGATGGTGGCTAGTGATATCAACAAAGATCAAATTATCTCTATTCAGGATTTGGCTTTAATTGCCATTAACTGGAGTGATTTGACAATTAAAGGTGATCAATAGCACCTGTGTCATCCCGCACTTGATGCGGGATCCAGAGGTTATTTGTATAGATTCCCGATCAGGTCGGGAATGACAGGTGGGCGGTCGGGAATGACAAAAAAATGAATGATAAAAAATAAAAAAATATTTTTTTCCTTGATTGCTGTTTTTTTTATTCTTGTTTTTACCGGAATGGGTTTTTATTTCTACCGGGTAAGGCGGGAGGTCAAACAAAATCTTGTATCCAGCGCTCAAACGAAAATTTCCATTGTAAACACAGACAATGCCGTCAAGCTATATCTGTCTAATAACCAGGTGGACAAGAAACCCGCCATTTCAGCCTTTCAGATTCATCTAAAAACTACCCTGGCGCCGGATGAGTATGAATTAAAAATCAACCCAATTCTGCAAAACCAAAATTGGACTTTTCCTCTGGTCAAAAAGGAAACCGGTGAGTTAAAAGTTTCCGGATTTAGAATGGGCAGTACGCCATACGAAATAACCGACAGCGGTATTTTATTTTTCACCCTTGTTCCAAAAACCACCAAGGATGCCGGTGTCGAAATTATCAGAAAAAACACTCTTTTTTATGACAGTAATGCTCAACCAACAATTTCGTATACCGTTGTAAATTATTAATTTTTAAAAACATGGAAGGTGGTCTGGTCGCTGTCAGCAAAAACAAAAAACCAAAAAAGAAACTGATTATTTTTGGCTTGATTGCCCTTTTGATCATCGTTGCCGGGGCAACAGCTGGAATTATTCTAACCAGACAGCAACAATTAATTGAGCAGGAGGCTTCAGTCCCTTCAGGTACGGCTAAAATAACCCTAACACCCGACACCAAAACTATAGCTGTGGGGGAATCGTTTCAGACCAAAGTTTACTTTGACACTGCCGGCACTAAAATTTCGGCCATTAGCGCCCAGTTGGAATACCCATTCACCGGTGACACGCCACCCATTGTGGTGGAAAACATCACCATCAACCCTACTTTGGCCACCGACTCGATGTGGGACTTACCAATCAAAAACACTTCTACCGTCGACGATACGGTTTTAATTAAAATTGCCGGTTTTTCCAGCTCAATTGAGGGCTACTCCACTGCCGGTCAGATGGAATTGGCCACCATTACCTTCAAGGGAGCATCAGCCGGAAGTGTTTTGGTTTCCTTTAACGCCACTGAAAGCAAGGTCACCCAAAAAACCGACGGGGCGGATATTTTGATGGTGCCTCAAGGCAATGGTT
>Ga0208375_1002829_pt1 | contig 15599 bp, 15 predicted proteins | sample RifOxyD1_FD_184038 | JGI IMG/M metagenome (GOLD analysis project Ga0208375, IMG submission 184038) | Soil microbial communities from Rifle, Colorado - Rifle Oxygen_injection D1 (SPAdes) | ecosystem: Environmental > Terrestrial > Deep subsurface > Rock core/Sediment | place: Rifle, Colorado... | reverse complement strand
CCTCGCCAGTTTTCTCAAACATTGGAAAATCTACCACCCACAGGAACGCAAGCAAGTTCGGATCATTCTTGTCTTCACGGATGTCCGGTCGGTCGTTGCCATATTTTTCCATAGCTTCATTGTAAGAAATCCTAGGAAAAGGTATTTGCTGAATTTTCTTTTCTGGATAAAGTTCTTTTACTAATTTTATCAACAACGCTTCGTTGAGCGCCATGACGTCTTCCTCTTCAACAAAAGACAACTCCATATCTAGCTGAGTAAACTCTGGCTGTCTGTCGCCACGAGTGTCCTCGTCACGCATACACTTAGCAAATTGGAAGTATTTTTCAAATCCAGCAACCATCAGAAGTTGCTTGTACTGCTGTGGAGATTGCGGTAGAGAATAAAAGTTCCCTGGGTAGATTCGACTTGGTACCACGAAAGACCGAGATCCTTCAGGAGTAGGCGCAGACATGAGCGGAGTTTCAACTTCGGTAAATCCTTCTTCGGCTAGATAATTCCTCACCAAATTTTGCACCTTTGAACGCATACGCATGTTCTTCTGCATGCGGTCGTTGCGTAAATCAAGATATCTATAAGTCAGACGAGTATCTTCATTTACCTCGCGAGTATCGCCATCTATCGGATAAGGTAAGGTTTCGGCTTTGTTCAACACTTCTATACCAAGTATTTCGAGTTCTATATTGCCATTTAGTACCCCTTCTTTTCTGTTTCTTTCTGGACGTTCGTTGACCTTGCCCTTCACCGCTACCACCCATTCAGGGCGGACTTCTTTGCCTGTTTCCATAGCCTCACTGCCAGGCAAAATAACTCCTTGTATTAATCCGGTCATATCGCGGAAATCCATGAAAATCATTTTTCCTTGATCACGGCGTACATTCACCCAGCCAGAAATCGTGACCTCCTGCCCTACTTTGGAACTCAAATCTTTTATTAAAATTCTAGTCATTGTTTTTTTCTTGGAGAAAACAAAAATCGCCTCTCCAAACTTATCTAGTTGATAAATTTGCAGGGGCGATGTTTGTCGCGGTGCCACCCTACTTCGCCACGCCATAGCTTTAGCAACGGCGGACCTTGTTTACTACCTTACCTCTTTACCCGGCGCTTTATGCATAGGCGGGCCCAGTTGTCAGCTGGATCACAGGTACAGAGATTATACCATATATTTTGAGGTTTGCAAAAATTTAAGACAAAACATTAAATAAATCAGTGATATTATGAATCACGACATCTGGCTCTTCAGTTTCCTCTTCAGGTAATTCATGTTTAAATTTTCCCTGCCTAACCCAAACAGTTTTATAACCAAGCATATTTCCTATTTTTATTTCTCCTTTTACCCTGTCACCCACAACAACAACATTGGTGTCAGCACCAACTAATTTTTGAAAATCAGTAGTAGTTTTGTTGTCTACAAAAATTATTTCATTAAAGAAATCCCCTATTCCTAATTCGGTAATTATATTTCCCCTACCAGGTTCATTTTTTGAAACTAAATATAATTTATGTTCTTGAGACAATCTATTCAAAAGATCGTAAACACCATCGTATAACTCTAGTTTTTCCGGATCGTATATGGTCCTATTGTAATCAAAAATAATCTTCATTTTCTTATTATAATTAAAAACAAGCGATAATCCAATGCCGGAAGATCGCTTGTTTTGTTAAAAAATATGGATTCCATCAAAAAACACTAAATTTACACACATGGCAGCAATATACTATCAGTACCTCCATGCACTGCATGGGTTGGGGAGCCCGTGAAAAGCACTTCGCTTGTGACACCAAATTGGTTCACATAGGCGATTAATCGAGCGAAACACTCTTTTTCACCTTCGTTAGTCTCTAAGATAAGCCGTTTCTGGTGCACGTATTGTTGCGCAATAGAAATCGGTTTCTTATTTTTTCCCAAGCTCGGTAGCTGCTCCCGTGCTTCACCATTGAACCAAACTCCTTTCATTCCTGAGCTGACTGAAAGCTTCAGCACCAACTCATTTTGAGCGTTCGCCCATTCGATACTACAAGGCAAGCGCTGACTCAAAATAGCAGTTTCTGGCACGTAATTTCTGAATAGCTCTCTTTTTGGAAAGTCAGTAACTAGTTGTTCTATCTCTTCGTGGCCAGTAGGATTGGAAATGATTCCAAGCAGTCCTTTAGCCCCGAGCCATGGTACTAATGGAAAAATGAATTTTTCCGGCTTTCTTTGATACAAATCTAAAATGAGATCACGATTTGGAATTTCTTCAGGCTGACGCATTCCCCAGGGAATAATCAGAACAGCTGCCCTACAAAAATCTTCTTTCTGTAATTCAGAGGCATTTACACAATTCACTTGGATCTGATAGTCTCGCAACATGACGCGAGCATACTGCAGTAAGCCAGGCAAATAGAAACGTTCGTGGTTTGCAAATACCCACAAAAGTTTTTGTTTTCCACGTCGCCTAACTTCTTCAGCAATGTATTTTGCAACAGAAGAAGACGGTAACCCGTAAAGATCTCGCAATAATTCCATGAACGCTAATGCGCGTGGATTATATGCATCAATTTCTGCTATACGAAGTTGGTCGTCCTCACCAACCATTATATCCACCTTAACAAGTGGGATTTTTTGGTCGAGTGGGCGTATAGGCATGCCGTAAGTGCCGTCTTTAACCACATGAAACAGATTTTGGTGTAAATTTGTTTTACCAACAGAAAGAGTTTCAAAAATATGCGGCATACCTTTCTGAAATCCAGCAACTACTTTGCCGATTTCTCGAAGTTGGGGTTTCCAAATCTCAGGTAAAACAAAAGGATTAGGTGAAAGAAGGTGCTGGTAACGCGAATCTCCATTCCAATAGCCGGTGGAGATGTGGTGCTGAGAGAGTTGTCCGTAGCGGTCCATAATGCTAAGAAATTTGATGAAATTTTGAAAGAACTGGCGCCGGTCTGGTTAACACGGATTCGCCAAAAGAACTAAAAAACCCTCGTTATATCGAGAGCTTCTGCTTAGTTTCTTCGTCTAAATTAGAGAAAAAATCAAACACTAACCCTCGATGCTGCTGGATAGGCCAGCATCATAATAAAGACGTAACCGACGAGGTTTAGCGCGGAAATCTTTATTTGGTTAATGTTTAAACTCATACAATTTAAATATTACAAAAAATGGCAGGAATGTCAACTCTTTTATTCCCCAATAAGAGAACCGGGGGTCTATAATATGCGAGCTAGTATGTAGATAACGATGGCTATCATTATAGCCAATACCAAATCGTCAAAAAGAGTTCTTTTCTCTTCTTTGGTTATGACTTGCCAGAGGAACGCTGGCAATCCGAATATCATGACTACAAATGTTTCCCACATGTTAGTTTAAATTAACTCCTAATTTATCTTTTACTTCCTTCATTTTTTTCGAGGCTACTAGCTTGGCCTTCCCTCCCCCTTCGTTCAAAATCTGAAGTGCTTTGGGAATATCTTGTTCGAATTCTTTTCTTTTTTCGCGCATTGGAGCAATGAACTTTTCCAAGTCTTCAATCAAGGCTTCTTTAAGAATTTTGTATTTACCCTTGTTTGTTTCGTAGAGTTCTTTTAGTTCATCTTCACTGCGAATAAGTTTGTGGATGGCGTATACGTTGGTAGGTACATCACCACTTGAATCAGTAACTATGCTCATCACGCATTTTTTTATTTCTTCGTACTCTGCAAAAAGCGGAATGGTATTGCCATAACTTTTGGACATTTTCTGTCCATCGGTACCCGGTACAGTAGACACATCGGCTAGAATTTTGTGTTCTGGAAGTTTGAAAGTCTCACCAAAGGTGTTGTTGAATTTTTGGGCTATGTCGCGAGCTATCTCTACGTGTTGTTGCTGGTCTTTACCGACTGGCACAATGTCGGTGTTGTAAAGCAATATGTCTGCGGCCATGAGCACTGGGTAGTTGAATGTGCCCACGTTTATTTCTTTGTTTTTAGCCTCAGCGTCTTTGAAAGCATGCGCTCGCATCAGGTAAGGCATGGTGACTAAAGTATCGAAAACCCAAGCCAGCTCAGTGTGTGGAGATATATCACTTTGTTTGAAAATAGTTACTTGTTTTGGATCAAGTCCGATGGCCAGGTAGTCTAGTAATACACCCAGAATATTGGCCTGCATTTCTTCTTTGTTCTGAATAAAGTTGAGGGCGTGATAGTCGGCGATCATCACAAAAGCTTCGTAGTCCTTCTGCATTTCGACAAACTGTCGCATCGCACCAAAATAGTTCCCGATGTGTGGAGCGCCGGTCGGTTTGACTCCTGAAAGCATTATTTTCTTCGACATGCCCTTATAATATCACAAATCCACACGGAAGCCACAGGTTTATTCTAAAATCGTGCTTCCACCTTCCTTGTCACAATGCTAAAATGGCCAGTAATGCAAAACAACAAAAACACTGCCCCAGTTAAAAATTACGGTGGCTCAAAAGACAAAGTTCGCATTCCCCCACAGAGTTTAGATTCTGAAATGGCCGTGCTCGGTTCCATAATGCTTCGCAAAGACGCCATGCACGAGGTTGAAGACATCCTTCATCCAGATTCTTTCTATTCCGAAAAACACAAAATGATATTCCAAGCCATGCTCGACCTCGCCGCCAAGAATGACCCCATCGACATGCTTTCACTTTCTACTAAACTCAAAGAACAGAAAAGAATCGAACAAGTTGGTGGTAGCAAATACCTAGCCGAGATAGTAAACACAGTTCCGTCTTCTACAAACGTGAAGTATTATGCCTACATCGTACAAAAAAAATATGTGTTGCGTAGTTTAATCGAGGCTGCGGACTACGTCTCTGAAATAGCCATGAACGAAGGTGACGACCACATGGATGATATTTTGGACCTCGCCGAGAAAAAGATATTTGCCGTCGTTTCCTCCCCGACTAATCAGAAATATGTCAGTCTCAAAGACTCTCTGCCTGAAGCTTGGGAGCGACTAGAGAAGCTACATGAAAATAAAGGTGAACTCAGAGGTGTCGCAACTGGATTCCGTGATTTAGACAACATGCTTTCTGGTTTCCAAAATTCTGACCTCATCATCTTGGCTGCTCGACCTTCTATGGGTAAGACTACCCTCGCCCTCGATATCGCACGTATGTCAGCCACAAAAAACGATAAATCAATATTGATTTTTTCTCTGGAAATGTCATCTCAACAACTAGTAGACCGTATGCTCTCTGCTGAATCCAGAGTGAACGCTTGGAACCTGCGCACAGGACGACTTTCTTCGGATCGTGAGTTTACCCACCTACGCGACTCGCTGGACAAACTTGCCAAGGCAAAAATATACATCGACGACCAACCAGGTAACTCCATCGTCCGCATGAAGGCCCTAGCTCGCAGAATCAAAGCTGAAAAAGGATTGGACATGATAGTCGTGGACTACCTACAGCTCATGACTACTAGCAAGAACTACGACTCCATGGTGAACCAAGTTACCGAGATATCCAGGTCGCTCAAAAGCCTTGCCAAAGAACTTGATGTGCCGGTGCTAGCGCTGTCACAGTTGTCTCGTAACGTTGAAAGCCGTGGTGGCAAGCCTAGACTCTCTGACCTGCGTGACTCGGGTTCCATCGAACAGGATGCCGACGTGGTTATGTTTATCCATAGTGAAGACAGAGGTAAAGACGAAAATGAGAAAACCGGTATCGTAGAGATACTAATCGAAAAACACAGAAATGGTCCTACTGGTAAAGTCGATCTATTCTTCGATTTGAAAACTACAACCTTCCTAAACCTAGATAAAAGTAACCTGAGTGACTTTACTGCTCCAGTACCCGAGCGAGGTGGGTTGGATGATTTTTAACTACTATGGACATCGTAGACAAACTGACACAAGTATTCAAAGAATTTCCTGGCATCGGCGAGCGACAAGCCCGAAGGTTTGTGTATTTCCTGATGTCTCAAAGCGGAGAATATACTGCGAACTTAATGAAGCTGGTTTCTGAACTCAAAAAAGACATAGCTCAGTGTCGAGAATGTTTCAGATTTTTCGTTGATGACAGGCACGCTGGAAATCTGTGCCCTAATTGTAGCTCGGAAAATACTGACAAGACCACTCTCCTAGTAGTAGAGAAAGACACTGACCTAGAAAGCATCGAGAAAAGCAGAGTATACGGTGGCAAATATTTCGTGCTGGGAGGATTGGTCCCTATAGTAGAAAAAAGTACTCCATCTCGAGTGCGAATAAATGAGCTGGTAAAGTACCTGGGCGGACACAGTGAAGTGCGTGAAGTCATCCTCGCCTTCTCTATCTCACCGCAGGGTGACCACACTGACTTTTATGTCCGAGGACAGATCCAAAATATCATAGACAAACAAGGAATAAAAATATCCTCTTTGGGAAGAGGGTTATCAACTGGAACAGAACTGGAGTATTCAGACAACGACACCATAAAGAACGCTCTCAAAAATAGACAGTAGCCAGAAATAAAAAATAAAAAAATCTCTGACGGAAGGTTCCAACTTTGTTGGAGTAAGTCAGAGAATTTTTTAGTTTTTTATGTGACGGTGTAAAAAAATAATCCACTGATTAGGTGGATTATTTTATAGAAGTGATCTTTACTTTAAAGAAAGGTTGTCGGTGTCCGTTTCTGCGTAGGTATCGAGACTTTTGTTTATATTTCATTACGAGAACTTTTCGAGCGCGGCCGATTTCGGTAATTTCAGCGTCTACTTTTGCACCAGTGATATAAGGCACGCCGATAGTAGTATTAGTACCATCGTCTACAAGCAAAACTTTGTCGAAAGAAACCTTGTCTCCTTTTTGATAAGTCCCGGTGAGTTTTTCGATAGAAATAACCGAGTCTTTCTCGACTTTATACTGCTTTCCGCCTGTTTGTATTACTGCGAATTCCATGAGAACCATATTACACGAAACCCTTATAAATTGCAAGTCAGAGCATATTTTTGCTATAATTGGCCCATGCAAACAAAGATTATAGAACGATATTTCTTCTTCGGTCTGTTATTATTAACTCTGTTTTTAGCTTTTCTCATATTTAAGCCCTTCTTGCCGATAATCATTATCTCGGCTGCCTTCGCTGTGGTTTTGAGTCCAGTACACCGATGGTTGAATAACCGCGGGATACCCAACGCACTCTCTGCTTTAATCTCTGTATTCTTTTTCCTTCTGATAATCTGCGGTCCGCTCTTTGGACTTGGGGTTTTGGTCTTTAACCAAACCCACGATCTGTATTATTCAATGATTCAAAATGGTGGCACCGGCCCAGTTCTGCAAAAAATCGAAGCAGGGGTCAACGGCTTCCTGCCTGGTGGCATATCTCTCGATTTAAATGAAAAAGTTTCTGAATTCATAGTGTTCATGACTCGCAATATCGCCTCTATCTTTACTTCAACGCTCTCAACCTTGTTCAGCTTTTTCTTGACTGTTATTTCCCTATTCTTTTTCTTGAAAGACGGGGCTAACTGGAAAAAAGAACTGGTTTTGATTAGCCCCCTAGCTGATAAAGATGATCAAAAAATACTAGACCGCCTTTCTCAATCTATAAACGGCATCATCAAAGGTTACTTACTGATAGCTATAATCCAAGGAACATTGATGGGTGTGGGTCTGGCTGTAGCTGGTGTGCCTTCTGCTGCACTGTGGGGTGTGGTGGCTGGTATAGGATCACTCTTGCCGACTGTCGGAACTGCTCTCGTTTCTATCCCCGCAGTTGTCTTCCTAGTAGCGACCGGCCACGTACCGCAAGCCATCGGTATGGGTATCTGGGCCTTTCTAATAGTCGGCTGGGTGGACAACCTACTCAACCCTTTGGTTATATCTTCCAAGATCAAGATTCCTCAGATATTGGTATTGTTCTCTGTACTGGGTGGCTTGGCTCTGATGGGCCCTATCGGTTTCCTCTTTGGCCCGCTTATAATCTCTCTTCTTTACGCTTTGATTACTATCTATCGTGACGAATACGAAGACAAGAAAGAGGAGCTTCCTGTATAACATGCAATTCTACAACACCCTGACCCGGACAAAAGAAGAGTTCAAACCTATAAACGAAGATGAAGTTCGAATGTATACTTGCGGACCAACAGTATACAATTTTGCTCACATAGGAAATTTTCGTACGTATATGCTTTCTGATATTTTACGAAAATCGCTTGAATATTGTGATTTTAAAGTAAAACAGGTTATGAACATAACCGACATAGGGCACCTAGCTTCTGATGCTGACTCCGGCGAAGACAAAATGACTAAAGGTTTACTCCGAGAAGGCAAAGAATTAAACCTCGAAAACATGCGTGAATTGGCCGAGTTTTACACAGCGCGCTTTAATGAGGACTTGGCTAAACTAAACATCAAACCTCCTTCTGGGCAATATTATGCATCTGACTATGTTAAAGAAGATATTGAGCTTGTACAGAAACTTGAAAACAAAGGATTCACTTACAAGACTTCTGATGGAATCTATTTTGACACAGAAAAAATGCCCGACTACGGTATTCTCTGGGGTGGCAAAAGAACTGCTGATAAGGAACACGCTCGCATTGATGAGAATAGCGAGAAGCGAAATTCTGAAGACTTTGCTTTGTGGAAGTTTAATAATCAAATTGGCTATCCTTCACCTTGGGGCATGGGTTTTCCTGGATGGCACATTGAATGTTCTGCTATGGGAATGAAATTCCTCGGTGAACAATTCGATATTCATATCGGTGGCATAGATCATATATCCATACATCACACAAATGAGATAGCCCAGTCTGAATGCGCCACCGGCAAGAAGCCTTTCGTGCGGTTTTGGCTACACAATGAATTCGTAGATACGGCCGGAGAAAAAATGGCCAAATCAGGTGATAACTTTTTGACCTTGAATAAAGTAATTGAAAAAGGAATTAACGCTATCGCATATAGATTCTGGTTACTGATGGCAAGCTACCGAACCAAAGTAAACTTCAATTGGGAGGCCCTGGAAGCCGCAGATGTAGCCCTAAAACGCCTATATCGGCAGTATTTGGACCTTGGTAGCGATATAGGCCAAATAAGCCCAGAATACCAAAATAAGTTCAAAGAAAGGATTTCAGACGACCTGGACACCCCCCGCGCCATCTCCCTGCTTTGGGATTTAATGAAAGATGAAAAGGTTTCCAATGCCGACAAAAAAGCCACTATTTTGGATTTCGACAAAGTACTGTCATTAGGCTTTACAGATCTGAAAGAAGACGAAGTTCCAGAAGAAATCCAAAATCTAGTAAAAGAAAGAGAAGAAGCTCGCAACAACAAAGACTTTCAAAAGTCTGACGAACTACGCGACAAAATAAACTCCCTAGGTTACGAAGTAAAAGATACTAACGAAGGACAGAAAGTTTTAAAGTTATAGTAATAAACTTACTTTTTCCTTTTCTTTCTAAAAAAATAATCTTTGGTTTGTCGAACCGAGTTAGTGTCTGTGTTCATCATACCTAATATTCTAAAGGAGCCTTCGCCAAAAGACTTTTCTACAAGTCTACCTATTTCCAAAAGATTACCGTTGAAATGTGCTTTAAAAAACAACTTCATCGCCTCCTCTTTCGAATTAAACTTTTCCTTATTATCTTCATAGATAGAATCTACAATATAATTTAAAACTTCTCTGGGTTCAGGGTAGCCGGCCAAATTAATTTCTTTATTTTCTGGATTTAGCCACAATATGTTCTCCACAGGAATTTGATTTTTTGTTGCAATTTGTTTTTTTAGTTCAGTTATCTCTTCAGAATTTTGCCAATTATTTTCGCCTTCCAAATAAGAATTCAATCTGATTAGTTCTGGTGTGTATTTAGTTTCTATTTCTGTGTTTACAGCTTCTAATAAACCTTCAAAATATTTTATGTGACCTAATTCTTTCCTTTTTCTACCAACACTAGAGACACCTAGACCGGTTCGGTAACTAGAACTATAACCATCGTCGGTCAGTGCAAAAGCCGTGCAAGAACACAAGTGAAGCATTTCATGGAAAATTACATTAGACAGGATTATCTTGCTTGTTGTAAAGTTTTTATTTATCCCTATAAATTGTCCGCGATAGTCTGTAAACCCAGAGTTGGTACTAGAAGAGCCTCTAATCTTTCTAAACAGATCATTCGGTAATATATGAACATTTCTTGCTGGTATATCAAAAGTGTCTAAATTAAATTCTTTTAATAAAGAATTAATTATAAGATTTGAAACTTCAATGGTTCTAACTTCAAAATCTTCTTTTGCAAATTCAAGTGATTTTATTTCATCTATTATTTCTGGCTTAAAATCCTTCAGATGGTTCTCTCCAAAGAAACCAGCTACTTTCTTAGAAAACGCATCCTTTTCTTTTTCTGAAGCACTTCCAACAACTTTTGGAAGTGGTCTTTTATTTTCCGGTGATTTCATGATTGCGTATATTATTCCCTTACATAAATCTCTAAAAAATAAGTGGCTAACGTATTGTCGTCTAAATTAATTTGACTATATCGTTATAGGTAACAAAAAGCATGAGGAGTATTAGTAGCCAGAAGCCGATCATGTTGGCGACGTTAGCTATGTTTGGGTTTAGACGTGAACCTTTTACTTTCTCTATTAGGACAAAGAGTAATCGTCCGCCATCGAGGGCTGGAAATGGTACCAGGTTTATAACAGCTAGGTTTATGGAAATAAGCGCAGCAAAGGATAGTAGATAAGCAAAACCGAATTGATACGCATCCCCCACTATTCCTACCATGCCTACAGGTCCAGTTATAGAATCTTTTACATTGCCAGCACCGGTTACCGCGCTTTTGACTATGCCATATAGGCCTACAACAGTACCCTTGGTAACACCCCAGGTGAACTTGGCACCTTCGCCTAGCGCACTAAAGAAAGGTAGCTTCAAGATACCTATTTCTGCCATGGAAATACCTATGGATGGCTTGCCGTCGGCTGAGCTTGGGGTAGGCATTATTTGAGTTGTTGCTGACTTTGAATTCCTTTCGTACTCAACGGTTATATTTTCATCATGGGAAACTATGAATTCACGCAAGGTTGTCGGATTAGCTTCAGTCAACACATCTTCACCTGCAGTTAGTTTTATTATTTTATCTCCTGATTCCAGCTGTGCTTTGAAAGCAGGCGAATCCGGCAACACAGAAATCACAACCAGGCTTTTATCTTTTAGTTTTGAACTGTCGCTGATCGAGTCAACCGAAGTCGGCAATCCAGACATAAATCCAACCGAGAACAAAATCCATGCCAATAAAAAGTTGGCGAGGATTCCAGCCAAAAGTACTATGGCTTGTTGCCATTTTGGTTTGTTTACGAAACTCCTGCCCGCATCGGGGCCCGAAGTACTGTCCGCACTTATATCCTCACCGAAAATTTTCACAAAGCCCCCGATAGGTAGCCAGTTTAATGTGTATTCTGTCTCCCCTTTTTTAAACAGCGTCATGGCCTTCGGTGGAAAACCGAAACCGAATTCGTCTACTCTAATACCGAACCACTTCGCCGTAACAAAATGCCCGAGTTCATGTACGAGTACCAACACCAACAAAATAACAACAAAAATAATTATATTCATTTTTTAATTTAATACCTCACCCTCTTTTTTACTAAATAAAGCTTCTAGGTTTTTGTTTGTTTCATCTACGAGCTTCTGGATATCTTCTTTGGCTCTTTTCATCTCGTCTTCGTTCAGTTCTGCTTTTTGCAATAAATCCATTTCGTCCTGGCGAACTTTACGCACAGAAATTCGAGCGTCTTCTAGTTTATCCTTCAAAATTTTCACTAGCTTCTGTCGTGTCTCGCCTGTTAGTTGAGGGAAAATAACTCTAATTCCGGATTCGTCCACTGCGGTGGAAAGGCCCAGGTCAGCTATCATGATAGCCTTTTCTATTTCTTTGATGACGCTTTTATCCCAAGGGTTTATGCGCAAAGTCTTCGGGTCTTCAATGGCGACGCTGGCCACGTTTTTGATAGGTTGTTTCTGCCCATAGGATTCAACGGATACAGAATCCAGAACCATGGGTGACGCCCGGCCTATATTCAGCTCGGAATACCCCTTACTCAAAAAATCCTCTACTTTCTTTAAATCAGCTTTAAAATTGGAAAAATTGTAACTCATAGGGTGTATTATAACAGAAAACACAGAACTAATAAACTTGAGATACTAGAGTCATTTTTCCTAAGCAATTTAAGGTTTTCTAGCTGAAATCGTTAAGAAAGTTGTGGCTTCCCAAATAATATAAATATTATTAAAACCTATTTTTTTAAGTATTTCTTTTGTTTCTTGACTGGTAAGAGGGAAATCGACCTCCGCTTCTTTTTTAAAACTAGACTCAACGAATACAGGATCTGCGCCTTTATATATGGCATATTGTTTTCTGTAATTTATTTCTTTTTCTTGTTTTACCTTATCAGTAAAACATATTAAATCTGTCCAAATAAAAGTACCTCCTGGCCTTAGCATGTTGAAAACCTTTCTCAACACTAATTCTTTTTTAGAAATAGATTCTTTAGACTTTATTTTATTTGAAATATTATGGAGAGTTAAACTTGAATTTACAATATCAAATTCTCCCTCATACTCAAAATCTTCTATGCTTTCTTCCAAAATTACAGGTGCTACACTTTCTGTCTCAGCAGTTTGTTTTGCAGCTTTAACCATGTCTGAATTCTCGTCTAACCAAATCATTTCTCTTGGATTTATTTCCTTGTATATCTGAGTGCTCAATCCACCAGGACCACAACCCAAATCGATTATTCTCGAATTAACTTTTTTTTGTTTAATTTCTTGCAGAATTCTGGGTATCATTACTTCCTTATATCCAGGCACAAAACGATTAACTTGTATTTCGTAATCTACCCGAAGACCCTCTATTTTGGCCAGGTTACTATAATATGCCTCCTTAGTAGTATTACTTTCGTTGAAGCCTTCTAAAGTGTTTCTGGGCATTCTAATAAACTTCTTGCTGGTAACATTTTTCACAATAAATTACCTCCGGTCGGTTAGGGGCGTAGCTGGTTTCGAACTCTATTTGACACTTGTCCTGGTGATGAGAATGCTTTTTATCGCACATGCATTGCCTTTGCCACAATTTCATAGGGTTTCGTTTATTTAGCCTTTCGGAATGCCTACATCCATAACACAATCGTGGTAGCGGTATATCGAACCTCTTGTAAAATAAGATTTCTTGAGGCAAAATTTTAAAAGCAACAGAACATCTGTCCTGACACTGCCCTTTATGCAAACACTCAATGACTTCCTTTGTTATATCATCTGCCACCTCTTTTATATCATCTGGTAAGCTTGTAGCTCCAACGGTAGGAACATAGTCTCTACTTTCTTTTTCTTTCCAAGCATAGCCTAATTCCGAAGATTGTTCTTTTGTTAGAGGATAATAATCCTGGGCAACAGTTTCGTTGTAAGCAAAAGGAGAAAGTTCTATTGGGAAAAATTCCCCATATCCATATGTTCTGCCTTTAGCGTCAGTGTAAGGCATGTCATTCATGTGTTTTACTATCAGATCTCTTAAGTTAATGAATTCTTCCTTTGTGTATTGTTTATTGAAAATGCAATACTGTTTCTTGCGAAGGCCTATACAACCAAACAAATCACTCGAGTTGTAACAATTAAATGAATACTCAACATTTCTGGAACCATAGACAACACTAGTGAAGAGATTTCTGCTTCCATGAACTGCGCCATCAAAAGCTTCGTATAGTAATTCACCATCCCCTATTCCAGGACCGCAATCATAAGCATCTTTCATTTTCATGCCACCCCAAAAAATGTATTTGGAATCTTCCGGACCATCTATAACGTCAAAACAATGCTTGGCGTTTTTCGCACCTTTAATATTGTCTCCTGTTGCATTCTGGGCACTTATTATTTGGGCAAATTTATGCAATGAGCTTATCTTGAGTGATTCAAAATATTTTTTATACTCTATTATCTTTGAAAACTTATTCAGTTCGAGTTCATTAAGTTTCTTTTTGTACTCTTCTTTTGAGTATTGCTGGTTGTACATCATGTAGCTTTTATTCCTCTGGTTTGACGACATGAAGCAATCAGTACATCCAATGCAATCATACAGAAAATAAGAATCAGTGCAGCTGGACGAATTCTCACAATAGAAAATTTTATACGAGTCTGCGCAATTTATATTTTCATAAGAGAATTCAGTTCTGTGTACAACAAATAAATCCAATGAATCTTTACAATCCGTAATGGAATTTGAATACATCACTCTTTCATTCTTCCAAGATGCAGAAATCAAATAACAATCCTTGCTCTCCTCAGCTACGTTACAGTAGTCACTATTGACAGCATTTGAGTTTGATAAGCTTTGTAGAGGAAACTTGTTTCGAAAGTCCTTCCATTGTTCAAAAAATGGTTTTGAAAAGTCATACTCTATAGCGTAGTCCATTGGTTCCCAGCCGTCTCCCCACCAAGTCTTTTGGTCAATTACTACCAGATTTTTGTCTGGGGAATAAATTGAAATTATATCTTTATCAGAGAAACTGTCTTTTCTTTTATAAAGCGAATGGGTATTCCTAAAAGCTAGTCTTCTTTGTTTGCGGCATTCCGGACAAAAAGTCGGCGGTGGAACTTTTATTTTTTCATAGAAAGAAAAATCTTCCGACTCGATAGTGAAGTTATTTTTACAATTCTGACAGTTTTTTGTTTGAGGGTCCATTAGATAAATTATACCTTCTCCGGTATCGACAATGCGACTGATTCCAAAAGCATTTTGGGCGCTGAGCCAGGTTGGCGCAAATTGTGTCTGACCTTGAAAATGTGTTCAAATACTTCTAGTTTTGTGAATTTATTATTCAAAAACTTTTGATACAAAGACCTTTCGATTCCGTTTAGGAAATTTAAGGCCACTGTGCGAGGTGAATCCGCCGTACCTTCCTCTTCGTCCTCTTCTTTGGCCTCTGCCAACATGTTTTTTATAAATTCAATCCTTTGCGCTAAATTCATGTTCAAAAATGCATTCTCGGCTTCCGCTAGGTCTTGCCTCGCGGAGATGGATTCTTCTGATTTAATTACAAAGAATCTTGAAAGCAGAGTAGGTATAAATGCTTGCTCATTTCCACTTATCACAAAAAAATGCACATTCTCTGCTGGTTCCTCGAAAATTTTAAGCAGAGTGTTCTGCGCTTCGAGCAAGAACTGATTTGCGGCAATTACGAAAACTTTTTTAGTATCCTCACCGCTGGCAAAAGTTTTCTCGCTGGTTAGAGACTTCAGGTTTCGAGCATCTTCTATTTTAAAAGTATCAATTTCGAGTTTAAAAAAGTCTGGGTTAGCTACTGTGGTTGTACCCAAACCTTCTATTAGTTCTATGACTTTGGGCAACAAAAAGTCCCGATTACCGAGTAGCAGATACGCATGGTGTAAATTTTCTTTATTTATATGATTTTGCATGCTTGTAACTTTTCGGACGTCCGACATCTAGAATCCCAGATGTCGGACGTCCGAAAACATTCTATTTTTTGCTTAAAATAGCACGTTTGTAGGTGTCTAAGTGCTCAAGCGCAATACCGGTTCCTTTGGCGACGCAGTAAAGCGCATCTTCGGCCACAGCGGCTTTTACCCCAGTTTTACGGTAAATCAAATCTGGCAAATTGCGCAATAGCGAAGACCCTCCAGTCA
>Ga0208375_1002828_pt1 | contig 15604 bp, 19 predicted proteins | sample RifOxyD1_FD_184038 | JGI IMG/M metagenome (GOLD analysis project Ga0208375, IMG submission 184038) | Soil microbial communities from Rifle, Colorado - Rifle Oxygen_injection D1 (SPAdes) | ecosystem: Environmental > Terrestrial > Deep subsurface > Rock core/Sediment | place: Rifle, Colorado... | reverse complement strand
AAACTCACGCTCTTTTTACAGTATTACAATTACCGAAAGAAACACCGTGGGCTGGGGATGGAAGGAAAGACACCCTTAGAGAAGCTCCGGGAGTGTGCGTGTGTAAACTTGACGCTGCAATGCTACATGTTTTGACGCGTTAACTATTTCGTGCCAAAATACTGGCAGTATTTTGTTCTACAGCACAACCAGAGGAGTCGCTCAGCATGAACGGCAACAGCAAAAATGGTGAACGCGAATTTGATTACCTTGTGGGAATATGCCGGTCAGGCAATGCCACAAAGGGCAAGCCGGCCACGTTCGGGATTCATGGATGGAGCGGTTGGATTTCACTCAATCATGAAACCAAAAAGGAAATCATCCATCTCCTTCCACCGTCTCCTTCAAAAAAACCCATCTACCACTTCCAGATAGACAAATTCTACAGGAAGAACAAGCGGGTCTGTTTCGGAGAACAAAACGGTTTGGCTGACTGCATCATCTCCAGAGAAGACCGTTCCACTTCTCCTCCTCGCCACAAACGCACACAGCGCGGTGATGCACGAAATACCCATCCTAGCGACCAACGCAAACCGGATTCATTCGAAATCCCGATGAGCGCAGGGAGCAATGCTAAGCACTGACTTTCTTCATCCACCACACAGGCCCGCACCCGCGGGCCTGTTCTTTTTTGACAATCACTACCAAAAGCGTTACAACGAATAAAGACAACTGCCTGGGAGAATAGCAATGTACGTATCATTGAAAAGGTTCGCTTACGGCACAACGGCTGCCGGATCCTTTCTGCTCCTTGTATTAGGTGCTGTAGGGTCTAGTTGGTTAACGCTGCTCGGCGCCCGTGTTCTCTACACAACAAAAGGAGGAACCATTTCTGAATACGGGATCGTCCTCCTCTGTGGATTCTATGCCATGCTCTGCATTGCGGAATGCATTGAAGTTCTCTTCATTGCGGCCCGGAAGCACGAGATCATAAGCTGGCCAAATGATGGTGGGAGCCGCATCGAAAACCCTAGTGCTCCGCTGTTCAGAATGTTCTCTCCTCTTGAGTTCGAGGTATCGCGCGCAAGTATCGGAAAAGACTATGCGGCACGTGGATGGCAAGAAGTTCCCTACGCCCCCACACGCTACCAACTCAATCAGTCCGACTGGAAGCGTATACTGACACACGATCCCCCAAAACAACTGTTCCTTGCAAGTTATGAGGATACCTACGCGACGATCCGCAATATCTACGGTCACGAAAGCATGCGCGGTGGCATGATTGCCGCCATGCGTACCACATTCACCGACCGGTTGTTCTTTCTTGGACCGCAATACCTTGTGGTCTTCCCAAGCGGACTCGTAGCCATCACCCACCGCAAAGGACTCTGGTGGTAATAATTCCACCGAACCTCACCCCGGCACCGTGCCGGGGTTTTTGTTTGCCGTAAGATTCCCCCACTCTGTGCCGTCTTAATTGATAACGCATGAACCTATATATGGTTTTGCGTGCGTATTAATCATTTTTAGTAATCACCAGTTCACCATTTATGTTGAAACAGATCGCAACCGGCGCCGTCATTACAGGACTCGCGCTCGGCATGATAGCCCCATCGCTCGCGATGGCACAAACAGGAACAGGAACAAGCACCAGCACCACGACGCATACTGAGACGCTTCGTGCTCAGATCGTCGCGCTTCAAGCACGTATCGCAGAGCTTCAGGCGCAGATCCTCGAGATTCGCAAACAGCAGACGCAGCTCGTACTTGAGATCGCCACAACGACGAACGTCGGCGCGCAAGGCGACAACGTGAAGCTTTTACAACTCTACCTCGCTCAGGACCCGACTCTCTATCCTGAGGGTCTCATCACGGGCTACTTTGGCACAAAAACACTCAAAGCACTCGAGCGCTATGAGGCAAAGTACAGCGACGATGATGGAGATGACGATGGGGACGATGATGATAACGACGGAAAGAAAAACAACGGAAAAGGCAAGGCAAAGGGTAAGGACAAGCAGCGCGAGAACGCGCTTGAGAAGATCAACAAATCACTCCGCAACGGCTCATGGGTCGTCGTGAAGAGCGCTACTGATCCGAACACTTGCATCGTGACGCCTCCGGGACACTTTGTTGCTCCGGGATACGCCAAGAACTTTGGCAAGCCGATCTCAATTCCCTGCAAAGATCTCCCTCCGGGCATCCAGCGCCTCATGAACGGCACCGTGACGCCACCTGTGGCTGACACTACCGCACCGACCTTCTCACAAGTAAACGTTGGAACCCTTACGGCAACGACCGCGATAATCACCGCTACCACAAGCGAGCAGACAACGGTTCGCGCACAGTATGGCACCACGACCGCCTACGGTTCGACAACCGCATTCGGCACGCTCGGCACCACAACGACACTGACTCTCTCGGGACTTACGCCGTCAACAACCTACCACTACGTGCTCCATGCACGCGATGCAGCAGGCAACACCGCAACCACTACGGACGCAGTGTTCACCACTGCCACAACGCCTGACACCACCGCACCGGTGATCTCGGGAGCAGCAGCGACCAGCACAACCGCAACAGGCAGTTCGATCGCCTGGACAACCAATGAGCCGGCATCAAGCAAGCTCTACTACGGTACGACCACTCCGCTCGTACTTGGTACAGCACTCACCTCGTTTGATCCGACATTCCTCACGAACCACCTCGTGGCAGTGAGCGGACTCACCGCAAGCACCACCTACCGCTACGTGATCGAATCAAAAGACGCGTCCGGCAATACCGCAACGTCAACCGAGAATTCGTTCGTAACGCTTCCGTAAGCGTACTGACGAAACAACAAAAAAAACGGCTCACCCTAGGGTGAGCCGTTTTTTTGTTGTTTGTTATTGTCCCACTACCAACTTCGCAATATCGTGGTATGTCACCAATACCATGAGAAAAATGAGGAGTACGAACCCAACGGCGTTTACCGTGTTGGTTACCTTGGGGTTGATCGCCTTCCCGCGCACGGCTTCGATCGCAATAAAGAGGAGTCGTCCGCCGTCGAGCGCCGGAAACGGAATGAGGTTAATGACCGCAAGATTGATCGAGATCAGCGCGGCAAGGAGCAGTACGTAGGCAAAGCCAACCGATGCAGCGTCGCCAACCACTCCCACGAGCCCCACCGGACCCATCACCTGCGTAAGCGCCTGCTCATCACGCAAAAAGAGATCTTTAAAGAATGTTGCGATACCGTTCGTGGTCGCCACCGTAAGCTCTGCAGTCATCGTCCCGCCCTGCCAGAGCGCCTGGTGTGGCCAGAGGCGTACCGTACCGATGTCGTCCATTGCAATACCGATCGCGGCGCGTTCAGGAACGATGCCTTCCGTCGGCACAACAACCGCCTCACCGGGAACACCGTTGCGCTCGTACACGATCACGAGTTCCTCGCCTGCACGTGGAGCAATGAACGGACCGATCTCCTCAGCGCGCGTGGGCGCAAGTGCCGTCTCGCCTGCACGGATTCCGGTAATCTCGTCTCCCGGCTCAAGTCCTGCGATTGCGGCGGGCGTCTCGATGCGTACGTCAGTGATCATCACGGCGCTGTTGCGCACCGTTGCACCGAATGGCGCCGAATCTTGCGACATTGGCATGCCGACCATGAATCCGAGTGATATGAGCAGCCATGCAAAGAGGATGTTGAAAATAATCCCGCCGGCAACAACCGCTGCCTGGATGCCGCGCGGCTTATTCGAGAAACTCCGCGGGTCAACATCAACTCCCGCTTCGCCCGGATTTTCGCCAAAGATCTTCACGAATCCGCCGAACGGAATCGCATTGAGGGTATATTCAGTCTCACCCACCTTCTTGCCCCACAATTTGGGCGGGAATCCGACACCGAATTCATCGACGCGGATACCCGACTTTTTGGCAATGATAAAGTGCCCAAACTCGTGGGCGACAATGAGCACAACCAAAACAACAATGAAAATGAGAATGGACATATGATCGTGTGTTCTTCGCTCGTGCTACCACCCTACCCCATAATTTCCGTTTCCTTTTTGTCAGCAACCGCTTCGAGTTTTGCGTTTCCTTCATCAACGAGTTTTTGCAATTCGTCTTTTGCGCGGAATTTTTCATCCTCAGACATATTTCCCTCGCGCTCTTGCTCAGTGATGTCGCTTGAGATCTTTTCGCGCTCAGTACGAAGCGCAATACGTGAATCCTCGAGTTTTGCGCGGACGATCTTTACGAATTGTGTGCGGCGTTCAGTCGTAAGCTCTGGGAAAATAATGCGGAGCCCATCACTGTCTACTGAAACAGAGAGTCCCAGATTGGCATCGTAGACCGCCTTCTCGATATCTTTGACCTGGGCCTTATCCCACGGCGAAACACGGAGGGTGCGTGCGTCTTCGATAGTGATGCCTGCCACATGCGGAACCGCCATACGTGATCCGTACGACTCGATTGATACATGGTCAAGAATGGCCGGCGTGGCACGCCCGGTGTGGATCCCTGAGAGCTCGTTCGAGAGCCATTCGGTCGTATCGGCAACCTTTTTCTTAAATGGGGCGAAGTTGTATTGCATGGAGGAATAGTACCACAAAACCACCCTGGAGCAATCGCAGGAAACCTTTTGACAGTGCGTGCGCAACGCGTATAGTACACACAGACAACAGAGGAGAACGTCCAATGGCACACAAAGTGTTGTTTCTTGACCTGAACGGGACAGTAATCGATGACTGGAATCCATCATATGCGGGAGTGCGTGCAATATTTGATCACTACGAACTTCCCTGCCCCACCCTTGCATCGTTTATCCGTGGAGTAGCTCACACGGGCGATTACCATGGCTTCTATGTACAGAACGGCATCGATGTAAGTCGCGACGAGCTGTACACACTCTACATCCCCGCATACCATGCGCATCAGGACGCCATCGAACTCGTTCCTGGGGTACACGAAGCACTGGAACGCATCAGGAACGCGGGTGTCGAGATTCATATTGTCACCGCCGCGCGTAAAGATTTCGCGGAGCACCTCATAGATAAGGCAAACATTGCCAAATACTGTGAGGGATTTCACTACCACGTTCATGACAAACATTCGCAGATACGAGCCATCATTCACGGAATGAACGTGCGCCCGACGGAATGCGCAATGATCGGTGATTTACCGTCAGACGTACATGCCGCCAACAGGGCAGGAATCTCTGGTATCGGGTTTATGAACCGCCACGTTCCTCCAGATGTATTTGAGAACGTTCCGATGAAATTTCGGTGCGAACAATTCAGCGAGCTCCCGAAATTCCTTCTGTAATGTGTGCCTACTTTTATGCAAACCTCGGCTTAACCGCCGAGGTTTTTCTTTTGCGGAAGCACGAGTGCAAGATATTCAAACAACATTTTGGTTGAAGGCGCGCGATCGTTCAAGTATTCGCGCACCCTTGACGCGGCCGCAAGCGCCGCTGCGGTCTCGCCGGTTAATGCACGAGCGTGGAGCATTTGTACGATCTCGTCGGCAAGCGTGATAGCAACAAGCCGATCTTTTTTGTCGGCAACTTTTTTTGCAAGATCCAAACGCCCCTTGATGCCGGCACTTAAAAACGCCTGTGCTTCATCCGAAAGCTCCCCCTGTCCTTCCCCTATTTCCGCGTGCATCATGCGCGAGCGAAGTGTCGGTAACAGTGCGTGTACCGAAGGAACTAAGAGAAAAAAATGTGACCCCGGGGTCGGCTCCTCAAAAACCTTAAGGAGTGCATTCTGCGCCTCGTGGGTAATAAGTGTCGTGGTCACCACAAAGATGCGGTGAGCGCCCGATATGGGGCTCCCTGTTTGTGCGGCTTTAAGCTCTCGACTCTCATCAATGCCGAGCGTCTCGAATTCACCAAGCCAAAAATCCGGATGCCCCGCGTGGGGCAAATTGCATGTACGCAGATGCTCGTAGAGCGCCTCACGTGAAGCACCCACCTCGCCCTCGATTAGATACGCGTGGTGTAAATCGCCGTTCTCTTTATAGGTCTCAAAAATTCGGTCCATTGCGTCTATTGTACTTCCCGCACCCAAAATGGGCAAAAAGAAAACCGCCCCGGTGTGTTGGGGTGGTTCCTAGAAACAAAAGTTCAAGGTTGATTGCGTGCATCTCGTGCCAGTTCCTGATTGAGCGTGCTCATCACTTGGATCGGACATTCCAATCCACACTCCTGCCAGATCGGGTTCTTCCTAGTCTCACCATCGGCTGTAAGGAATCCCGGACAGTCAGCGGTTGAGATCGAGTAATCATCCTCAACTTTATCCAGACCGGGAACATGAAGTACCGTTCCGTAGATATCATGCTCCTCCAAGAGACCTCCACAGCGTCCACAGAACCTACCAGGCCCGTACTTTTCTCTCGCGTAAGCGATGAGATACGGATCACACTCAGCATTTACTGACTTCGGCTGAACCGGTACATCTTCTCTTCCCGAGGACACAGTGAGGGAAGAAACCTCTTCCTTCTTGTGTTTAACAAGGAAACTCTCGTGCGCCCATATTAGCAACATGCCAACCAACACTCCAGCCAACGCTGGCACCAGTATCCAGGAAAAAAATTCAAACATTACACACCTCCATTTGTGAACGATAACCTTGAGAGAGCATACTCTCGAATATCCCCAAAATCAACTTACCCTGCGCAAAAAGAAACCGCCCCTTGAACCAGGGCGGTTTGATACCTCAAGAATGTGCCTCTCCTGTGGATGACTAGCCACGACCAGCGAATTCTTCTTCAAGCTGTTCTGAAAATTGTTCAAAGTGAGCACGCTGTTCCCATAAGTGCTCCAAACCCAATGTTTCAAGATGTTCTTCCGAATCACCGGACAAGCTCCAGTTTGAGGCCTCTCTGAGGGCAATGTTCTGCTCCCATTCCCCATACTCTTGAGCAAGTTCTTCAGGTGACGGCATGTTGAATTTTGGCATACAAAACTCCTTCTCGAACGTGACTGTGGATCACTCTTTTGGAAGATACGCGGGAGGCAAGATCACGTCTGAGGGCATGACCCGCGTGTCGATCTTGGCGACCGGCAATGCGAGTACGTCATCAATTCCGAACGAGCGCTCCAACTCATCTAGATCCATATCCCAAAAACGTTTTGCTTTCTGTGCGGTGGTTTCATTGTCCATGAACATATCCTCGCAGTAGTGGTTCTCATCACAAGATACCACACAATCAAATCGAGCAAAAAGAAACCACCCTGACATCAGGGTGGTAATACATCTTCTTCATGTCACACTAGCCCTCGAGAATTGCTGATTCCATAGGTGGCCAGTTTTCGAGCTTCATGCCAAGGTTGAGTCCATGGACGTCTAAGACATCCTTGATCTCATTGAGTGATTTCTTGCCCAAATTCGGTATCTTCAAAAGATCCACTCCGTTCTTCTGGACCAGGTCACCGACGCGACGAATGCCTTCGTCCTTGAGGCAGTTTGCGGTGCGCACCGTCAACTCAAGATCGTTAATCGAACGCCGGAAAAATGGATCGAGGGCGGCCGATCCAGCGGGCTCGCCCTCTCCCGCAAGTGCGTGTATCTCCTTGAGTAATGTTGCCCGACGCCCTTGAGCATCAGCAATCTCGGTTTCAATCAATTTGAGTTTTTTGACGAGCTCCGCGAGCTTACTCGAAAGCAGTTCCATGACCTTGTCCTCCTGTGGATGTGGACGTAATCGGTGAGTGAATGTTCAAATACTTATTTAATTATACCACTAAATACTAAAAATTGCAACTAGCGGCGCTGTGAATGCCTTCTCTCCCAGCGAGGATGATGCGCGTAGAGAGACTTGCGCAGGTGGCGCAGGCATGGTCTCGCGATGCGACTAGCGAGCGAGCTGCGCCACCGAGCGGAGCGCAAAAGCACGCTGGGCTTTTGACGCGTGTCTCTCCGCGCGCATCATCCGAGCACCACCTACCCTCGCTTCGAAATAATGCTCTTCTTATACGTATCCAAATGTTCGAGAGCGATACCTGTGCCGTTCACCACGCAGTAGAGCGGATCCTTGGCGAGGGTTGCCGTAACGCCCGTGCGGCGATACACGAGCTCGGGGAGATTGCGAAGCTGTGACGAACCGCCGGTCATCGTAATGCCGTGATCGATGATATCAGACGCAAGTTCCGGAGGGGTCTCCTGCAAGACATCTTTGATGGCCTTGATGATCTGGCGGAGTTCCGGATCGATCGCTTTTACGATATCGTTCGTTGAAACTTCAACGGCGCGCGGAAGGCCCGTGATGAAGTCGCGTCCTTTGATGATCGTTTCTACCTGATCGTCCATCGGGATCGCAGAGCCCACTTGGATCTTCACCTGCTCAGCGGTCTTGTCGCCGATCGCCAAGTTAAAACTTTTCTTGATGTAATCCGCGATCGCGTGGTCGATACGATCGCCCGCGCACTTGACCGAAGTCGATGCCACAATGCCGCCAAGTGAGATCACCGCCACGTCGGTCGTACCGCCTCCGATGTCCACGATCATATGCCCCTGCGGTTCATAGATAGGAATACCCGCGCCGATGGCCGCCAAGATCGGCTCTTTGACCACGTACGCATTGCGCGCCCCCGCTTTGATCGCCGCTTCGATCACTGCGCGGCGCTCTGTCGAAGACACACCGGCCGGCACCGAGATCATCACCTCGGGCTTCCAGAGATTCCACTTGCCGAGAGACTTCTCGATGTAGTAGCGGAGCATCGCTTCAGTAACGCGATAGTCGGCGATCACACCGTCGCGCATCGGACGATACGCAACAATATTCTCCGGCGTACGGCCGATCATCTTCTTTGCGTCGATCCCCACCGCAAGGATCTTGTTATCCTGTTCGGACACCGCAACCACCGAGGGCTCATTGAGGACAATGCCCTTCCCCGGCAAAAACACGAGCGTATTCGCCGTGCCGAGATCGATGCCAAGTTTTGTTCCAAAGAGAGCCATAGATTATGCAGGAATACGTTCTATTTTGACCCCGATCTTTTGAAGCCGTTCTTCAATACGCTCATACCCCCGATCAATGTTGTACACATTGTGAATGACCGAGCGCCCCTTCGCAACGACAGCCGCAATAACGAACGCGAGCCCTGCACGCAAATCGGGACTTTCGAGATTTTTTCCACGAAGCGTACGCGGGCCACGCACAAGCACGCGGTGCGGATCCATCATGGTAATATCAGCCCCCATTCCCTTGAGTGACTCAGTGTAGTTGAGCCGTCCTTCGAAGATCGTTTCAAAAACAGTCGACTCTCCGTGTGCCTGCGTGAGGAGGATCGTCATCGGTGCCTGAAGGTCTGTGGGGAAGCCCGGATATTCGTGCGTCTGAAATCCACATTGTGCCGGAATCACCTTCTTGCCTTTCGCGCGTACGCGAATGCTTGTCTTGCCAATCTCAAGCGGGATCCCCGCCTCTTGGAGCGCGCTGGTAAGTGCCTCAAGGTGCGCCGGATTGATCCGTGTCACCTCGACATCATCCCCCGCAAGCGCCGCAAGAATAATGAAGCTTCCTGCATCGATACGATCAGGCATCGTTGCATGCGCGTTCCCGCGCGCGACAAGCAACCCATCACCATGAATTTTAATCGTGGGCGTTCCTGCGCCCTCAATTCGCGCTCCGCCGGAAATGAGAAATTTTGCTAGATCTTCGATCTCTGGCTCCATGGCCGCATTCTTTAAGACGGTCGTTCCCTGCGCCAACACTGCAGCGATCATGAACGTCTCGGTTGCGGTAACGCTCTGCTTGCGAAAAAAAAGTTCTGCTCCTTTAAGCTTCTTGCCAGCGGTTTTGATCACGTAACCATTTTTGTCTACGGTAACTTTCGCCCCCATCTTTTCAAACCCCTTGGTGAAGAGATCGATCGGACGAGCACCAATGACACAGCCGCCCGGGTGCGGGAACGAGACTTTGCCGTAGCGGGCAAGGAGCGGCCCTGTGAGCACCACCGACGCACGCATGCGCTTGGCGATATCAGGGGCAAGCTCGGGCACGTTGCCATTCTGTGGAGGCAAGATCTCCATCGTCCCACGATCAAACGAGACGAGTGCCCCCATGTGTGCAAGAAGGTCAGCCATGCGACGCACGTCTTCAATATCAGGAATATTGGTGAGCGTCACCTTGTCGCGAAAGATGACCGATGCGGCCATGAGCTTCAGAGCTGCGTTCTTTGCCCCACTTACGGAGATCTTTCCCTTAAGTGTCCTTTTCCCTGCAAGCCCCTCAATCACGAATGTATCCGGCATAGTAGTTCGCCCATAGTACACGGTTTTCGGGGCTTTTTCAAACGAGCGAGGTTGTGCCTAAAACACCCGTTTTCCACATCGAACCCGCACTCTCCAAAACTACTGCGTGGTACACTATATTCATATGGATCAAATTCAATTCAACCCCGAGGAACAGCATGTTCCCTCAGCTGACCAAGCGCGACCCCGAGAGTCAGCGATGATTCGCCTTATTATGAAGATCTCGGGCGGCACCCTCAAAACTGAGGAGCAGGCAAACTACGCACTCTTGGGTGTGGCGGCGCTTTTCTTCGTTGGTACGATCATGGTTATGATGAACACATTCGGCGGACCAAAGAGTGAGCCCTTCCCGTATCAATACCGCGAAGATGTGCCCGAGGAGATCCGCGCGGAGCTTCCTCCGGAGATCTACGACTCACTCCCCTCAAGAAGTAGAGGTTCCTTGTAGCAAGCTGACAAGATATTGAACCTATGTTTCGTCTTCGCTCGGACGCTGTGTACGAGAGTACTCGTCCACGCGCTCCTCGCTAGCCGAAATAAGTAGATCGAATATCGCTCTTGCTGTGTGCAAAAGGCGCGCCGTACGGCGCGCCTTTTGACTTCACCCTGAAACTCTGCGACGATGAACTCATGTATCTTGTGCACGTATCCCCTGTTGCGCGCGGCGTATTCAAAGAAGCGCTGACGTATTTTTCAAAAGAATCCATCACTCCAGGAACCGTAGTCATGGTTCCTGTCCGCTCACGCACCGTCCCTGCGCTCGTGATCGCGACGGAGAGCGCGCGCGAAGCAAAAGCGTCGATCAAATCGTCTGATTTTGCACTCAAACGCCTTGCCGAATTTAAGGGCTCTTATTACTTCCCGGCTGCCTTCCTTGCGGCCGCGCAGGAGGCCGCCCGATACTCCGCAGCAACAGAAGGCGCAGCCTTGCAGGCACTTATCCCGCAGGTGGCATTCCTTGCGCCTGAAACACTCGCTCAAAGCCCTGTACCCAAACGTGATGACACTGATCCGGTACGTTCTGAAAAATGGCTCCTCCAAGTCGGCGATACTGACCGCACCGCATCATACCGTGCACTCATCCGCGAATCATTCAACCGTGGGCGTTCAGTGTTCTTGTGTGTCCCCACCTCGATCCACGGAGAGCAGGTGCTTGCTGATCTCTCGCGCGGAATCGAGGATCGCGCCTACCTTCTCTCCAGTACGTTCACCAAGAAAAAATTGCTGGGTGTCTGGCAGAAAGCACTCGCCCACGAACACCCGGTGCTCGTCATTGGGACCGCCCCGTTCCTTGCACTGCCCCGCACGGACTGGGGGCTCGTCATCGTCGAGCGCGAGAGTTCTCGTTCATATCGTACCGTTGCTCGACCATACCTCGACCTGCGCATCGTTGCCGAGTCGTTTGCGGAGTCTCTCGGGATCAAGTTCATTTTGGGCGACTCGCTCATTCGTCCGGAAACCTTCTTGCGCTACGAACGCGGAGAGATCGGTGCGGTGTTCCCTCCTTCATTTATGATCCCCTCGCCGCCCCTCGCACCGCTCATTGATATGCGCGAGTTCAAAAGCGGCAACGGCACGCTTCAGATCATAAGCCCGAAACTCGAGCAACTCATCCGTGACGAGCTCTCCCACGGCGGGCGCATCTTCATCTTTGCGGCACGCAAAGGACTTGCACCCACCACCGTCTGCAATGACTGCGGCACGGTCGTCTCGTGTCGGTCATGTGGTGCACCGGTCGTACTCAATCAAAACACCGATGAGACCCGTTCATTCGTCTGTCGCGCCTGTGGCGAGATCCGCGATGCCGACAACAAATGCGTCCAGTGCGGGAGTTGGCGCTTTGCGCTCTTGGGCATCAGCACCTCAAAAACAGCCGAGGAATTACAAAAACTCTTTCCTGAAACACCCGTGCGACTACTTGAGGGTGATACGGCAAAAACTGCCGCGGAAGCGCGTCGTATCGCCCATGAATGGAACGAGGGTCACGGCATTCTTGTAGGCACTGAAATGGCGCTCCCGTATCTGCCCGACGAGATCGGCGTCTGTGCCATCGCGTCTCTTGATGCGCTCCTCACACTTCCTGACTTTCGCATGACCGAACGCATTGTGCGGATCGCCGCCACGCTCCGCGAGCGCGCGCGCAGTGCATTTGTGGTGCAGACACGCATGCCTGACCATCCAGCACTCGCCCACGTCCTCGATCACAGCATGCGACCCTTCTATCGTGAAGAACTTGAAACGCGGGAGCGCTTTGGCTATCCACCATTCACGACCCTCATCAAGATCACCGTTCAAGGTCGTGGAGACGCCCCCGTGCATGCACGCGATGGAATCGCGGCAAATTTTGCCGATCACAAACCGAGCGCGTACGAAACAGGTACCGGGACCACTGTGCGTGCGCATCTCTTACTCAAACTTCCCACCGGGTCGTGGCCTGAACAACACCTCCTCAAAAAACTGCGCTCGCTTCCGCCCTACTGCATCATCCGCGTCGACCCCGACGACCTTCTTTAGCAACGCGCGCTTGCTCCGTATCGAATACCCTTTTATACTGACCCCATGCTCGATATAGTCCAAAACGGCGATCCGGTCCTGCGCACTACCGCAGCCGAAATTCTCCCTGCTGACATCTCCTCACCCAAGATCCAAAAGATCCTCAACGATATGACTGTGGCACTCGAAGCGCAAGAAGACGGCGTGGCGATCGCTGCTCCGCAGATCGGCGTTCCTTTGCGCATCTTCGTCGTGTCACATCGTGCGCTTGCGATAGAGAAGGAAGAAGAGACCGGCATTCCTGCAGACGAAACGCCATCCACAAAAAAATCAAAAAATTTGGTGTTCATCAACCCCGAGATCTTGAAGCTTTCAAAAAAACGTCATTGGGTTCCCGAGGGGTGCCTCTCAGTACGGTGGCTCTACGGCAAAGTACTCCGCGCCGAAAAAACATCCGTACGCGCCTATGACGAAACGGGAAAGCGCTTTACCCGAAACGGCAACGGGCTCATGGCGCAAATTTTCCAGCACGAGACCGATCACCTGAACGGCGCGCTCTTCATTGATAAGGCGCGTGGTATCGAAGAGATCCACCCCGAAGACCTGCGCGAAGGCGCTCGCTTAAGCCATGATTAATACCGCCACTCCCCGCATTGTGTTCTTCGGCACGCCCGAGGTTGCCGTTTTCGTCCTCGAGGAGCTCTCCTTGGCCGGTATGACCCCCGTGCTCATCGTAACCGCTCCCGACGCACCCAAAGGCCGAGGGCTCGTCCTGACGCCTCCTCCAGCCAAAGCGTGGGCAGAGGAGCACGGCATCCCCGTACTCCAGCCGGAAAAACTCGATGATGAGTTCCTCCGCGCGCTCTCCGCGGTCCGGGGCGAACTCTTTATCGTTGCCGCCTACGGCAAGATCATTCCTGAACGCGTCTTTCATATGCCGCGATACGAGACATTGAATGTGCACCCGTCACTCTTGCCTCGCCTGCGCGGAGCATCGCCGATCCAGAGCGCCATTCTTGAAGAAGCAGAGACCGGTGTCAGCATTATGCTCATCGATGAAGCGATGGATCACGGTGCGGTGGTGGCGCAAAAGAAAGTATCGATCGAAAACTGGCCGCCACGTTCTGTGGAACTTGAGCGGACCTTGGCGACCGAAGGTGGCAAGCTCCTCGTGGAGATCATTCCGCAGTGGATCGCCGGATCCCTTGTGCGCCGAGAACAAGATCATGATCGCGCCACGTTTTGTAAAAAATTTGCTCCTGCCGACGCGCTCGTTGATATTGCCGGTGATCCGGAAACTGCACTCAAGAAGATCCGTGCATTCGACCGCTCGCCGCGTGCACATTTCTTTGTTGAACGCGGTGACAAAAAAATGCGCGTCATTATTATTGACGCGGACATCGAGGACGGCAAGTTCATGATCAAGCGCGTCCTCCCCGAAGGCAAGAAAGAAATGGCGTACGCCGACTTCCTACGCACTGCCTAGATTTGACGAGACACCGCCCCGCGTGGCATCATCACTCCTGAACCGATCTTTTAATCTTTGGGAGGATTTTAGTTATGGCACAAGACGGAGCAATGCCCGCCACACTCAAACGGTTTATGGGAGGTAGTCTGCAAGACTTCGTTCCGTTCGCCCAATGGACCCGTGGTACGCTCGAAGTGTTTCTTGCCGACGCAAGCTATAGTGAGCGCTTGGTTCATCGTCGTCATTTCCTGAGCCTCTTTGTGCTCAACCACCAAGACACGTACACAAAAGATGATCCTCCGGGTGAAACGGCCGGCGAACACCGTATTATCGGGTTTACCGTTTACGCATCCCTCGCGCGTTTCCTTGCTGACGAACAGCGCACACGATGGTCATACCTGTACGAGCCCTACCGGCTTCTCCATAACAAATTCGAGTTCACCCGCACACTCACACATCTTATGGAACTCGCCAACAAGCGCCATGCAGAACTTTTTGGTCCATACAAAAAAGACCTGTGGAGAATCATTCACTTGTACGACGAGACGCACGGTCTTCGGGTTCACATCCCCCTTCCTTAACGGCATCCGTATGCCCGTTTCCCGCCCCGACATCCGTCGGGGCTTTTTTATGTAAAAGAAAGGGGCATACGAAATGATTTCGTATGCCCCGCGCCATTGAATCAGATGGTCTCGTCCACGAGGCAAAATGCTTTTGCCTCTTCTGCTGAAAATTTTGTCTTTTCAGCAAACACCTTGTGGATCTCGCTCATTTCCTTTCCTGTCCGCTCCTGAAAGATCTTATATATCCACTCTTGCTCTTTCTTGGCATCGTTGATGCTAGGAGAGTTCCCAATATTCTCTGGCATCAGGTCGTCGAGTTCCACATAAATTCGTATCGTGTGGATCATAATACTCGCGTGCCGCGCAATAGACCGCTTTGCACATCCCTGCAGAATGACTGATGCCATCGATGCCGCATGTCCCACCACAATACCGTGAACAGGAGCCCGCGACAACCGAACCCAGTCGTAAATATCCAGACCGGGCAGTACATCGCCGCCAGGACTATTGATATAGAGCGTGATCGGGTCGTCATTCATTGCGTTTAAATAAATGAACGAATGGCTTAGCTCCTTCTCCATGTCCGCGGTTATTTTTCCCGAAATGAACAGTACCCGCTTCGGAACTGTTTCCTCAAAAAACTTCCGCTTAATATCGCCCATGACGTGTCTCCGGTTGTGTCGAATTTAAAAGAGTGCTACAATTAGTATACCACTATATTATAGTGTATGTCAAGAGTTGTAGCATTGCAGCGTCAAGTTTACACACGCACACTCCCGGAGCTTCTCTAAGGGTGTCTTTCCTTCCATCCCCAGCCCACGGTGTTTCTTTCGGTAATTGTAATACTGTAAAAAGAGCGTGAGTTT
>Ga0208375_1002826_pt1 | contig 15608 bp, 13 predicted proteins | sample RifOxyD1_FD_184038 | JGI IMG/M metagenome (GOLD analysis project Ga0208375, IMG submission 184038) | Soil microbial communities from Rifle, Colorado - Rifle Oxygen_injection D1 (SPAdes) | ecosystem: Environmental > Terrestrial > Deep subsurface > Rock core/Sediment | place: Rifle, Colorado... | reverse complement strand
ATCATACATATTTTTAGCCACTGATGCATATACCACCAGTTTCATATCATCTTTTTGCAAATTAATGAGAGCACTCAGCGCTTGCGCAAAATACATAACTCCTTCCAAATCACGAATTTTGCTGCTTAACCGGCTATTTAAAAAATCCACGATTCCGTCTTTGATTTTTGAAACCTTTACGAGTTCATCAAACTCAAACCCCTGCTGTTTGAAAAAAAGCATTCCATATCGAAGAGCCTGCGAATAATTGTAAATAGCCTGCATCCGGTCCTTGCTATCTTCCACTTCCTTATATTTATCAGTCAAATAATCTGTTTCGTTAATTAAAAATGCACAAGCCGTGTAACCCTTGATAAGGGTAACCAGTATTTCAGGATCCTCTCTTTTCAAAGACCATATCGCCTCAGCTAATTTCAGGGATGGCATGGTTCCCTGCTTAAAATTGGTATAATTGATCTCTTCTTCGCTCATAAAAGAAGCTTCGTACAAAACATCCGAAAAGGGCCCCAGCACAACCTTATTTCGCATACTAGCGCACGAAACCAGCACCAATAACAATAACAATTTCACACATGACTTAAACATACAGGTGGCTCCTTATCTGTATTTGCTTGATTAAAGTAAGTATTATAGGCACTAATGATCATAATCTGCCATAAATTTCAGTTATTTACCAGCGAAATACCACTGAATGTTATTGCCCCATTGTACTTCTTCAAAACTATGTTATTATGGTATCCTACACCAAATGCAAGGGGCTTATATTGTATAATTGTACTGTGTATTTGAGTGATCTGGTCTGATTTGTTAACTTTTCTACTTCTTAACATAATCTACCAGGCAGTCAAAAATAAATAAGTGTTAAGGAGTATATCATGGAAACCAATAACCCAACTTCCAATTTAAAATCAAAATTACCTATGGTGGAAAACCATGTTTTGGATTCGGCCTTTCCCAATAAGACTACCAGTCTGAGACCCACTCGCTCAATCATTCCGCCTAAAAGTCTGTATCGCACCGGAATTAAAGCCACCATCTCTTCTTCAAAGGAGAGTGAACTTTTTAAAAAAGAAGAAGAATAATATTATTTTTTGTCTTTTTCGTAACTTTTCTGGATCTCATTGATTGCATTCTGCTTAATAATCTTCAGTTCTTCCAAACGTAGACCGTGAACATAATCAAGGTATTTTTTCCGCCAAGTAAACATATTATTGATAAAACTGATATGTAATTCCTTAAGATCCTTAACGCAAAGATTTTTTTCATCCTTGGACAATTTATCCAAAGATTGATTTTGCTTCAGCCCGTCTTTTTCATCTACAATCAAAGTAGAAAAGGTTCCGTTACACACCCCTTTCTTATATTCAAAATAATTTTCAAAGGTTTCCCGAAACGAGGCAATTTTATCCGGGTAAAGGGTTGAGTTCATCTGTGGAATCTCGTTAATTAATTTTCTTATTGCCACCGAAGAATCAGCCCTTGAATAATCTATCCCTTCAATCTTTGAAATGGTTGCCGTAGCCGTGATGGCAATTTCTTGTGCAAATCCCATAACATTTACAATCACTAAAACTACCCAAATAAGGTTCACATGAATTATTCTCATAAGCTAGGATTGTAACGCACTATTTGGAATTGATCAATTTATGGTGATCTGAATTTTTTACGCCACAGACCGGTGGATTCTCTGGGATAGCCAAGAAAATCTTTCAGTTCATCTATAAACATATCCAATGGAAATCCCACAACGTTGGAGTAGGATCCATCAATGCGATCAATAAAAGTCAAAGATGGCCCCTGGATGCCGTAGGCACCGGCTTTATCCAAGGAATCCTTAGAATCCAAATAATTTTGCAACAAATCCTCATCTATTTTTTTAAAATGAACCCTGGTTTTACATGAAAAAACTTTCTCACAAACATCCTGCAAAGATTCTTCATATTTTCCAATAAAAACCGCCGTAATGACTTCATGATCACGGTCAGACAGACTTATCAGCATGTTCTTTGCCTCAATAATATCTTTGGGTTTTCCAAGAATCTCATGATCCAGACATACGATAGTGTCTGCGCTCACCACTAATTGTTGCTTTTTTTTGTCTTTGACCAGTTTCTGTAAAATATCCAGTCCTTTTTGTCTTGCAATATCCTCTGCAATCTTGCTGGGGGTTGTTTCAACGCTTTTTTCCTCTATAGTGGAGACTTCCACAACAAATGGAATTTGCAACCAACCCAGCAATTCTTTACGCCGGGGACTTTGACTCCCTAAAACCAACTGGTATCTATCTGTTATTTTCATGTATAATCCGCCAAAATTTTCTGCGAGTACTGTTTAATATCTTTCGATCACTTTTTGCCATTCCCCAGTAATCAGACTCCCTGCGAACGCTGTAATCCGCCATGGCTTTACTATAATATACCGGGCTATATACCATGGATTCATACATAAGCCCTTCTTTTTTTGATTCTTCAATATAGGTAGCGTAGGCACCAATACTTTGACTCTCCAGCTTTCTTATAAACTCTAAAAGATAATTATAACGCAAAAATAAATCCCCTTTTTCATCACTAAATTCTTTCCATAGCCTGTAACCCATTTCCTCCCGCAATTTTTTTTCATCAATAGCCTTTCCATAAAAAATTTTAGAAAACTTTTGCAGCCAGAGTTCCCTGGCAGTCATTATGGTTGGAATTCTTTTGGTCACCAGCTCTCCAATTTGAAATGAATTAAGCAGCTCCCCTTCATATTTTTCAATTTCCTTCCCCCTGAAATCCACTTCATACCAGGTATTAGGAGATAAGAGATAAGGTTCTGACTTGTCAAAGCCCAGTTTTATAAACTTACCCTCTGAAAAGTTGCTGGTCGCAGAATTATAAATGTCAAAACCTCGCTGCTTTAAAAAAGTTTGATTTCCCAGTAGTACCACCAATTCAATTGACAGGTCCTGCCCGGAAATCAAGCCGTTTGACAGGGATAGTATAAGTTTGGTGGGTTTATTGGCCCACTCGTTATTTTCTTTAATTAACTTATTTAAATAATCATATTGTTTGGAATATTCACCTCGGGTCAAACTTTCAAATAAATCGTTTTCATCCAGTTCTTTTTCCCTATTCAACCATTCATCTATGTCCGACACCATTAAAACCGAAAATAAAGAATCCGTCTCTCTTAAATCTCTAGTCTCTACCTCGCTGGATTCCCTAGATAGCCAAAGAATATTTCCATAATTAATTCTGGAATAAATAAAAAATTCCTGGTTACTCATATTAAATTCGTTGAAGGTCACAGATGAATTGGGGGACAATCTGACCAGCGTTCCATTCATTAAAAAAACCCAGGCATAACTTCCATTTTCTGTGCGAAGCTCATTGGTCTCATAAATTTTTGAATAGAATCCAACTGTAAAGACACCATCATGTCTTTCATTAATACAAGTCCCGATACATTTGATAACTCTGCCAACCTCCTCGAGATTGTTTTTATCCCTTTGCACATTAGCCCAATCGGGAAATTTTTTTCGATAAAGCTGCTCTCTTTTCCAATAATTAAAATCTAGCCATTCGTTTGGATCCAAATTCTGCCAATCTATCAAACTTTTCGTTTGCCCTTTATAAAAAATTTCTTCTCCTTTTGATAAATTGATCAAAAGAAAATAAGACATAATACAGACGAACAATAAATATCTAACCAAATCACTACCCTTTGTGAAACTGCATAACTACCTGAGACTTTTTCGTCATTTATGAACTTTATTTTTAAAGATTTAATCGTTTTATCCAAACTTGGGGAATAATTTATCCTTATATGCAAAAAAGTTGACACCCGAAGTCAGCCTCTGATAAAAAAACAGTTGATTTTGTAATATAATTAACTCATAAATCATAAAAAAGTCAGGAGAGAGCACATGTCTGAAGCAAGCAGTCCTCAAGGTTCATTTTCTTTTGTAGGGGCAGAACATGAAATTTTAAAATTTTGGAAGGAAAAAAATATTTTTAAAAAAAGTTTAGAAAAAACTAAAAAAGGCAAACCTTATATTTTTTATGATGGTCCTCCCTTTGCAACTGGTCTTCCTCACCATGGGCATCTCGTTGCCAACACTTTAAAAGACGTTGTCCCAAGATATTTTACGATGAAGGGCAGATATGTGGAAAGAAGATTTGGTTGGGATTGTCATGGCCTGCCTATCGAGCATGAAATTGATAAAAAGCTCAAAATGCCTGCCCATGAAGCCGTTAAAAAACTCGGCGTACGCGGCTATAATAACGAATGTCGATCCATTGTTGATCGATATACTTCAGAGTGGGAAAAGACCATCACACGTATTGGCAGATGGGTGGATTTTAAAAATGATTACAAAACCATGGATCCTAATTTCATGGAATCTGTATGGTCAGTTTTTAAAAGTCTCTGGGATAAAGGATTAATCTATCGGGGCGTCAAAGTTGTCCCATTCTCTACCGCATTTGGAACTGTTTTATCCAACTTCGAAGCCACTAGCAACTACAAGGATGTTCAAGATCCAGCAATCACTATTTTTTATAAGCTATCCGATGAAGATGCTCATTTAGCAATATGGACCACCACCCCCTGGACATTGCCTAGCAACCTAGCAATCTGCGTAGGAGAAGACATTGTTTACACCAAAGTTAAGGATGAGACTTACAATGTCACTTTCTATATTGCTAAAGACCGCCTTGCCCACTACCAAAAAAATCGAAAAAAGAAATTACAAATTATATCTGACATTATGGGGCGCGATTTAAAAGGAAAACGTTATGAACCACTTTTCCCTTACTTTAAGCATCTTAAAAAGGATGGTGCCTTTCAAGTGGTTTGTGATAACTACGTCACCACCAGTGATGGAACAGGATTAGTACACACTGCTCCTGATTTTGGGGAAGATGACAATAGAGTCATGAAAGAACACAATCTTCATGTTCACGCTTGCCCAGTTGATGATCACGGAAAATTCACCGATGAAGTCACTGACTATAAGGGGATGTATGTAAAAGATGCAGATAAACTAATTATTAAATGGTTAAAAGATAACAACCTGTTATACGACCAAGATACCATCGTTCACAGTTATCCCTTTTGTGAAAGAAGCGATACACCGCTTATCTATAAAGCAATACCATCATGGTATGTAAACGTTGAAAGCATAAAAGACAAAGTTATTAACGCAAATAAAGAAATCCTCTGGGTGCCTGGACATATCAAGGAAGGACGTTTTGGTAAATGGCTTGAAGGAGCAAAAGATTGGGCCATTAGTAGAAACCGGATATGGGGGACGCCTCTTCCTATTTGGAAAAATGATTCTAATGAAAAATATATTTGTGTTGGATCAATTGCCGAGCTTGAAAAATATTCAAAAACTAAAGTCAATGATCTTCATAGGGAAAATGTTGATCCTCTTGAATTTTCAATTGATGGAGAAAAAGGGACCTATAAAAGAATACCTGAAGTTTTAGACTGTTGGTTTGAGTCTGGATCAATGCCTTATGCTCAACTTCATTATCCTTTTGAAAATAAGTCAATTTTTGAAGCGGGCTTTCCAGCAGAGTTTATAGCCGAGGGCCTGGATCAAACCAGGGGATGGTTTTATACTCTGACTGTTCTTTCTGCAGCTTTACATAACAAACCGGCCTTCAAGAATGTCATCGTAAACGGAATTGTTATGGCTGAAGATGGGAAGAAAATGAGTAAGAGTTTAAAAAACTATACTGCTCCAGATCTGCTTATGGAGGAATTTGGCGCAGATGCCCTAAGGCTATATTTAATTAACTCAGGTCTGGTACGGGCTGAAGAACAACGCTTTTCCGATGCTGGTGTTAAGGATATGGTAAGAAGGGCGTTACTCCCATGGTATAATTCTTTTAAATTCTTTCACACATACGCAAATGTTGATCAATGGAATTTTCAAAAGAATTTTAAATCAGGTAACAATATTACAGACAAATGGATTCTATCAAATCTTCAAACCCTGAAGAAGAACATCGGTAAAGAAATGGAGGTTTACCGCCTCTACAACGTCGTCCCCGCTCTTTTTAATTTCATTGAAGATTTAACCAACTGGTATATCCGTCTTAACCGCTCACGTTTTTGGGGTGAAGGACTCACTGACGATAAATGTGCCTGCTATTCAACTCTTTATACAACTCTAAAAGAATTAAGCCTCGCCATGGCTCCTTTCGCACCATTTTTAAGTGAATATATTTATCAGGAACTGGGAAAATTTTCTCCCAACAAGGAAGAATCGGTTCATTTGGAAACTTATCCTGTGGAAGATGAAAAGTTGATCAAACCCGAACTCGAAGATGCTGTAAGCAGAATGCAGCAGATTATTCTTCTTGGCAGACAGAAAAGAAATCAGATCCAAGTGAAAGTCAAAACCCCACTAAAGAGAATCACCATTCTCCACAAAGATCAAAATATTCTCTCAGAAATCAAAAAACTGGAAGATTATATAAAAGTCGAGCTAAACATCAAGGAAATCCAATATTCCACCAAAGAGTCCGACTATATTAATCTTTTTGCTAAACCCAATTCGCCAGTACTTGGAAAAAAACTGGGGAAAAGATTTGCAGAGTTTCGCCAGCAAATTGAAACACTCTCCGCAGACCTCCTTGCTAAACTGGAAGCAGGACATTCTATTAACATTTCAGGAGAGGATTTCACTCAGGAAGATGTTTTGATCTTTAGGGAAGCCAAACCGGGAACTCAAGCTTTATCGAATCGTTCTATTTCCATCGATATGGATTGCCAATTATCAGATGAACTAATCTCTGAAGGGCTCGCCCGTGAAATCGTAAATAGGATTCAAAAGACCCGAAAGGAAATTAATTTAAATGTCTCAGATCGTATTAAAATCATTTACGATGCTTCGAGCGAAGTTGAAAAAGCGATCACGCATCACAAGGATCATATATCTAAAGAAACCCTCACCCTTAGTTTGACCCGGGGTGTGCCATCAGGTAAAAACTCTTTTAATTATGATATTGATTCTGACTTTCTAAAGATAGAAATTATTAAAGCGTAAATAAGGTTTTCAAAACTATAAATTGGTCCTAATATTTTAGTTAGGATCAATTTATGGCCATTAAAATTTTTATATTGTTGTCTTTTGTTTTATCCTTTAAGGCTGGTGCTTATTCTTTTCTTTACTGCGATTACAAGGATATCAACTTAGATAGCACCATGCTTGAACGTTATATTAAGCCCCAGCTTAAAGCCATGGTGAGCGAGTACTACCAAACACTCGCAACTTTGCATCCAGTAAACCCCCAATTAATCAAAATCAAGGAATCAACTCAAAAAGCCAGCACCGAATGGAAAGTTTGGAATGAACATTGCATCACATGGAGTGATCATTGCATTCAAGAATTAAAGAAAATTAAAAAAATTCAAAAGGAACTTGAGGTACAAATAACCTCCCTGCAGAAACAAATTTTTGACAGGTCTTTTTTCATCAGTCAATTTTTTACTGACTCACTTTTTCTTTTATCCTCTGATTTGGATGAATTATCCATGCTTAATTATAAAACCATCGATGCCATGGACATGATTCCGATACTGGCAATTGATAATAAAATCCCTGTGCAGAGTAAAACTGATCTTATAGAAAGTCATACGAATAGCATGCAACTTTTAAGTGAAAAAATATTTACGCAGCTGTTACCTAAAACTCTAAAACACCAATATTTTGAATTATGGTTTTTCTTTGTTAAAGACTTAGAAAGATATTTGGCCTTAAATAATTCCGACGCTTTTTTTCTGAGCAAACTGGAATATTTCAATCAAAATTGGAATACGTTTCATATGTTACTTAGTAAACATATTGTGCAAGCACCTCAAAGCACCATAAATACCCTTTCCATCATGCACAACAGATGGAATTCTATCTTAAAAGTTATTTTAAAAAACAGCAGTAAAATAAATTAAAAGGGCCTCAAATGAGGCCCTATATTTTAGATCTTGGTTGATCTATAAAATTTACTGGAAGTCTTCTTACGTCTCTTTAAGGCAGCCTCTGTTTTTTCTTTCAATTTCAAAGAAGGCTTTTTATATTCTTGACGCTTTCTATATTCACGTACAACACCGTAAGCTTCACACATTCTTTTAAATCTCTTTAAAGAACGTTCTATTCCAAATTTATCATCAATTTCCACTACAACGCTTGAATTATTCTTTGACATCGCCATTCACCTCCTTTTTGTCGTAATATCACTTCCTGGTAAAACCGGGGTATTTCAAGGTTTATTTGCAAAATGACCTTGTAAGTTGTAATAAACTAAGCCTAAAGCAGAATTTAGTCAATCAGATATAAAAATAAAGGTGTCTAATGACCATACAAGGTGAACTTTTTAATAGTAATTTTAAGAAGGCCCAAGAAAAACAAGAAGTTGCCTCACAATCCTCCCCTCTTGCCTACCGAATGCGACCTTCTAATCTTGAATGTTTTAAGGGACAAGAGCATATTTTTTCAAGACATCCCTTTCTTCGATCCAATAAATTAACCAGTATGATTTTTTGGGGACCACCTGGAACAGGTAAAACCACTCTTGCCAATATTTTAGCCAAACAAACTGATGCTGAACTGTATAAATTCAGCGCTGTACTTGGTGGTGTCAATGAGCTTAAAAAAATTATCACCCGTAGTTTTGAAGTTAAAGAATACAACCAAAAAAATATTATCATCTTTATAGATGAAATTCATAGGTTCAATAAAGCCCAACAAGATGCCTTACTACCATATGTGGAAGAAGGATCTTTCATCCTTTTTGGGGCAACTACTGAAAACCCTCGTGCATCTATCAATAAGGCACTGTTGTCAAGATTACATGTAATTGAACTTAAACCTTTATCAGAAAGCAACCTGGTTGATATATTGAAATCTGCCAACGAAAAGTTCCAAATTAACGCTTCAGCAGAGATCATCAATTTTATAGCAGACTATTCAAGGGGTGATGCCCGAAGTGCGCTAAACTACCTGGAAATTGTAGAAAAAAATCCTGATATTAAAAATAATTTAACCAAAATCAGGTATCTTATTTTAGAAAACGCCAGAGATTATGATAAAAGCCAAGACCGCCACTACGACGTCATCTCAGCTTTTATTAAAAGTATGCGAGGCTCAGATCCTCATGCAGCTATTTTCTGGCTTGCTGTTATGTTAGATGGTGGAGAAGATCCCGTTTTCATCGCCAGAAGATTGGTTATTTTTGCTTCAGAAGATATTGGTAATGCTGATCCATTAGCATTATCAATCGCAGTGAATGCACTCACGGCTACTAGTCAAATAGGAATGCCAGAAGCTCGAATTACTCTTGCCCAAGCTACTTGCTATCTTGCCTCAACAATTAAAAGTAATGCCTCCTATAAGGCTATCAATGAAGCATTAGAATATGTTCAATCGGGTGGTACCCAGAAAGTTCCTGATCACTTGAAAAATTATCCACCCGACAATACGCCAAAATATCTTTATCCTCACGATTTTGAGGGAAATTGGGTTAGTCAAACTTATACTAGTTCTTTGATTCCTAAGTTTTACAAGCCTGGTATTAATGGAAGAGAAAAGTTTTTAAAAGAAAGATTAGATGAGATTAATAGTAAGCAATAAACCGTCCTGGTATTAGGTCTTTCTTTGAAAATTTATTAGGCAAATTAATATTTATATTATAGTATGCGCCTGAGACACCACATATAAGTCAAAGTATGGAGACTAGCTAAATGAAAGTAATCATTTTTGTTTTTTTGCTAATTGTTTCTCTCAACGCCATTTCCGGCGCTTCCTACGACCATCCTTATTATCCTTCAAATTTTGCTCAAACTATATGGGCAATGAGTGTAAAAAACAACGAGATGAAAAAGATGGTTCAAGAGGTTTTAACCAAGGCTCATCTTGAGAGAGAAGGCAAAGCTGATACTTTAGTCGATAAGTGCCAAGAAGGGCAAATCTGTAACAAAAGAAGAATTTTGCAGTATTCTGAAGCAAGGGCTTATCTCTTTGGTAAACTCCATCTTCATAAAGACAATCATGGTTACTACATTAAAGACGTTTATTGTAATAAAACTTTTGATAGCCATACTCCACATATTAAAGACGTCGGTCCAATGAGAATTCCCAACGCCGATGTACTAAACTGCGAACATACCTGGCCTCAAAGCCGATTTTCAACCACCTTCAGCGCAGAAGAACAAAAAAGCGATCTTCATCACCTTTTCCCCTCCGAAAATACCGCTAATAGTATTAGAGGAAACTATCAATTTGGTGAAGTATCTGAACCTGCTGAAGTAAATCTTTGCGATACATCCACCTTTGGAGTTTATCAAAGCAGAAAAAGCAGGGACTTTACTGCTTTCTTTTTTGCTCCCCCAATGGAACATCGAGGGAATGTGGCTAGAGCACTATTTTACTTCTCCATAAAATACGATTTGAGAATTAGCCCTGACGAGGAGTTTTATCTTCGTAAGTGGCATATTCAAGACCCAGTTGATGATGAAGAACTTCAAAGAAATGATGAAATCTATGAAATCCAATTCAATAGAAATCCTTTTATAGATTATCCATTCATTGTTGATCTCATCAACGACTTCTAGGAATTTAAAGATCTGTTTCTGGCAGCCATGACCGCCTCAGAGAGTGTTTCTCCGAGTGTCGGATGCGGATGAATTGTTGCAAAAATGTCCTCATCCACTCCTTCCATAGTTTTAAAAAGTGAATATTCATGAATAAGCTCAGTAGCTAAAGAGCCAACAATATGGGCTCCCAACAGACTGCCTTCTTTGCCCAATATGACTTTTACAAAACCCTCAGCCTCTTCGCTGGCCACTGCCTTTCCGTTAGATCTAAACGGAACTTTACCAATGATATGTTCCAGTCCAATCTCTTTGACCTTTTTTTCAGTAAGACCGATGGATGCCACCTGTGGGTAGCAATAAGTACAGCCAGGAATATTTTCCTTATTGATTGGGTGAGCATGATGTCCGGACAAATGTTCGCTGGCAACAACACCTTCGTGACTGGCGACGTGGGCAAGCAAAGGAGGTCCATTCACATCACCAATAGCGTAGATATGTTTTATATTTGTTTGATAATATTCATTCACTTTAATAAAGTTTTTATGGGTTTCAATTCCTATATTTTCAAGACCGAGTCCCGAAATATTTCCCTTCATTCCAACTGCGATTAAAACTTTATCAAACTTATATTCTTTTTCTTCACCTTTTTCAGTAGTAGTAATTCGAGCATGATCATTTTTATTTTCTGCCTTCACATTAGAAACACCAAGGCTCAATTTAATTTTTAATTTTTTATAAGCTCGCTCAACTTCAATACTTGAATCTTCATCCTCTATAGGCAGAAGATGGTTTTGCATTTCAAAAATATGAACATCAACTCCAAACGCATTCCAAAAATAAGCAAACTCCACACCAATTGCACCAGCACCTACTATCCCAATTGATCCCGGAAGCTCTTCCATTTTAAGTGCTTCCCAAGCACCAATGAGACGATCACCATCATGAACTAAACCAGGAAATGAATTATAGCTGGCACCTGTGGCAATAATAAAATTTTTAGCAGTAATAATTGCGGTCTCACCTGAAGTTAAATTTACATTCATCTCATTTTGATTTTTAAATAAGCCAACGCCATCAAAAACTGTAATATTATTTTTTTTCATTAAAAAAGAAACGCCTTTAGCAATCTTTGAAGATATTTCATTGGCCCGCTTCACTGCGACCTTTGAATCAAGAGAAATTAGTTCTGCATTAATCCCAAGCTTACTCATGGATTTTAATTCATGAACACTATGCGCAGATTTTAAAAGTGCTTTAGTAGGAATACACCCCTTATTAAGACAAACACCACCAAGGTGTTCCTTTTCAACAAGAGCAACTTTTTTTCCAAGTTGAGAGGCCCTAATCGCTGCAATGTAGCCACCTGGTCCACCACCTAAAACAATAACGTCAAAATTTTCCATAAAGAAGGCCCTTTTCGTTGAAAGTTGGTTCAATAAAAGTTAAAAAGAACTTATATTTAAAAATCCAAAGGATTTTATGTCAAATGACATACTAACTCAAAATTTAGTTGCAGAAGAATTAGAAATATTACTAAAGTTTTTTCCAGATGGCATTATTGCCTTGGATTTTGAAACCACCGGACTCTCACCCCTAGTGGATCGAATAATTGAAATTTCTGCTATCAAAGTAACATCTCACGGTATTTTTACATTTAATGAACTTATCAACCCGCAAATGGATATTCCCGATATAACCACGCAAATACACCACATTACTGATAGCATGGTCAAAGATTCACGAACCAGCATCGAAGTCCTACCTGAATTTGTGAAATTTCTTGAAAATCTTCCCCTAATTGCCCATAACGCTCAATTTGATATGGGGTTTTTGATCTATAATATTCATAACCAAAAACTTATCATTCCCCCAAGTAATGTTTATTGTTCCTGTAAATTTTCAAGAAAAATGTTTAAAGAATCTGCCAACCATAAATTAAAAACCGTTGCAGATACTCTTGGAATTGAAATTAAAAATCACCACAGGGCATTGGATGACGCTTATGCGAGCCTTCGGATTTTTGCTAAAGGATTGCTTCGCCAGAATGTAATTAATAATTTTGATGTTATTTTTAAAGATTCAAATATTTTTAATCTTGGTAGTTTTGATACTTTAGAAGATTTAAGTATTCCAAATCATCTTAAAGATTTAGAACCGAAAGTTAGAAATCAAGACTATATCGAAATCAAATATGCTGGAGGAAGCCATGGTAAAAATTTTCGCCCAGTTCATGCCTTGAGCCTGCTCCCCCTTCCGGGCGGAAATGTGCTTTACGCTAAATGTTTACTCAGCGATATTTATAAATCGTTTCTTTTAAAAAAAATTATTGCGTGGAGAGACATAATTTCTTAGACAAACAAAAAAAATAATTTACTCAGTTAATTATAGATTTTCTTAAACATATGATAAAAATCAAGTTTTGTTTATATCAACTATTATTTTTCAATTGTCAGCTATACCTTTTAACTATACACTTAAAAGTACATGCGATCTAAGACAAGGAATTTTTATGCTTATACTTACTTATTTATTTATTATAATTACTTTCGTCACCAATCTAACATACGCAAAAGAAAGACCTGATATAATTGTCGAAGCTTTAAGTAATCGTACTCCATTTGTTAGTATTGCCATTTTAAAAGATGATGTAAAAATAATAAATGATACCTTTAAGTGTCTCACGGTCACTCGCAATAAAAAAGAAATTACTATAACTTCTACTGCAAAGCTTGGCACATGTGCTCCTTACTATGAAATGCATGTCGAAAAAAGCGAAAAGAGTGAGGCCATCATAAGAGTAACTGAATCAGAAGCAGCTCAAGATCCTTCAAGAACAACCAATCCCACTGACAGTTTAGATAATGCAAATCCTACCCAGCAAACCACAACTTTTGACGATAAAGGAAAAATAACCTCACAAACTACGTGCTCTCCAAATACAGAAATTATCCTCTCTTCTCCCGTTAGTAAGTATGAAAAACTTAGTTGTTACACCGTGACTCCAGATCTTTGTCAACAGATGCAGATATCTTTTGCTCAAAATCCTCCTGATGAAGACACTTTGGAAAAATGTGGCATGTTTATTAAACAATTAAATAATGCCGTATCGGCAACTGTAGAAAACACACCTTCCATCCTCTCAATAGAGAAAGAAAATATTGATATTTTAAATAAAAAATTAAAATATTTTACCCAAGCTGATAAAAGTTACTTTCCCGACCTCATCACAAATGGTTCATCTAATAACATCCAAGATGCTAAACAAATTCGAACCCATATGGTAGCTAAAAAAAATATTCTCGGATTTAATCCATTGCGAAATGTTTCTCATGCTTTCGATCTATGCGAAAGTCTACGATCCCAATTAGCTGAAGCTACTAGAAAGATTTCCCCACAACATAAGACTTCAAAAAAGGGTCCTGTGAATCCTATATAAAAGTTTAAAAATAGGGCTTTATCGAAATTTAAATACGTGAAGTAATCAAGAGACGAATTTACTAAGTGATATCTATAAATCATTTCTGCTAAAAAAATCACTGAGTGGCAAAAACTTTCTCCTGAACAGATTAAGAAATTCCTCGAAAAATCAAAGAGTTAAAACTCACCTATATAAGTTTAACTTGAACCTTGAAAAGAAGACTATTATCCTTTATAAGATATTAAAAATACTTATATTTTGAGGCCATTATGGATTTTCGTGAAATTCGTACTATTGAAGACCTGGAAAAAATTTATCCCAAACATATTTTAGATAAATTTCCTATTTCTGGCAGAGGAATATTTGAAGGGACCAAGGATGAGGACTGGTACGATTGGAAATGGCAACTTAAAAACCGTATCACCACCTTGCCAACTCTTAAAAAAGCTATAAACATCACTGGCAATGAAGAAAAAGCTTACGATGCCTGTTCCAAAAAATTTAAAATGGCCATAACTCCCTACTACTCTGCTCTAATGGATAAGGATGATCCTGAGTGTCCGATCAGGAAACAATCTGTACCCAACGTGGCAGAAATGAATATTTTAAAAACGGATATGGCTGATCCTCTTGCTGAAGAGAGAGATATGCCAGTCCCGGGTCTTACTCATCGTTACCCTGATCGCGTTTTATTTTATGCCAGTAATGATTGCCCGATGCTTTGCCGTCATTGCACCAGAAAAAGAAAAGTTGCCAATGAATCAGCTGATACCAAGGACAAGCAAATTGAAGCAGGGCTTGATTATATAAGAAAAACCAAGAGAGTCAGAGACGTGGTTGTATCCGGGGGCGATCCGCTTTGTTTAAGCAATGATAAAATTGATTATATTTTAGGGGAGCTTCGCAAGATTGAACATGTGGAAGTTGTGCGACTTGGTACCCGGAATCCTTGTACGCTACCGATCAGACTCCGTGATGACAAACTTCTTGAAATTTTAGAGAAGCATCAACCAATTCACGTTAATACCCACTATAATCATCCCAAAGAATGTACCAGAGAAGCCTTGCTGGCCAATACCAGGCTCTCACTCGCAGGATGCACCGTTGGTAATCAAACCGTGCTTCTTAGAAACGTGAATGACAATGCCAACATCATGCTAAAACTCAATCACCTTCTACTTTTAATGAAAGTGCGACCCTATTATATTTTCCAATGCGATCTTTCAGAGGGAATCAGTCACTTTAGAACCAAGGTATCTGTAGGTCTTGAAATCCTCGAAAAAATGCGAGGCTGGACTTCCGGACTTGCCATCCCTTACTATGTTGTGGACTCCCCAGGTGGAGGAGGCAAAATTCCTCTCACACCTAATTATGTGGTCAGTCACGATGGTAATAAATTAGTTCTTAGAAATTATAAAAACGTAGAGTTTACCTATCACGAACCTATAAATTAGGGATTTTCGTTGACAGAAAAGTCGACGCTGTTTAATATGACGTTGCCCATGTGCGGGATTAGCTCAGTTGGTAGAGCGTCTGCTTGCCATGCAGAAGGTCGCCAGTTCGAACCTGGTATCCCGCTCCAAAAAAACTTAGTGATTACGATTAGATA
>Ga0208375_1002823_pt1 | contig 15618 bp, 14 predicted proteins | sample RifOxyD1_FD_184038 | JGI IMG/M metagenome (GOLD analysis project Ga0208375, IMG submission 184038) | Soil microbial communities from Rifle, Colorado - Rifle Oxygen_injection D1 (SPAdes) | ecosystem: Environmental > Terrestrial > Deep subsurface > Rock core/Sediment | place: Rifle, Colorado... | reverse complement strand
CCCGTAACAAAAGCTACTACTACCGAAATTAATATGCCGAAGATAATAATCATTGCTTTAGCGGTGTTTATGTAGTTTCCAAGTTCGATTATTGATTCATGGTTATTAATTATTTTTATAATTGAGATAGCAACTGCTGCTCCGAGGAGTTCAAAAACTACGGAAACTGTGGTGGAGGTGGGAAGACCAAAAGTATTAAATATGTCCAGTAACATAACATCTGTTAGCATAACAGCTAAAAAGATTGTGAGTAGCTCGGGCATGGTAAAAAAAGAAGGGTGAAAGATGCCCTTCCTGGCGACTTCCATCATACCACCAGAAAAAGTAACACCTGCCATTATCCCCAAGCTTGCAACAATTAAAATAATCTTATAGGGAGCTACTTTGGAACCAATGGAAGATGTTAAAAAATTAACAGCATCATTACTAACTCCTACGATTAAGTCAAAAATAGCAAATATTATTAACAAAATCAGTCCAATTAAAAAAAGATTTGTTTCCATTTTAGCTACCCTTTTATAATTTTTGTATTAGCAGGTTATGGGTTTAAGATCTACTATTAATGGTTAACCAGTCAAGGACGCATTGTTAGGATTTTATTAGTTTTTCAATCTTTTCGGTGCAAACCATTGAGCATATAGCTGATTGTTAGAAACTGATTAAATTTCATCCAAGATTATTCATTTTGTGAATTATAAGTTATAAATAAATTCTAAATGATTTGAGGAGGGGTTGTGCTTATTCATATCATTGAAGACGACAAGGATATCGCTAATTTGGTTCAGTTTAATCTTGTGGATGCGGGATATGAAGTGATTTGCTCCTGGGATGGAATAAATGGATTGGCCACTGCAAAAGATAGAATTCCTGATTTGATACTACTAGATCTAATGCTTCCGGGAATAAGTGGAATTGATATATGTGAACAGCTAAAACAAATTAAATCAACCCATTTGATTCCTATTATTATGATGACCGCCAAGGGAGAAGAAGCAGATGTTGTTAGAGGATTAGGTGCAGGTGCTGAGGATTACATCACTAAACCTTTTTCTACCAAAATCCTAATCGCGAGGGTCAATAGTGTCCTTCGAAGAGTTAATAGGTATAAGTTGGAATCCGAAAAGACTTCTGAAGTTTTATTGATGAAAGGACTGCAAATCAATAATACAAAACGGAAAGTATTTTGTAACCAGAGAGAAGTCGAAATGACCTATTCTGAATTTCAAATTCTACATCTCTTAGCTAAAACCCCTGGAAAAGTTTATACTAGAGAGCAAATAGTTAATTTGATTAGAGGAGAGAATCATGCCATAACGGACCGAGCTGTAGATGTACAGATAGTGGGTCTTAGAAAAAAACTTGATACTTACTCTGAATATATCGAAACCGTAAGAGGAGTGGGGTATCGGTTTAAAGAAATATGGTAGACGGGGTATGTTTATATTCAAAAAAAGAAAAAAAATTTCATCAGACCTTTTAAATCAAAAAAATATTCTAAAATCATTATTATATAGTATGAAAGAAGGTGTCTTGATTACTGATTTAAGTGGTAACATACGCGAAATGAATTTAACTTTTATGAATATTTTTAACTTAGATCCACATACCGATTATTATAATAGACCAGTAAGCATGGTATTGCAGATACCAGAGATTGAAAATATTATTGCTACGATTTTAGCTGAAAAAAGTGGTTTGATCGAGGAGGATCTTCGGTTGATTGACCGGAAATACTTAAATATCAAAGCTTCTCAGTTTGTCACCGACGAAAATCAGATGATTGGTGTTCTCCTGGTAGTTAATGACGTTTCCCGCATGAAAGAATTAGAAGGAATGCGACGGACTTTTGCTGCCAATATTTCACATGAACTACGAACTCCTTTGACATCTATCCAGGGTTATGTGGAAACTATTTTAGATGGCAAAGTGAGCGATGAAAAAATACAAAAAAAATTTTTACAGGTGGTGTATAACCAAACGACTAGACTTCGAAGTATAATAGATGATCTGATGTCTTTGTCTAAAATAGAAAACATGTCAGAATCAGGTGATCTAGAAATGATTAGTGGGGATATTGAAGAAGTGGTGAAAGCAGCCATCTTACAGTGTGAAGAAAAGGCTAAGCAAAAAAAAATAAATATCTCCTTGATGATCATCGAAAAAAAGAAGGTCAAAATGAATATACGCCTGCTAGAGCAAGCGGTTTATAATTTACTTGATAATGCTATTAAGTTTTCAAAAGAAGAGTCTGCTGTTGATGTAGGAGTGAATATATTGGCGAATGAACTGATGGTGACGGTTGCTGATCATGGCTCCGGTATATTAAAAAAACATCATCAAAGAATATTTGAACGGTTTTATATGGTTGATAAGGCTCGTTCAAGGGAGCTTGGGGGATCTGGGCTTGGATTATCTATTGTAAAACATATTGCCCAAATTCATAGGGGGAGAGTGGATGTAAAAAGCGAGTTGGATAGTGGAAGTGAATTTATTATTTATTTACCACTTGGTTGATCAGCACGATGGTCAAAGGCTGTTTTGATTATTTTTTCAATTTCTCCAGATTTTATCATGTCTTTAATAGCATTATTAATTTTTAGAATATTTTTTTGATGAACACCCTTGGTGAATCCGATATGACCGTCCATTATTTTTAAAGGTTTCGAAATGGAATCAATTTCTTTTTGTAATGCTAATTTTTCTATATGCCAGTTGCCAACGCGATAATCACAGGGATAGACATCAATTCGATTTTTTTTAAGTAGTAAAAAGGCGCTTTCATGAGAATCGATTATATGGCGAGTAAAAGTAGTGGCATTGTCAAATTCATTGCCATAAGTATATCCTCTCATAACGCCAACTTTTAATCCTTGTAGATTATTGATATCAACATTTCGATTAGTTTTCTTAAAAATGACCAACGGATTTTTTATAAAGTTTTCGCTGTAATCAAACCATTGCATACGTTCAGGGGTTTGGTAAAAGTTAAAGAGCCCGTCAATTTTTCCTTTTTTGACGTCTTGATAAGCTCGCTTGAAAGGTAGATATATTAATTCTAGCTCAATGTGTGCATTTTTAAAGATGCTATTAACAATTTGAATTTGGACACCTTGAGCGCGGCCACTTTCTTGCCACGAATAAGGTGGAAAATCAACATAAGCTAGTACCATTGAAAAGGTGTTTAGGCTGGTTAATAACAAGGTGGCAATAAGAATAGTTTTAATCATTTGAATCCTAAATTGTTTTAGTGTTGATAGGTAGGGTTAGTATAAATTCGCTTCCTTCACCGAGAATGCTACTGACTTGTATCGTGCCATTATGTTCCTTTAATATTCCATGAGTGATGGAAAGTCCAAGCCCTGTGCCCTTCCCAACTTCTTTGGTAGTAAAAAAGGGATCAAATATTTTACCCATATTTGCAGATGAAATACCTCCAGCATTGTCCTTGTATTTTATTACAATTTCACTTTCATAGGCTTGGGTAGTGATAACAATTGTTTTACTTTTAATGTCAGGATGTGCATCAAAAGCATCTTTTGAATTAATTATCAAATTGCGAATAGCTGTCTCTAATTTATTGATATTGATAAACGTTTCAGGAATTTTTTCATCTAAAATCAAACTGACTTGTATGTTATGATTAAGTAATTGTTTATTTAATAAGATGAGAGAATCATTTATGACTTTGTTGATACTGTATAAGGCCATGGGTTCGCTAGAAGTGTCTTTACCGAAAACTTTAATATGAGCGATAATCGTTTGCATTCGATTTAGTGCAACTTCGATAGCTTTGGAGTAATCAATAATTTTTTCTGCAGAAATATTTAATTCTTTTGATTTAGAGAGAATTTGAAAATAACCAGAAACAATCGTAAGAGGATTATTAAGTTCATGCGCTATACCAGCAGCAATAGTTCCAAGAGAGGCTAATTTGGCATTTTCTATCATCTGCTCTTTTAATTTGTCTTGTTTAATTTGAGCGAGCTTAAGATCAGTGACATCACGGATAAGATGAATAAGTATCGCTTGATTGTGATCAACTTGTTTAAAAGGGTTGCTAGAGGGCATAATCTTTTGCCAAGTATGCAGCACCCACTTAAATTCTCCATTTCGGGTTTGTATGCGGTACTCATCAAGCATACCGTTATTTTGAGTCTTAGTCTGGGATATAAATTGATGCATTATTTTTTTTTGATCATTCATAGCTAAATGTGTTTTTTTAACAAGAAGTTCTTTTGAAGTAAATCCAGTAAATTTTTCTGCAGAGGTCGAAATATAAAGTAATTTTCCTTTAGTGCTGGTAACTGCGATGATATCTCGCATATTTTCAACTATGGTACGATATTTTTCTTCACTATTTTTTAGTTTACTGGAGAGATATACTCCTTTGAAGTAATAAAAAATAACAGCGGTTAACAATGAAGTGAAGATTAAAGTATAAACAAAAACCTGCAGATAATGACATGTAAAAGTAGTTTTTATCACCCCAATTTTTTGATTATTGAAGTTAATATTTGTTTGAATGTGAACGTCTCCGATATGATTAAATTTATGATAAAAAAAACCGGTAGGACCAGAGTAAAGTTGGTGGGGGGTAGATACAAAAACAGCATTATTTTCATCCAATACTTCAAAACCATGAAATATCTCGGTTTCTTCAAGCAAATTCAGATAATTGGTAATGGCTTCTGCATTTAAATTCCATAGGTGGAGAGAGATAAAATTAGCATAACTTTCTAAAAGTTGTTTGTTTTGGTTTTGGCTATGGTAATGGTACTTATGAACAAATAATAGGCTGACTAAAAAGGGAAAACAAACTAACACAATAGTGATTTTTTTAGATAAACGCATGACCTTAGTTATTCCCTTGGTTTAGATATAATATAATTTTCATCTCTAATAGAATTAAAGTAAATATTGGGCAAATGTGGTGATATAGGTGAGAGTATTATTTAAAATCGGCTGGAATTAAAAATTCTAATTGGGAAAAATGAGAAAGTACTCAGGTATTTTTGCTTTTAATTTGATCATTTTTTTGTTTATTGGATGAATAAATTCAAGCTCTAAAGCATGTAACATTAGCGGTGTATTTGAAAAATTTTTGTTGTAATGAAAATCTCCGACAATGGGTAGTTGGCAACTGCTTAAGTGAACCCTGATTTGATGAAGTCGCCCGGTTTGGGGTAAACATTCAATAAGTGCATAATTGTTGAGTGTTTTTATTGGTTTAAAATGGGTTATGCTTATTTTTCCTTTTTTTGAAATCTTGGATTTTTTATAATGCTTGAAAGGAAAGTTAATGAGTGGAGCGTTGGTAGTCCAAGCATTTTGCAGACTTTTTTGGTCAGTTATTTCACAGATCGCAAGATAGGTTTTTTTGATTTGATTATTCTTAAAGAGTTCAGATATATATTTATTATAATTTTTATTTTTACAAAAAATAATAATTCCAGAGGTGGCAGCATCCAATCTATGATGTAATGCAAGATATGTTTTTTTATGCTCCCTTTCATCAAGGTATTCCTGTAATTGATAATAAAGATTGTTCTTGGTTGACTTTTCCGTACCCTGAGTCGAGAGTCCGCTAGGCTTATTAATCGCAATTAAAATTTCATCTTCATAGATAATCCAATCTGGCTGCATTTAGTGTCCTGAATAATATTCTTTAATTACACTTTTTAGTTTAAACTTCTCTGATTTGATAAGTGACCTGAATATTTTACATATAGGTTTGTATTCCATTACTTTTGTGATAATTTTTTCTATATTCAGGTGCGGGGGGGGGAATATGATTAAAACTTTAATTTTTTCTGTAAGTTGTTTATTCTTGTTTAATACGAGCATCAATCAATGTTTTGCCAACAGTGCTGAAGTGACTAATAATACTGCTGTGTATTCTGATGTCATCGACGATGAAACAGCCCAGGAATTATTAGTTGTATATCAGTTGATAAAAGATCGACAACGTACGGATGCTATGGCACTGATTGATACCATTGTGGCTAAATTAGATCAGTCGGTTCCCGCCCTTGAGTCAATTTATAAGAGACTAAAAAGAGTTAAATTTAATGTTCGTAAAAGAATTTGGTATCGAGCCACTAGTATTTTTGAGGGAATTTTAAAAGATCTTAATCTTCCTTAAGCATGCAATCAACGCATGCCCGAGCATGTATTTCAGTCGTATCAAAAATTTTTAAAGTGGGATGATTTTTTCTAACAATCATTGGTAGTTCGGTGCAACCGAGAATAATACCACTACATCCTCGTAATTGAAGATCGCCGATTGCCTTTTGCAAAACAGACCTTGAGGCATCCTTGACTATTCCATGGCACAGTTCTTCAAATATAATTCTTTGGATTTCGTTCTGGTCGATTACGGGTGGAACAAAAACATTCAAATCAAATTTCTCTTTCAAATGATCTTTGTAAAAGCCTTCTGTCATAGTGGTTTTAGTACCAAGCAACCCGATATTTTTCATATTTTCTTTTTTAATCACTTCACCTGTAGCATCGATAATGTGGACAAATGGAACAGAAATTTTTTTTAAAATTTGAGGGGCGATTTTGTGCATAGTATTGGTTCCAAGTGCTATAACCTGTGCCCCGGCTTTTTCCAAAGTAAGGGCGATATCTGAAATATGGTTGCCCAGTTGATCCCAATTTTCAATAGTGGGAATATTCATGATTTCTTCAAAATTTACAGAGTAAAGCAGAAGCCTGGCGGAGTTGAGCCCACCCAGTCTGTTTTTAATTTCCTGATTAATCAATTTATAATAAACCAAGGTGGATTCGAAGCTCATTCCGCCAATTAATCCGAGTGTTTTCATATGCTTTAGTCCTTGGGATAATAGTTATTCTAGTGAATAGTATTATTATTTCCTTATAAAAACCACTTGGAATTTTAAGCAAGCCTTGGGCGACGCCCTGCAGCTCTTGGCGGTTTGGATAATTAAATCATATTATTCGTATCAATCATTCAATAATATTAATATATTGCTTTCTTGGCGAATGGTCAGATCTCTAATAATATCCATTCTTGAATAAGCTTTAAATAAACTTGATTTTTATAATTAATACAAGAAGTGTTAGGAGTGTTTATGATTAAAAAAACAAAGATTTTTTACACCAAGACGGATGAAGCACCTGCGCTTGCAACCATGTCTTTTCTTCCCATCGTGAACGCTTTTACAAAAACCGCAGGCATAGAAATGGAACTAAAAGATATTTCTTTGGCAGGTAGAGTGATTGCTAATTTCCCAGAAAAGCTAACTAGCAGTCAAAAATTACCAGATGCCTTAAGCGAGCTTGGTCAATTGGCTAAAACTCCAGACGCCAATATTATTAAATTACCAAATATTTCCGCATCTATTCCCCAGTTAAAAGCTACGATAAAAGAATTGCAAAACCAAGGTTATGATATTCCAAATTACCCCGAAGATCCAAAGACAGAGGAAGAAAGAGAAATTAAAAACAGATTTTCTAAAGTTTTAGGAAGTGCGGTTAATCCTGTTTTGAGAGAGGGAAATTCGGATCGAAGAGTTGCCGCTTCGGTTAAACAATATGCTAAAGATAACCCACACTCTATGGGAAATTGGGCCAGCAGCTCAAAATCTCATGTTGCATCAATGAATGATGGGGATTTCTTTTCTTCTGAGAGATCACATATTTTAGATAAAAAGACTGAACTAAAGATTGAATTTATAGGTAATGATTCCCAAATTACGATACTTAAAGATAACTTGAAAGTGCTTGAAGGCGAGGTCGTGGATGCCTCAGTAATGAGTGTTGGGAAATTAAGGGATTTCTATCGTAAAGAAATAAAGGATGCCAAAGAGAAAGATGTTCTCTTTTCATTACATCTTAAAGCAACCATGATGAAAATTTCTGATCCTATTTTGTTTGGTCATGCCGTAACTGTTTTTTTTAGCGAAGTTTTTGAAAAATATGCTACGGAGTTTAAAAATATCGGAGTAGATCCAAATAATGGTTTGGGGGATGTTTATAATAAAATTCAAAATTTACCTGAAATGAAAAAAGCAGAGATAGAAGCAGCACTGAACGCTTGTTTGGATAAAGGACCTCGAGTCGCTATGGTTAATTCGGATAAAGGTATTACTAATTTTCATGTACCTAGTGATGTCATTGTTGATGCCTCAATGCCGGCAGCGATTCGTTCATCCGGACAAATGTGGGGAGCAGACGGAAAGGCTTATGATACCAAGTTTGTTATTCCAGATAGATGTTATGCGGGCATATACCAGGCTACAATCGATTTTTGTAAAAAACATGGAAAATTTAATGTCAAAACTATGGGAAGTGTTAGCAATGTGGGACTTATGGCCCAAAAAGCTGAAGAATATGGATCTCATGACAAAACATTTAAAATTCCTGCTGATGGCAAAGTTAAAGTCATAGACAAAAATAGCAATAAAGTGATTTTTGAACATGACGTTGAAGAGGGTGATGTTTGGAGAATGTGCCAAACTAAAGATATTGCTATTAAGGATTGGGTCAAACTCTGTGTTACTAGAGCAAAATTGACTAGTCATCCGGCTATTTTTTGGTTGGATGAAAAAAGGGCCCATGATACTTCTTTGATAAAAAAAGTTAATAAATATTTAAAAGATCATGATACCAAGGGACTTGAAATTCAGATTCTTTCTCCAGTGGATGCATGCAAGCGTAGCTTGGAGCTGATAAAGGATGGCAAAGATGTGATATCAGTTACGGGTAATGTTTTGCGAGATTATTTAACTGATCTTTTTCCAATCCTGGAACTTGGTACGAGTGCTAAAATGCTGTCAATCGTTCCTCTTTTGGATGGCGGCGGACTTTTCGAAACAGGTGCCGGAGGATCTGCGCCTAAACATGTTGAGCAATTTTTAAAAGAGGGGCATCTCCGGTGGGATTCACTTGGGGAATTTTTAGCGCTAGCAGTATCCCTTGAAGATCTGGCTATTAAAACTAAAAATGAGAAGGCGAAGATACTTGCGCAAACATTGGATCAGGCAAATGGAAAATTTTTAGAAAGTAATAAGTCACCCTCTAGAGATGTTAATGAGATTGATAATAGAGGAAGTCACTATTATTTGGCCATGTATTGGGCGGAAGCATTGGCTTCTCAAGACCAAAGCCAGGAACTTAAAGCGAAATTTACCCCGATTGCAATGGAACTTAAGAAAAATGAAGAGAAAATCAACGATGAATTGTTAAAAGTGCAAGGTCATAAAGTGGATATTGGAGGTTATTATTATCCTGATAATGAAAAAGCCACTAAAGCTATGAGACCAAGTGCAACGCTTAATGGGATCATTGATAAATTATAAATTGCGGCAGTCATTTATATTAAAATTGGCGTTTTCCTGGACGTTTGGAACTACTCAAAGGTATCATAATCCATATTTCTTTACTTGGGAGATTTAATGAAATTATCAATTCTTTTTTTGTTTTTCTCTTTAATAAATTTAAGCTACGCGTGTATTGAATTTGTCGAAGTGGCTTTTGAAGATGGGGTAAAGCTCGAAGGTGTTACTGTAAATCATCAAATTGTTTTTAAAGACAAGGATAGTAAGAATCTGGATGGGATGAAATTATTAAATGTGGTTGATTATAAAACCAAGAAGGAAGTTAAAAACCTCTTTAAGCTAGATTATAATATTTTATCAATAATTCCGGTTACATCTAAAGAAGAAAATACGTCATTATCCGGTTCTTTTATGCTTACTTTTGCAGGTAATGATAAGGTGAGTAAATCTTTATTGTTAGTTGCTAAAAAGAATTCAGGTAAAAATGCAACTGATGCTTTATCTAGCAAGTCTGTAACGAGAGGAGCCGAATCTTCAGGATGTGGTGGGAAAGTTTCAATTGGAAAAATTTAAATCATTTTTATCCCATTCACCCAAGAAGCAAATCTCTGGTTCAAGACGAATTTGCTTCTTGTGAAATGCTAACTGCGAGGCATGTTTCATCAGATTTAAAACGTCGGTGGCTTTGGCTTGTCCAAGATTGATAAAAATGTTTCCGTGATAAGGGGCGATCTGAGCATCGCCGATAGTAAAGCCCCGCAGTCCCAGTTCATCTAGAATTTTCCCGGTTGGAATTTTGAAGTCTCTATTGTTTTTGAATATTGAGCCGGCGCTGGGGAATTTAAAATGTCCTTTTTTCTGACGGTCTTCAATGTTTTCTTGCATAGTTTGGTTGATTTTTGATTTATCGTCTTCTTTAAGTAGAAGTGTAATCTTTAAAAGGGGGTGTAGCGATTTTTGAAATGGGGATTTTTTATACGAAAAATCATTAGCATTAAAAATATATTCAACTACGTTTTGTTGATGATCTAGATAGTGGACGCTTTTTAGTACATCCGCAATTTCACTTCCATAACATCTGGCATTCATCCAGGCTGCTCCACCAATGGTTCCAGGCATTCCATAGATAAATTCCAGTCCACTTAATGAATGAGTTTGAGCAGCCTCGCAAATCTGTTTAACTTGGGCACCACACTCAGCAGTAATTTTATTGCTTGTGATTTGAATCTTATCTAGCGATGTGGTTAAAACGACAACCTCTCTTATTCCAAGATCAGATATCAATAAATTAGTTCCGCCTCCAATAATAACAAAAGGGATGTGCTGTAATTTTAAAAAATCAATAGTTTGAGTAAATTCTAAAATTGAATCAGGAATTAATAAAATATCAGCAGGACCGCCAATTTTGAAAGAAGTGTATGGGGACATGGGTTCATTAAACTTGATAGTTTTGCAAGGAGAATTTTGAGAAATTAATTTTTTTATTTTGTCTGGCATGGATTACACATTATGATTAAATTATGAAAAAAATTCTTATCGTAATATTAATTGTATTGTCGGTTGTTTATCTCACATTGTCCACACCTGAAATAAATAGGCCAGCGAAAATTAGTTATAATAATATTAAGGTAGAGTCGGTAACAGCACATAAGGAGAAGGCAAAAATCAAAAATATTGAAACATTCTCAATCGTAAATAAAGCTATTCCTGGTAAGGGCGTACAAGTGAAGCATCCCCAGATTGATTTTATAAAAAAATTGAAGGAAGAAAAAATAATTCAAGCAAAAGTGGACGATGGTTATGCTATTGCATATGGTGACGTCCTCTTGGGAGAAGTGGAGGTTGAATCTAAAGAAAAAAATATTTTTGTTGAATCAACGGCTATTAATTTATGGGACAGTAATAAAATTCATTACTTTATAGAGCCAGATCTTGCTAATAAAATGGAAGTGGAAAAGGCTATTGAAATTATGAATAAAACTACTGCTATGGAATTCATTCCGTTTGATTCATTGGATGTGGATGGTATTGTATTTAGAACAGGAAAAAATAATTGTTATTCTTATCTTGGGAAGATAGGCGGAATTCAACCTATTATGCTTAGTCCTCGTTGCGAAGTGACTGAAATTTTGCATGAAATATTGCATGCGCTTGGGTTTATACATGAACAATCAAGAAGTGATCGAGACGAATATATCACTATATTGTGGGATAACATTATACCTGAATATTATAGTCAATTTCAAATAGTACCAGATAATTACATGATTACTGTCGAAGGTACTGATTTTGATTTTTCTTCAATTATGCTTTATAAACCTGATTCTTTTTCAAAAAAAGATGGGGTGAAAACAATGCAGCCCAAGGGAATAGGGCAGTTTAATTTGAAAATTGAAAATCTTGGTAGAATAGATATTGAGCGAATTGATAGGATATACAGAAAATAATTCTCTTATTCTTTGCAAACATCAATTCGTTCTATATGGAAATAAAATACGCTTAAATTAACAACGAAAACCTGTAACTATTTTTCCAATAGAGAAAATCTATGAGACTAAAATTGTTTTATGTTTTATGTTCATTGATAGTATTAAATCCAATATATGCGAGCGAATTATTGATTCTTGATCAACCCGGCTTATTTTCCTGCGAAGATATGCAGGGTCACTTGAAACTATTGCTTGAGCAAAATCCTCATAAAAACTTTGTGTTTTATGTTCATGGTCGAGGAAAACACCCGCAAAAGGCTTTTAATTATTTACCTAAGTTCCAATCAGAATATAACGTAGTTACAATGATGTTTACTTGGGATTCTTGGAGTAATTGGTATACTAGACCAACAGAAAATGCTTTAGAAGTGGCTCCTCGTCTAATTACTTGTTTAGAAGAGTTTCAAAAATTTAAAGAAAATAATAAAACGCTTTTTAAAAATCGTCTTGCTCATTTTATTCTTCATAGTATGGGAAATATTATTTTGAAAGAAATTTTAGAACAGTATCCAGTTTTACAGTTAGATCAATTACTATTTGATAGTATAATTTTGAATGCCGCAGATGTCCCTAGTAAAAATCATAACGAATGGTTACAAAAACTCCAGCTTTCAAAAAAGGTGTATGTGACGTTGAATGGTGATGATATAGTTTTGGCGGCATCAAGACATATTGATTTCTCTGGTCAGGGTACTCGACGTTTGGGTACTCGTTTTGAAGATCCGGTGTTGTGGGATTTTAATAACTCTATCAAGTTTTATTATCTGGATTTTGATAGAATAAGTTTTTTAGGTCATAGACATTTTTTTACAAGCGAGGGTTCCAGGGAAAAATACGTGACGCAGATATATAGATACCTTTTGACCGCCAAAGTCGGTGATTTCCCAGTAAAATATAAAGCATCATCACAATACCCTAATCATTTGATTTTTGAGACTGAATCATATTAGTCTAACGTATTGCTGGTAAGTTTTTTGAAATAATTTACAACCGTTTGTCACTTATTTACGCAAATCTAATTTTCGAAGGAGAAGGCTTATGAAATATTGTAACTGCCATGCATATTTGCAAGATATTGGGCTTTTCGTTTTAAGATTATCAATTGGATTGATGATGAGTTTTGGACATGGCCTAGCGAAAGTTTCTCAATTTTTTAGTGGTGGAGAAATCCAGTTTGCAGATCCTATCGGGATAGGTACAAATCTTTCTTTCTACCTAGTAGGTACTACAGAATTTTTTATATCTTTAATCGTAGTGTTGGGTTTATTTACTAGATTAGCTACTCTACCGCTTATCTTTACAATGTTAGTGGCAGTTTTAGTTGTTCATGGGGCTGGACCGTTTGCTGAAAAAGAAATGGCACTTTTATATCTGTTCCCATTTTTAACTTTATTATTAACTGGACCTGGTAAAATATCGCTAGATTATTTAATTAAAAATAAATTTTGTCAAAAGAGTGAAATAAAAATGTAGTTAGTCTTCACAATAGACTTCAATCAGTCTTAACAATTCAAATTTGTTGACAGGTTTTGGCAAAAATCCTCTGGCTCCGTTACTCATAATAGTTTTCAACGTTGCTTGTGACTCGTCTGAGCTTATAATAATTATGGGAGTATTTCTATCTGGGAACATATTAATGTAAAGTTTTAAAAAATCTTTCCCGTTATATTCTGGCATCAGATAATCTGAAAAGATCAACGAATAATTAATTTTTTGAATTTTTGGCAGAGCATCTTTTACGGAGGTCACATGGTCGACAAAATGACCTGAACAAGTCGCCAATTCACTTAGTAAAAAGAGTGTAGCTTCATCATCATCTATTATTAATATTTTTGCCATAATTTTTTGTCCTGTAAGCTTAATTAGTATAACTATTAATAGTTGCAATATAATTTAAATACATTTGCGATTTATCCGTATATTCTTTTTCCTTTCCTAGGGTTTTAAAAATCATTGCTGCGTTTGTAGTATCACCTTGAGCTAGACGAACCATCCCCATTAAAAAAGATGCTTTATGCGTGTCTTTGATATCGCTGATTAGATACTCTGCTCTAGAATGAGCGCCGATTTGTAAATATCCTTCGACCCTTGCGATAATATCTTTGGTCTTTTGTTTTTTCTCGTACTTTAAAATATCTGTAGTTGAACTTTCGTCTTTAAAACAAATTGAATTCATACAAGGAATTCTAGCAGTAAGTTGATTGGGGTAATGTTGGTAATTAATTTTCTGAGTTTCACATAGTTCCTGTTCTTTTGTTTTTTCTTTTTCTAAATCTTGTATTTTTTGCTCAAGCATTAAGATAAATTGTGCCCATTGGGGATCTTCTAATTTGTATTTACCAATTCGCTTGAGATTTTCAATTGTGTTAGCGGTGACAACTCCTGCTGCACAAAACACTTTGACTGATAATTGAGGTGTATAAGGTAGCAGTGCTTTTTCCATTTTTCCTTTGGTAGCGGTTAAATCTGTTAATTCTTTTTTTACGTTTTCTACGAGATCTTTAAGTGTGTTCTTTTCAAATGCAGGTAAACGATTACTGGTTTGAGTCCAATCGGTTATCAAAGCATCATATTCTTTTTCATGATCAAAAGCCCATAGGTGAGTAAAATAAGGTGATTTTATCCAAGTATCATGCATTTTCTTTTTTTCATCTTCCATTTCTTGAAATACTTTTGAGTTCAAATCCTTTGATTTGGTATAGATATCTAAAAATAACAAAGCAGTTTTGGTATCTAGTTCTTTTTGAATAAAAGGCTTTAAAGAATCCCATGCATTTTTAAAATCTTTTAAATAATAATACAGGCGACTGAGTATTATTTGTCGATCAAAAGTCTTGATAAAAGACGGCATTTGCGAAGAGATGATATCAAGGCATGCTAAAAAGTTTTTTTCATCGTGATAACTTGCAAAGATAATCATTGCATCCCACACCAGGGAAATACCCTCAGCTTTTTCAGAAGTAAATTTTGCGGCTAAAAAATAATCCTGAGCCTTGCTGTAAAATTCATTGGTTTTGGTATGAAATTTAGCTGCCATGTTATGGATATTAAAAAGTAGATTCTTATTATCAAAAGATTCTGCAGTTTGAATTTCCGAAACTTGTTTGAATAATTCAAGCTGTTTTTGAAATTCATCATGTTTTAAATGTTCAAGAGAAAATGCGAAAAGATTATGCCAAGAACGAAGACTTAGGTTTATATCAAAATAATTATGATGTTTTCTATAGCATGATTTGTGATACCATTTGGTGATTTCTTCAATGGCGATATTTTCTTTTTTCTCAAGAAGGTAAGCAGATTGAAAAGCACTTTCTTGATAAATTTTAGCTAAGTTGTTAGCCCATTCTTCTTTTAATTTTTTAATATTTAGAAAAACTTTTTCTGCTAATTCATTTGTTAATACCCATTCTTGGTTACTATAAAGTCGTTTGTTGTGGCTCAAATAAATATTCCAAGATGTTTCGATGTCTGCATTTGGATTGTTAAATCTGTTGGCAATATAATCTGCAGCACCTTGAGGATCTTTTTGGTGAAAGAGTGCTTCTACATGAACAAATTCAGCTAATTTTCTTGATTCTTCTTTGGGAAATTCCCCAATATACCATTTACTTATCTCAACAATTTTATGATATTCTTTTACACGATCAGAAAGTTGAGTGGAGGAAAGGCTTAATCGATCATTTATTCCGCTTGTGATGCGGAGTACACTATGAGCCGCATCCAGAAAATTCTCATAACTTTTTATCATGGCAGCTTTTTTATACCAACTAATGGCTTGCCATAAATTTGACAGCTGCTCATATCTTTGTGCTCCGTAATACCAC
>Ga0208375_1002820_pt1 | contig 15626 bp, 16 predicted proteins | sample RifOxyD1_FD_184038 | JGI IMG/M metagenome (GOLD analysis project Ga0208375, IMG submission 184038) | Soil microbial communities from Rifle, Colorado - Rifle Oxygen_injection D1 (SPAdes) | ecosystem: Environmental > Terrestrial > Deep subsurface > Rock core/Sediment | place: Rifle, Colorado... | reverse complement strand
AAACCGGGCTTTTGTCTTTACTCTTGTCCCGGATGCCCTAACCACTATCACCCTGCCCTCACCCCCAGATTCTGACGCCTCAGACTTAGCCAGCTATCAAGCGATACAGAAGCAACTAACCCCTGAAATGATTGCTGATTTAGAAAGTGACACCATATACAATGCCTTTTCCTTTAATGGTTTCAAGTATGGTGACCTACTCAACTCAAACCCTTACCAAGATAATAGAAATATTTATCAACTCCATGACGAAATTCGTCACTTAGTTTTGAATTTCAATCAACAATATCAACGTCAACCACTTTCCGAGCGACTACCAGCTGTCCAACACTACGGCACTGAACACCCAGCTGTCCCAGGAAATGATGACATTCCTTCTACCTATCCTAGTGTCCGAGCCACCGAAGGTTTTGCCGTGGCAGAATTACTCACTCGAATGGATAACGACAACGCTGATTTCTATCAAGAGATGGCTGATGACTATGCCAGACGCGGTATCATGTATGGTTGGTACGGACAAAGTGATGTTGAAGCCGCTCGGTCATTAGTTGACCAATATTTCACCCAATTTGACAAATCTGTTGATATTTCTAGTTTTAACTCCACCTTTAATAATTTTTAATCTGTCGTCACCTAATTAACTCTTATGAAAACCATACCCACACCCTTAAAACACCCTAAAACGATTTTAATCGTGGTTATTTTCTTTACGCTTTTTCTAATTCTTTCATTGATTGTCCCAGTTCAGACAGCTCTAGGTAAAGGTGATGAGGATTTTGACTCACCTACCGGAAACAGTAGTAGTGGTGGTGGGACATCAAATGATTCCAAATCATCCAGTGGTGGAAGCGGATCAAGTAACAATAATTCACAAAAAGATGAGGATCAAAACCCTAACGCAGGTGGCGGAGGAAGTTCTGGCGGATCTTCAAATAGTAAAGATAAAGGTGAAAAAGATAATTCACAAAGTGGCGGAGGGGGTAGTACGTCGGGCGGATCAAGTAATAATAACAGTCATTCTAATAATAATGACCACAATGATAATGATAATGATAATTCTGGTGGAAATAATAACAGTAGTAATAACAGTGGAGGTGAATATACTTTGTCTGATTATTCTACAGTAACAACCGATTATAATACTGGTCTTATAACCTCTGTATCTGGTATTACAAGCCAGACCATGGCTCTTGAAACGGCAGAAATTATGGCGGATCTTCTTAATGAGAATAATGGCACTGTAGCTAATTATAGTCCTTCTGTGTTTCGTGATGAACATGGAAATTATACCGCGTCCGCTACGCAGCACCCGAACAACGGTGGAGGCGGAAACAACGACAACACCACTGGTCCCCCTCCAACCCACAATCCCCCCACCGCCACCATCTCCGCCACCAATTGTATTATCGCCTCGGGGGCCTCAACTTGTTATGCCAACCTAACTTGGAATATAGAAGACGCTACTAATCCCAATGTTCGTAACACCACTAACCCAAACCCAATGATTCTGTCTATTTTAGCTACCGGTGTTTCTGTCCCGCGAGCAATCTTCTATGGTCAAAATACTATAGTAGCCAGAGACAGCACGACTGTTTTAGCAACTACGTTCGCGAAGGCCATCTGTGCTAGTGGTTCGGTTTGGATTGGTACCCAATGTGGTCCGAAAACTGACCTCAACCCCGTCAGTCCCACCATCGTCCCCCAGTGTGCGGCCACTGACTCACCCTGTCCGGCCAGTACCGTCAGTTTCACTATTTATAACGCTGGGGCACCAATTTCTGCCGGCACTAATGTTCCTTACCGAATTGAATACCGAGCCAATGGTTCTGCTAGTTGGCAAACAGCTGTCAATGGAAATTGGAGTGGTGGCATTGCTTATCCAGGTACCACTCCACCGATTAACAACACTTTTTTACTAGACCTTCCCTATGGAAACCATAAGGTACGAGTAGTAGTTAATCTATCACCCTCTAATCCTAGTATCGGTGAAGTAAATTTCTCTAATAATACCAGTAATGAACTCGGTTTATCTAAAAGTCCCGACCCTGTCCAGCTTGAATTCAGGGCTGATAATGAGGTTATTAGATATAACCAACCAGCCACCTTAAAGTACCAGATTGTTGCTCCCTATGATGTGTCCTGTACCATTACCGGTCCGGTAGAAGGTAGTAGAATTATTAACCATACGGCGGGAGATGACAGTGTTTATCCTATAACTTCCCTAAAGCTAACCAACCAACAAAAGTTTACCATTACCTGTCCCGATGCAGACGTTAATGGCTTTACCGCTCCTGGTGTTAGTAAAGATGTGATTATGGAAGTGGTACCGGTAGTGTGGGAGGTTTAGCTGGTTAAACGGTGTGATTGTTTAGAACGAGGACGAGGAGTGCTTGCCTGCGACTCACAAAGACAGACGGCAGTCGTCGTCTTTGCGAGGAACGGAGCCTTAGCGGAGTGACGTGGCAATCCAGTGTTGCGTGACAACGTGGATTGCCGCGCTTTCCCTTAACAGGGACTGTACACCTTGTCGCTCTTTTTGCAAAAGAGCTGGCAAGGTCTTGCGAAAGTCCACTGGACTTTCTCACTCGCAAAGACGATGAAAAGATAGCGTCTTCGCGAGGAGCGGAGCTACAGCGGAGTGACGTGGCGATCCATGGTGACGATGACGGACGATGTGGATTGCTTCGTGTGACTCGCCTGTCTGCCCTGCATGCCATGCCTGCCCTGCATGCGCAGGCATGGCAGGCAGGTAAAGACGGACGATGGTGGTTTATGTCGAGCGTTGGCGTCTTTGCGAACCCTGGTAAAGCAACTCATACCGATTTTCACGCTATTCCGCTATTTTGTTGTTACGCCATCCAAGTAGCTTATAACCAGAAAATTTTGGTACTCTGCCTGGGGTGTGTAATAATGGTGAGTATGCAAGATGAAACATTATCACAAAGATCAGGTTCGTCCAAAAGTTTATTGGGAATTGGACTCGCCCTTATTCTGGCTACATCAGCTTTTTTTTCCGGCGTCCATATCGGATCCTTTACTAATCCAAATTATCAATCTGCCAGTTTATTTTCTTTTTTTTCTAACCCGCCAGCCACGTCCGCCACAGATAAAGCTGATTTAAGTGAGTTCTGGAAAGTGTGGGACCTAATGGATGAAAAGTTTGCTATCGCCTCTTCATCGGTACCGTTATCGAGTGAAGAGAAAGTACGTGGTGCAATTGCTGGTTTGGTACAAGCCTTTAATGATCCCTACACAACGTATCTGCCACCAAATGAGGCCTCATATTTCAGTGAAGACATCTCTGGTAATTTCAGTGGGGTGGGGATGGAAGTAGGGATGAGAAATAGTATGATTACTATCATTTCTCCTCTACCGGGAACACCTGCTGAAAAATCCGGTCTACTCGCAGGTGATATTATTGTTGCCATTAATGGTACTAGTACTGAAGGGTTTGGGGTTGATACAGCAGTGCGCCTGATTCGAGGTGAGGAGGGAACAGTGGTTACTTTATCCATTTTACGCGAAGGAGAGCATGAATTGAAAAAGATAGAAGTAACTCGGGCCAAGATAGAAATTCCCACTGTCAAAACCGAGAAAAGAGGAGATATTTTTATCATTACCCTCTATAGTTTTAACGCAATTTCTGAAGCTAAAATGCAGACTGCCCTGCGTGAATATGTAAATAATGGGGCCAAGAAACTAGTTCTTGATATGCGTGGTAATCCTGGCGGATTCTTACAGAGTGCGGTGGCTATTGCCAGCTACATCATGCCGGCTGGAGAAGTTGTTTTACGGGAAAATTTTGGCGATTCAAGAGATGAACAGATTTATCGCAGTAAGGGCAAAATTGTAAAACGTTTTGTAACTGATGAAATAGTAGTGCTGATTGACGGCGGTTCAGCTTCAGCGGCCGAGATTTTGGCTGGTGCACTCGGTCAGCACGGTTATGCTACTATAATTGGTCAAAATTCCTTTGGTAAAGGTTCCGTTCAGGAATTAGTTGATCTAGAGAGTGGTGCCGCTCTTAAGGTGACTATCGCGCGGTGGCTTACTCCTGATGGCACTTCAATTTCCAACGGTGGTATTGCGCCTGATATTTCTGTTGAACGTACCTCAGAACAGCGACTGGCTAACGAGGACCCACAACTACAAACAGCAATTGATTTTTTACATGGCACCTATCAACCGTCTGTCAGTACGTCTACTACGAACATCTCACAGTGACCTATAAAAAGGATGATAAAGTGATAAAGCTTGGCTCATGCTGACAGATTTGTTATGATACGGGACATATTAGTTAATTTCAGATAAGATATGAAAGTTATTTTGTTGCGCGATGTGGCCAAGCTTGGTAAACGGTTTGAATTGACAACGGTACCAGATGGCTATGCCCTTAATAAGCTCATTCCTCAAGGGTTGGCTGAAGCGTCCACACCGGAAAATGTTAAACGTGTACTTGCTCGAAAGGATAAGCAAATAATTGATTCTGCTACCCAAATTGAGGTCTTTTTATCTGCTTGTGAAGCCTTGAAGGAGTCAACTATCACTCTAGCTGTTGAAGCTAATGAACAGCAACATTTATTTAAGGCAGTAAAGGAATCAGATGTCGCTAGGGCGTTGGCTGATGCAGGGTATGCAATCTCTACCGATTTAATTAAACTAGCTGAACCAATCAAAGCCCTGGGGGTTTATGAGGTTGCCATTCAGTTAGCAGATAAACACGGCTTGGTAAAATTAGAAGTAATCAAGAAGTAATTAATTGATATTTATTTATGGCAAGTTATCGCGGTATCGTAATTCTATTGTTAACATGTGCAGTATTAGTATCTGGTTTGGCTTATTGGGCAGGAACAGCAAACAAAGAACTTATCCTAGACTCATCAAAAGCAGACATCACTTCACCTTTGACACCAAAAGAACAAAGTATTAATCAACCTGAAATATCAAACCCTATGAACCCTATCGCAGTTTTTGAGACAACGGACGGAATTATTGAATTAGAACTCTTCAAAGACACCATGCCAATAACGGCTGGAAACTTTGAAAAGCTTGTGTCGGAAGGTTTTTATGATGGAGTAAAATTCCATCGCGTTATTGATGGTTTTATGATTCAGGGAGGTGACCCAAATACCAAGACACCTAATGTATTAACATACGGTACAGGTGGACCTGGTTATGCTATTGCTGACGAACATATCAAGAGCGATTTATTGACAAATGTACGCGGTACCATAGCGATGGCCAACAGTGGACCAAATTCAGGTGGCAGTCAGTTTTTTATTAATCTGGCTGATAACGTAAATCTTGATTTTGATAAACCGCCACTAACATCAGCACATCCGGTTTTCGGGCGAGTAATAAAAGGCATGGACATTGTTGACACCATTGGAAAGGAGCCAACCAATCAAAGAGACTTACCACTCAAGGACATAGTTATTAATTCAGCTACTATAATTTCTGGACGAGTCAACGATTCAGCTGAAGTTATCCCGACATCTTTGTAAACTATTTTAGTTCTTAAATCCTAGAAAGCATAACCAAAAAACTTAGGGGTTTAACCCCTAAGTTTTTTGGTTATGCTTTCTTTTGGTTAAGCAATCACAACATCAACTGCCTTTTTCTTTAGAGTTTTACCATCAAAACGCATCTTGCGCATTTCGCGGAACGATACAGTGCCATTGACCATAGCAAAAATAGTGTGGTCTTTGGCAATTTTGACATTCTTACCAGCCTCCACTTTTGTACCACGCTGACGAACAATAATCTCACCCGTCTTAACGGCTTGCCCATCTGTGCGTTTGATACCAAGATATTGTGGTTGTGAGTCCTTCAGGTTCTTGGCTGATCCGCCTGATTTCTTTGTTGACATAGGTTATAATAATTTGCGTGAATCTTAACTCGTGGAGTATACAAGAGATATCCAAAAAACTCAAGCGGTTTATCAATGATGATGCCGTTTTCGTGTCGATTTTGTTGGTTTTAGTTGGTTTCGGTTCGTTTGTACTTGGTCAACAATCAGTAACTAGATTAGAAAATGTTGGAACTTCCAAGGTCTCCCTGCTGGCAAATTCTGCTGTTTTAGTTGATGTTCCTCAGGTGGGTGAAAAAGTAACTGTAAGCCAACCACAAGTAATCAGCGACACAAAACCTTCAGGGCTCACTTCAAACCCTATATCTACTACTAAATATGTGGCCTCAAAATCAGGCACCAAATATCATTTTTTAACCTGTCCGGGTGCAAAACAAATAAAGGAGGACAATAAAATTTATTTTAATTCAACAGCTGAAGCGGAGTCGGCTGGGTATACTCCAGCTTCAAATTGCCCAGGGCTGTAGCGTATACTAGGTAGCATATGAAATTAATACGTTTATTTTACAGGGCCACCGCTATTTGGTTACAACGTGAGGCCGACATCCATGCGGCGGCTTTAGCATATTTTGTTCCGTTTGCGATCACCCCATTACTTCTATTATCTATTACTCTGGTCGGTATTATAATTGGTGCGGATGAAGTTGGTATCTTATTACTTCAATGGGGAAATTCACTTGACCCTGAATTGACCGATCTTCTTCTTATTTCAGTATATAATTTTGATGACTTGACCACTAGTTACTACATTCCTCTATTAGCAACCATCTTTTTCTCTGCCATGGTCGTGGTGACCTTCAATAGCCTAGTTTCTGGCCTTAATAAGATTTGGCAAGTGGAATCAAACGGCTGGAGGAATTTTTTTAAGCGGTCAGGACGATCACTTTTATTTTTTTTGTTTCTTCAGTCATATTTGATAGGACTCATCTTGATTGATCGGATGTTTCTTTTTCTTTCCCATATTCAATTTGTAAATTTACTCGGCTATGCTCGTCCAGCGATATTCTTTGGTTCTACCTTGTTACTTTTTACCCTTAGTTACGGAATCCTTACCCTGCGGGCACCGTCGTTCAGGTCTCGTTTTTATGGCGCCTTGGTTGCCAGTAGTATGATTTTATTTACCCGTGAATTAGTCACCCTTCACACAGCCACCACCCCCATACCAGGGCTTTTTGGTGCTGCCGGTCTTATTATTGTTTTATTGATTTGGATATATGTTTCAGCCAGCATTGTTTTTTTTGGAGCAGCTTTTGCAGCTGCGCTGGAGGAAGATAAAGCCACTTGAACTACACAAATTACCAAATAATCGGTGAAATATTTTTCTCTATTAAGTATTTATTAGTTTGACTAAAATGTTTACACCCGAAAAACCCGCGATGGGCAGAAAGTGGGGAAGGGTGTGGTGCAGTTAGGATAAAATGCTTATTCTCGTCAATCATTACTCGTTTTGAACTGGCATAAGCGCCCCAGAGTAAAAACACAATATGTTCTTTTTTGTCTGATATAGTCTGGATTACCGTATCAGTAAATTTCTCCCACCCCCAACCTTGATGTGAACCGGCCAAATTCGCCTCTACTGTTAACGTAGCATTTAATAATAAAACTCCCTGATTAGCCCATCGCTCCAGATTGCCATCTGCTGGTACGTCAATACCCAAGTCATTTCTAATTTCCTTGTAAATATTTAAAAGTGATGGTGGTGTCTTTACACCCTCGGGAACTGAGAAAGCCAAGCCGTGTGCCTGTCCAAGCCCATGATAGGGATCTTGTCCGATGATGACCACCTTTATATTATTGAAATGACAATGTTCAAAAGCGTTAAAGATAAGTTTTGGTGGGGGATAGACGACACTGGTCAAATAAGCTTTTCGAACCTTTTCAGTAAGAGTAAGAAAATATTTCTGCTCAAATTCGGTTGTCAGCATCGTTTTCCAAGATTTTTCAATTTGTACATTCATGCCAGTATTGTACCTAATAATAGTAATGATTGCTTAACTGACTTTTTTAGGCAAAAACTACTATTTATAATATGTTAATATACTAATTATGCTAATTCTTGACATTGAAGCATCCGGCACTAATTATGAAAAGCACTCCATAGTATCTATCGGGGCAGTTGATTCAGATAATCCGGAGAGGCATTTCTATGGCGAGTGCAAAATTTGGGATGATGCACATATTATGGATGAGGCGCTCTCCGTTAATGGTTTTACTAGAGAACAAATCACAGATCCAAACAAGATGTCCGAAGCAGAACTAATTACCCAATTCCTGGAATGGATTGAATATCTTTCCAACCGCACTCTGGCTGGACAGAATGTATCCTTCGATAGAGATATGTTACGGGCAGCGGTGGGACGAGCCGGATTAAATTGGACTCTGGCTTACCGTACACTTGATACCCATACCATGTGTTATATGCACATGGTAAAGCAAGGGATCAACCCACCGATTGACGCGGAGCATAAACGCAGTGCGCTTGACCTTGATGCAATTCTGATTTACTGCGGTATTCCGGAAGAACCACAACCTCATAATGCACTTACTGGAGCCCTTAGTCATACTGAGGTTATCAGTCGTCTACTTTATAACAAACCACTTCTCCCCGAGTTTTCTTCCTATAAAATCCCTTGGTCAGTATAAGATGATACAATATTATTTATATGGTACCGAATTTTTTAAGTGGTAAAAAGCGAGCCGCCAAGAAGGCAGAAAAAAACCATGCTCAGTGTAGAATTGTGAGTGATTTGCTTGATCCGGATGGTTCCAATGGTGATGCGATTCAATCATGGCGAGTTTTCCGCATCATGTCGGAGTTTGTCAGTGGTTTTGAATTACTACGCAACCAAGGACTCTCGGTTACTTTTTGGGGAAGTGCCCGCACAGAGCCGGGTGACAAATACTATAAAATGGCTGAAGAACTAGCAGCTAAACTCGCAAGGAAGGGTTTTTCAATTATTTCTGGTGGAGGTCCGGGTATAATGGAGGCATCTAACGTGGGCGCATTTAAAGTCGGTGGTAAATCAATTGGCCTTAACATTGAATTGCCATTTGAACAAAAACCAAATCCCTACACTACACAATCTCTTAATTTTAATTTCTTTTTTGCCCGCAAAGTAATGCTTACTTTTGCCTCTGAGGCCTACGTTTATTTTCCTGGCGGTTTTGGTACCTTAGATGAGTTTTTTGAAATTATCACTTTGATTCAAACTAAAAAAATTGATCCGTTGCCAGTGGTCTTGATTGGTAGTGAGTTTTGGAATCCACTAATAGCATGGTTTGAAAAGGACTTACTCAATAAATATAAGGTCATCAACAAAGAAGACTTAGATCTTTTCAAGGTTTTTGATTCGGTTGATGAGGTGGAAAAATATATCATTAAGAACGTTGACTGTTCTAAGATTAACCAGTTTTAATATTTTTTCCTATGACTTATGTTTTGTTTGATATTGGTGGTACAAAATCTCGAGTGGCTTTGAGTGATGATTTGAAATCTTTTACTCACTCAGATACATTTGCTACTGCTAGTAAACCAGAGAAGTTAGTTGAAAAGATTACCGACTTTGTTCATGCTTTTATAAAAAATGACGATATTGAAGGAGTGGTTGGCGGTATCAGAGGTGTACTCAATGAAGAAAAGACCGGATTGGAACATGATGCCATTTTGTCTTCGTGGATAGGTTTTGACCTTCAAGGCGAGTTGAGAAAAAATTTAAAGTCAGCGGTAATTTTAGAAAATGACACCGCTTTGGCTGGTTTAGGAGAGACTTGCTTTGGGGCAGGGCAGGGGGTTGATTTGGTGGCTTATCACAGTATTAGTACAGGTGTTGGTGGCGCCAAAATTACCAATCAATCAATTGATGCCTCGAGTGAGGGCTTTGAACCCGGTCATCAGGTCTTGGATATTGATCGAACCATTCTTGGTGATGATATCACACCCACGCTTGAAAACTTAGTCTCAGGCAGGGCAGTGGAGCAGCGAATGGGAGTTAAGCCTTATGACATTCCTCAGGATGATGTTGTCTGGGATGAGTTGGCAGGATATTTGGCTCAAGGTCTACGCAACACCATTTTGTATTGGTCTCCAGAAATTATTATTTTAGGTGGTTCAATGATGACTGGGAACCCCAATATTCCGATTGATGTGGTGAGAAAGGAGACTGTGGCTGTGCTTGATAATGTGGTTTCTAGTCCGTTTATCACTTTAGCAAAATTAGGCGACGAAGCAGGATTATATGGTGCTATGGCTTTAGCTCAACAACATTTCCAAGCAACATAATGGATAAATTGTCAATGTAATAGATACAAAATATGGCTTTTTGAGCCATATTTTGTATCTATTACCGTAATTTTAGTGGTGCACAACATTGACAATATGTCCAATATATGCTATTATATAAATATTCGTAAAGTCATGATATGATTCTGCGGTTACCAGGGACAGCTGGTATTTATAACTTAAGACCATTGGCTTATTATATCCACTGTTATCCTCGCTATGTTGGCCGCCACTAATGTTTATTCAGTGCCAGAAAGCGCAGCGTACGGACAGATTACAACCACACCAATTGAAGTTACAGTAAAGACAGCTACGGTAGAAAATACTGAAGCACTCGTCCGAAGTTACTTTAAAGATGTGCCGGTTTTAATCCAGATTGCCAGATGTGAATCTGCCTTTCGTCAGACATTGCCGGATGGTTCGATTCTCCAAGGCCGCGTTGATAGTGCTGATACCGGTGTTATGCAAATTAACAAACGGTATCACGCGAATGAAGCGGCTACGATGGGACTTAACCTTGACGATCTTTACAGCAACATGGCCTATGCCCGTCACCTCTACGAGACACAGGGTACTAAACCATGGAATGCGTCAGCTCCTTGTTGGAGTAAAACGCTCGCGATGAATATCTAAATCTCCACCTTGGTTAAACAAAAAACCACACCCCACAAAGGGTGTGGTTTTTTGTTTAACGGCACTATTAATTAAAACTTCCATAATTACTCTTTTAAGGGATGGAATTTATGGTGAGTATCTTCGGCATAACGGTCTGAGGCGTGAACGTATCTGGTAGTTGTTTCAAGTGACTCGTGGCCTAAGAGTACTTGGATAGCGGCGGGGTTGGCACCTGATTCTGCTAGGTAGGTGGCAAAGCCATGACGGAGACTGTGAGCGCTCGTCTTAATACTCATGCCGAGGTATTCCCGGTACCACTTTATTTTCATTTGGAGGTAATTGGGGGAAATATGTTTTTTCTTGTTGCTGACATTGAGTCCACGTTCCGCAATAAATATGTAGGGATTATCGTCGTCACGGATTTTTAGATATTCACGGATGTGACCTTCGGCCCGAGCAGTTAAATAAATAAAACGACGCTTCCGACCTTTACCTTCGACAAAGATTTTTCCAGAATGATCAAGCTGAGTTATTTTAAGAGAGATAAGTTCTGAAATACGCATACCGCTAGCGAATAGAGTTTCAAGCATGGCGCGATTACGCATTTTGACGAAGTTGTCTTTCTCGATGGCAGTAGGGCATTCAATTAGTTTGATGAGTTCTTGTAGTTCTGCCACTTGACCATGCTGTTTGCCCATGCGGAGTAGTTTTATGGTCTGGGGTGGCACAGGAACGAACTCGTCCATATCTAGTAAGTAAGATAAGTAACGACGAAGGGAAGTAAGATGTCGATTAATAGACCCACTTTTTAATTTTATATCAGACTCCGCTCCACTAGATGTCTTGCGAGTGGGGGAGTTAAGGTAGGCCTTGTATTGCTCAATAGTTTTTTTAGTGACTTTATCAAAAGAAAGATTTCGCATTTCCGTTTGCAAAAAATGGGCAAAGGTATCGAGGTCACGCTCGTAGTTGTAGAGAGTTTCAAGCGAATAATTATTCGCTTGAATGTGAAGTAGAAAATCGTCGATTGAAGGTAAGTGGTTCATATTTGAATAAGTATACAATACGGCAGTGGGAGGGAGTCATTTCAGGATGTTGATAACTGAGTATAATAACTCTAATACTCAGTTATGTATATAAAATAACCATAATACGACATGAGGCACTTCCCCTTAATCAGGGTTATTCAAGCTATTGAACATAATTAACAATTGATTAAAAGTTGTCTTTAATGGCTAACGCTAATGCATTAGTGCGCTTTCCTGGATAGTTCTATCAACTAGGTTGTTACTTTGCCTTGTTCAATTCATTTTTTATGAAATGAGTTAATTATCAAGTTTTTCGATTTATTGACCGCAAAAAGCAAAATTTTATCATTGCTAATTATTCATACAATATGAAGGGTATTTTGTGCCTCTAAAATCGATTGAGAGCCCTTCGGTGTGCACGTTAATATCCTCTGAAGTCATGTGGAAGGTGAATTACAAAAAAGTCACCACCTTTTAATGATCACATTATCATAATCAATGTCACAAGATACTTTTTATGTTTTTTTTATAATTTAAAAAATTTGTAAAATATTTCCTGACTTTGTTAATAAAATAACTGACTAATTCATTTTTCTCTTAAAAACTATCACGATTATCGGAAAAGTTAACGAGTGTCTTTGATAGTGTCTTAGCTTTGTTGAGTAGATTATTAACTTGACTTTAATTATGGCAAATGGCCTCCTGTAGATTACGGTGGGGTAGTTTACTTCCCCACTTATTACTATGGCTTTTCTTGCATAAACAAATTTCTTTTTTTATTCTTTTGTGGCCATTTTAAGTTTTATATTCTTCATAACCTTACAAACTCGTAGTATACCCTGATTGTGGTAGGTACAGCATCGGGTCTAGGTAGGCATCGGTGGCGGCTACTGGTGTAGTGGCTGATCCACAACCGGTCACGGCTTTAATTTCGTTGAAGCGTCTAATGGTCACTCCGCTCTTGGCGTAAACTGTAAAGTGTAGGTGGGGGCCGGTACTATAACCAGTGTTACCGGAATAGCCTATAACCTCTCCAGTTTCTACGTGTTGCCCCGGTACAACACTAATTACGCTCTGGTGGGCATATAAGGTACTGAGACCATTAGAATGATCGAGAAGTGTCCATTTACCCCAAGAGTAACAACCTGGCACAGCGTCAGTATTTCCAGTGGCTCTGACTGTACCAGCCAGCGGTGCAAAAATCTTTGAACCGCTGGGGGTACCAATATCTATCCCGGGATGATAGGCACGGCCACCATAAACACTGGCATTACGCTTGGCAAATTCGGTACCGCCAAATAATTGGGTAATAATAATGTTACTCAGTGGCCAAGCGAAAACTGCCGTTCCAGCTGACGGAATAGTGCTAGGGTCAAGAATAAATTGCAATTTTGCTTCAAAATCGCGTACTTCTCTTTCCAAAGCATCCTTGGCGGCTTTTTGTTCTCGAAGAATTCGTTGATAATTTGATTCTTTATCCTTTGTGACCGCCAATAAACTGGCCTGCTCGGCCTTGTTGTTAGTCAATACTTTATTTTGATCACTATATTGGTTTTTGAGCTCAACTAACTGTCCTCGCTGTTTATTAGTAGTTGTTTGTTTACCTTCTAATTCAGCTTGCAGAGTGATTAAGTCTCGAACTTTAGTAGACATGCTATCCCGCACGCTATTCAAAGATTCCAAAGAACTCCAAAACTCAGAAAGACGTTTATAGGTTAAAAGTGTCTCAAGTAGGGAAATATCTCCTGATTGATTCAATTCACGTACTATCTCACTAATTGCTTCTTTGTTGGTGATGATGTCGTTTTCTGTTTTGGAAATTTCTAAAGTCAATTTACTTAGTTGTAAGTCAGTAGAACTGATGGATTGATCTGTATAGCTAATATCTGCTTGGATTTTTTTCCTCTCCAACTCAAGTTTGTTGATGGCATTTTGTAAAGTCTTTTTCTCTGAGCCGACTTGAGTTAGAGCAACTTCATACTTGGCAATTTCCTTTTGAATTTCCTGTAGTCGGTCGTTACGTTGTTTTATCTCAGACTGAAGTTGTTCAACTTCCTGACTTTGGGCAAATGTAAAATTACTTCCCCACCAAAGGACGGGAATAATTAAAATGCCAAAACAGAATGCGGTAATGAGTTTAGGAAACATCATCTAATATTTTACCATAGCCGGTTTTAATCCTGGCTAGAGTTTCACCCTGTCCAATAATATAAGCAATGGTAAATGGGTCTGGTGACTGCTCCTTGCCTGAAAGAGCCACCCGTAGAGGCCAGAGTAGCTCACCCTTCCCCACCCTCTCAGCATAAGGCCATAGGGCTTCTTTTATTGTCTCAGTTGATGAAAAATCAGCTATTTTAAGCAGATTTTCGGCTTCAATCAAACGAGGAACAGCTTCCTTGATATCAGTATCATTTTTCCACTTTAGGATTGAAGTTCCGTATTTTGGTGTTTCAAAAGCATAATCATACTCCCCTGCTCTAACATCCTCAATAAACTGTAAGCGTAATTCAACCCGTTCCCGTAATGTCGGTAGTAATTTTTCAAGTATGTTTGGCACGGAGACAATCTTTTTCGATACATCCTCTGGTAGTGATTTAGAAATATAAGAAATGAAGTCACTATCAGAAAGCTTCATCAGATGTTGTTTATTCATCCAACGGAGCTTTTCCTCATTGAAGGCAGCTCCGGCATGCTGGATTTTATCCAACGAAAATGCATCAATCAACTCATCAGCTGAAAATATTTCCTGTTCTGTTCCCGGATTCCAGCCAATTAAGGCGAGAAAGTTTATCATTGTTTCTGGCAAGAAGCCGTCATTACGGTAATCAAGGATATCCTTAGCACCATCCCTTTTACCAAGTTTTTTAGTTCGATCATCGCGAAGAATGGGTGGTAGGGTGGCAAATACTGGATAGGTAATTCCTAAAGCATCGTAGATACTCAAAAATTTCGGCATACTAGAAATAAACTCGTCCGCGCGCATGATGTGAGTAACACCCATTTCAAAATCATCAATGATATGAGCGAAGTTGTAGGTTGGGTAGCCGTCACTTTTGATTAAGATGATGTCATCGAGGGCACTCTCGCCAGCAGTTAATTCACCTCGGGCGGCATCGTGCCAGGTATATCTTTTCACTTCAGATACTTTGAGACGTAATGGTCTGGTACCATCCCAGACATCAAATGTGTCGGGTCGGTATTCACGATACAAAAATGGTTTCTTTTCAATCTCAGCTTGTTGTTTGAAATCGGCAATTTCTTCTGTTGTGTATGGGTCTGGATAAGCCAACCCTTTCTTAATTAACTGTTCTGCATACTTTTTATAAATAGGTAAACGCTCTGATTGTACACATGATCCAAACGGACCGGGTTTATCTGGTCCATAATCCCAATTGATACCCAGCCAAGACAAGGCGGTTTTAATGTGTTCGACTGAACCTTCTACCTCCCTCTCCCTGTCAGTATCTTCAATCCGTAAAATAAATTCGCCATTATGTTTTCTAGCATATAAGAAGGCAAATAAGGCAGTACGAACCCCGCCGATATGTAAAAAACCCGTTGGCGACGGTGCAAAGCGAGTGACCACTTTTTTTGTATTTTTAAAATTATTATCCATGTTCTAGCCCGATAGAAATTAATACTTCAGCAATTTTGGTGGAGGCTTGTGGTGAGCTAAAGTTTTTGGCCGCTGTTTGCATTGTTGCGTACTTCGTCGGGTCATTTATAATAGACCGAATTTCCGAAGTGAGCAAATTTGTGGTTAGATTACCCTCTTCTAACACGCTGGCAGCGCCAGTTCTAGCATAGGCGTAGGCATTAGTTTTTTGATCATGGC
>Ga0208375_1002819_pt1 | contig 15639 bp, 16 predicted proteins | sample RifOxyD1_FD_184038 | JGI IMG/M metagenome (GOLD analysis project Ga0208375, IMG submission 184038) | Soil microbial communities from Rifle, Colorado - Rifle Oxygen_injection D1 (SPAdes) | ecosystem: Environmental > Terrestrial > Deep subsurface > Rock core/Sediment | place: Rifle, Colorado... | reverse complement strand
AGTCGCAGCAATAGTTGTTGTTGTGATCATAGCTTTCCTAGTTATGAAGGGCGGATTAACTCCGTCAAAATCAGCGGAAAAACCTGATGCAGCACCTGAACAAGAAGCTTTAGTGGCAAGCGCAGTGCCGCCGATGGAAAAGAAATGTACATTAGCGATTGGAGTCGTTCCAGGAACTAAATCGGTTCAGGGAAATAATATTGCTATAACTTTCAAAAACAACGGAAGAGTTGCAATGGAAGGAACATACTTTGAATTTTCAGACAAAGCAGGAAAAGTCGTTTACAAGAAGAATGCTGATTCAGTGGCAGCGGGAGCAACTATAACTTACAAAGTTGACCTTGCACAGGTATCTTCAGAAGTCGGAATTGGAATAAAGAAATTTGTAATATACCCAGTTCAGGACGGCAAAGCCTGTGAAAACCAAAGAAACGTTATAATTGATTACTAAGCGTTTCTTTTTCTTTAATTTTTTTATTTTATTACTGACTTATTGGAGTTATTATTCTAAAGTAAAGTTAGCACCCGCACCGAGGTTCCTTTAATTAAAGAATAATAAGAGTTCGGAGGGAAGTCTCCTGCGGAGCTCGAACGATACCCAATCTCGACAAAGTCGAGATGGGCCCATTTTGGCTTTGCCAAAATTGGGTGTGATATTACAGAATTAAAAGCCAAGTGGTGCTAACTTTAAACGATTTTTAGTTAGTAATCAACGATTAAAATTCGGCATGGGTGCTGCCTAAAACTAAGTAAATTATATAAATGAATGATAAACCTGAAACCTTATGGACCTGTAGTTTAGTGGTTATAACGCTGCCCTTACAAGGCGGAGGTCGCCGGTTCGAATCCGGTCGGGTCCACTAATGGTCATTAGCTTACTTTGGCAATTCACAACGCACCGGTTGTTTAATGGTAGAATACGGCCTTGCCAAGGCCGTGGCCCGGGTCCGATTCCCGGTCGGTGCATTGCTTTTTTGCAATGTAAGGACGGCTTTGCCGACCTGTGCATTCTTTTTAACACTACTTTTATAAATCATGTATGTTCTGAAATTATTGAGCCCGTAGCTTAGCCTGGTGGAGCGCCGGTCTTATATGACAGCGTTTCATATTCGGTGTCTGAGTACACCGGTGGTCCCGCGTTCAAATCGCGGCGGGCTCACTATATTTGCAGGATGTATGAGGTCCTTGCAAAGGAAGGAAACATAGCTCATCCGACTACAATAACATTCATCGCTCCTGTGGTGTAGTCCGGTCAATCATCTCGCCCTTTCGAGGCGAGGACTCGGGTTCAAATCCCGGCGGGAGCACTTTATTTCATCAGAAAGATTTATAATAAATCATGAACAAAATAATGTAAAGAGGTGCTATATGAAAAAACTATTTTTTATGATTTTTACAATGTTATTGCTTGCAGGATGCTATTCAAATTCAGGAGTATATGAAAATCAGCCTGCTGCATCAGATAATTCTCAGGCAATACCAAGCGCTCCTGCTCAAATTGCACCGACTGAACCTGCGCAAAATACCGCATCGGTTGTTTCTGCTCCAGTTCAGGAAGTAATTGAAAAAGAAATCAAAATAAAAGGATTCGCGTTTGATCCAAAAACATTAACTGTTAATGCTGGAACAACTGTTACATGGACCAATGAAGACTCTGCTCCGCATAATATCCAGTCTGATTTCTTCAATTCAAAGACAATGAGCAAAGGAGGTTCTGTTAGCTTTAAATTTGATAAGGCCGGAACATACTCATATATCTGCGGAATACACCCTTCTATGAAAGGCACAGTAGTTGTGCAGTAAATATCCGGTTAGTTCTTAGCCGAGATATTTCTTTAGAAGTGGAACAAACAAATCAGCTGCAGCCAAAGCGGCGAGCATAAAATAAACAGGAAGTATTTGCATGAATAAAAATGCAAAAATTGCTGTTAAGCACCCAAATATGGCCTGAGATTTTGTTTTTTGAGGAGAAGTTAATGGCTCTACAATCATAACCATTACCCAAAATAATATTCCAAGGAAAGCGGTATACAATAAGTCGAAATCAGATTTTGATTCCAATAGCTGCAATAACGAGAAGAGGACAATAAAAGACAGCAAAACAGGAAATCTTTTTACTTTGTAAATCGGAATTAAGAATATCATCATAATCCATGGGTTTATGACTGCCCACCAAGCCAATCCTGGGTTTAATATTAATCCTACGACTAACAACCCCAAGTTTGCCGGATTAAATATGTGGTTTCCTTTTACTCTGATTAAATTTTTCAACAGCATAGCAGTGAATGCCGTCAGAACTACAATATAAACTGAAGTTGTAAATGACAGAGCAATAGCGACTATTAATCCTGAAATTACTGCCCCAACAGGATAGCTCCATGCTCTGACTTTTATTCTTCTTATTATTGCATCAGTAAAAACTGCAGTTATAACCGAAACTAAAGATAAACCTAGAATTCTCATAGAATTAAAAAAGAATGAAGAGATAATAACCAGCGCTGAGAGAAATATAATCATCAAATACCATGGATTGCTCCAGACTGTTTTTAATACATTAGCCATACAGCATTATTTCAAAATAAGGATATATAAAGATTATGACAGCGAAAAGTTTATTACAGGAAGATACTGTTCTTAGGATATGAAGAATGAGCCAGTCTGGTTTGAAAGCGTTAAAGATAAAAAAAGATTCAATTCTCTGAAAAAATCGATTAATGTCAATGTTGCTGTAATCGGCGGGGGCATAGTTGGAGTCTCTTCCGCTTATTTTTTATCTAAGAAGTTCAAAGTTGCGTTAATTGAGAAAAATCACATAGGAACTGGAGATTCCGGCTATTCAACGGCATTTCTGACAAGGACACCTGATGCTTCTGCAGGACAAATTGCCAAAAAATACGGGCAGAAGTTTTTGAATGAACTTTATGAAGGAACGGGCAAAGCGCAGAAAGAGCTGTTTAAAATAATCAAAAGCAATAAAATAAAATGCGACTTTGTTAATTGCAGTTCTTATTATTTGACTTACAAAAAAGATAAATCTTTTGAGAAAGAATGGGATTATATTAAACAAGCTGATAAAAACACTGAATTTATCGGATATGATAGAAAATTAGGAATTAAATTTGCTGATGCGATAAGATTCAAGAACGAGGGAAAGTTTGATATAAGAAAATATCTGCTTGGATTAGTTTCTAAATTAGAAATTGATGTCTTTGAAGAGACAAATGTTGTTTCGATTGAAAATAAAGACAAAATAATAATCAAGACAGAAAACGGAACAATTAAGGCAGATAAAGTTATAGTTGCTGTTGGAAATCCTTCCAGCCTGATTAACTTGAAGCTGGTTGAACCGATATTAAGCTATGTTTTAGCTTTAGAATGCAAAGTTCCGCTATCTGATGATATTTTCTGGGATACATTTGAGCCGTATTATTATTACAGAAAAGTAAATGATAAATTAATGTTAGTCGGCGGATGCGATAATCAAAAATTTGATGATAAAGCTTATGATAAGCTTGAAAAATTCGCGCATGAAAAATTCGGAAAATTCAAGATTAAAAACAAATGGTCAGGAACCCAGTTCAAGACAAAAGATAATATCCCTTATATCTTTGAGCATAAAAAGAATATTTTTGTCGCAACCGGATTCAACGGAAGCGGATTGGTCTTTGGAACTCTTACTGGAATGATAATGAATGATTTTTGCTTAGGTAAAAAGAATAAATATTCGCATTTGTTTTCATTGAAAAGATTTAAATAGGCTTTATTTATAATTTAAACTATGGAAAAGGCTGCAAAAGTAAAAGATTTAAAGGAGAAGCTTTGCGTTACTGTAAAGGGAAACTCTTTAGCTTTGTTTAAAATTAAAGGAAAAATATACTGCACAGACAGCAAATGTTCTCACGCTAGCGGCCCTTTATGCGAAGGAAAACTTGACAAAACAACTGTTACATGTCCTTGGCACGGTTCTGAGTTTGACGTTACAAACGGCAAAGTGAAGCATGGTCCTGCTGTGAATGGAATTAAGAGCTATAACATTAAGGTTAAAGGCGGGGATATTTGGGTTGATATCTAAAGACAATATTTATAAATAGCCTCGAAACTTAAATTTTCTATGAAGAGATCCTCGCGTCGTTGGAAGAAACGCTGGCAAATGCGCTGGAAATGGCAGAGAAAGCGTATCAAGAAGGAAAAGAGAAGAAGGCTGGCAAGAGTATCCTAATTCTAAGTTCGAACTAAGCAGAAAACCCGGGCAGGATTTTATTCGTAATAATAACGATACAAAAAACGTTAAAACTAAGAATCCTTAAAAACAATAGTAAAGTATATAAACAACTTACTAACTCAAAATAATATTCATTGGCAGGAAAAAGGAGGAAAACCTTCCGTTAATACTTTTTCTTTCTGCGGTATGCAAATCCGCGCCTATAACGGAACACCAATGAAGGAATAACCACCAATGTATAAACTAAATATACATTTGCAAATCATATGTATGCTTAAGTCTTTACTTAAGTATGAATTAGAGTTGAGTAAACAATTAATTTAAGTTTCTTAATTTTAGCTTTAGCGACTAAAAGAAATTGATTCAATTTTGTTGGATTAACGGAATTCCTGTTGATCCTGCAGGAGATCGCTGCTATTAGGATTCGACTAAGCCATGCAAGTCATCTCGCAAGAGAGGCGCAATGCTCAGTAACATGTCACTAATCTGCCCTTAAGTTTTGGATACCCTTGGGAAACTGAGGCTAATACAAAATAGGAAAAATAATCTGGAATGATTTTTTTCTTAAAGAGCAATTGCTTAAGGATGAGGTGGCACCAGATTAGGCTGTTGGCGGTGTAATGGACCACCAAACCTATAATCTGTACGGGGAATGAAAGTTCTAGCCCGGAGAGGAACACTGAGATACTGGTTCCAGCCCTACGGGGTGCAGCAGGCGCGAAACCTTTACAATGTGCGAAAGCGTGATAAGGGAATCCTAAGTGCTTATGTTTAACATAGGCTTTTGCCAAAGGTAAATACTTTGGAGAATAAGTGGTGGGTAAGACTGGTGCCAGCCGCCGCGGTAACCCCAGCGCCACAAGTGGGGATCGGTTTTATTTGGTCTAAAGCGTCCGTAGCAGGTTCTGTAAATTTTTTGTGAATTTGTTGCGCTTAACGCAACAGAGTGCAGAAAAGACTGCAGAACTTGGGACTGGGAGGAGTAAGCAGTATTCTCGGGGGAGCGGTAAAATGTTATAATCCCGAGAGGACTACCTGTGCCGAAGGGGGCTTACTAATACAGATTCGACTGTGAGGGACGAAAGCTAGGGGAGCGAAAAGGATTAGATACCCTTGTAGTCCTAGCCGTAAACACTGTGAACTAAATTCGGCGTAAACCTCGTGTTTGCGCTGTATTGAAATGAAGATGCAAGTTCACCACCTGGGAAGTATGGTCGCAAGGCTGAAACTTAAAGGAATTGGCGGGGGAGCACTACAAGGGGTGCGGCGTGCGGTTTAATTGAATTCAACGCCGGAAATCTCACCAGGAGCGACGGCAGGATGAAGGCCAGTCTAAAGGGCTTGCCTGACGAGCCGAGAGGTATTGCATGGCCGCCGTCAGCTCGTGCCGTAAGGTGTCCTCTTAAGTGAGGCAACGAGCGAGACCTGTGTTTTTAATTGAAAACGAGACGTTAGTCGATTGTTCACATTAAAGAGACTGCCGTGGTAACACGGAGGAAGGTGCAGGCAACGGTAGGTCCGTATGGTCCGGATCCCCTGGGCTACACGCGCGCAACAATGGCCGGAACAATGGGATGCAACTCCGAAAGGAGGAGCTAAGCCTCTAAATCCGGTCTTAGTACGAATTGAGGTTTGTAACTCAGCCTCATGACGTCGGAATCCCTAGTAATCGAACTTAATCATAGTTTGGTGAACATGTCCCTGCTCCTTGCACACACTGCCCGTCAAACCACTCGAGCAGGGTATAAGTGAATTTCAGTTCATGTGACTGAAATGAACTTATGCTCAGTGAGATGGGTTAAGTCGTCACAAGGTATCTGTAGGGGAACCTGCGGATGGATCACCTCCTTTTTATTTTTATAATAAAAATAAAAAAATATTTTTAATTCAGAAATTAAATTCTGATATAAAAAATAATTATTTAAAAAATTTTGATATTGTGCATAATCAAGTTACTCAACTCTAATTTTATAATCAAAAAAGTCGTTGTTAAAATGACTTTCATAAATTCGTTCGAGTCTGGGCCTGTAGCTCAGCCTGGTAGAGCGCCGGCCTTGCAAGTCGGAGGTCGTGGGTTCAATTCCCGCCGGGTCCACTAATTATTTGAACGAAAAACAAAACACGAACAAGAAAAAAACAAATGCAAAATGTTCGTAGTTTAATCACAAAATAAAAGAGTAAAATAAGTACAAATTAAAAAATAAAAATATTTTGGAAAGAAATTTTCAAAATAAAAAATCAAATTCATAAAATCTGGAGCAATCCGGATTATGGTGCACATGGTTATTACCAAATAATCATGTAATAGGATGAAGTAACAGTAATTGAACTCTACTGTTCATGAAACCAAACATAAGTTGGAAATTACACTATTAGGTGGATGACTTGGCTTAATCGTCGATGAAGGGCGTGGCAAGCTACGATATGCCCCAGTTAGTTGCAAGCAAACTTTGACCTGGGGATTCCTGAATGTGACATCACAATAGGTCCGAAAGGACAGAGAACTCCGGGAAGTGAAACATCTCAGTACCGGAAGGAAAAGAAATCAATTGAGATGCTGTCAGTAAAGGCGATTGAACACAGCACAGAGCAAACCGAATCTGCTCAGTAATGAGTAAGAAATGTGGTGTTAGGATTCTCTTTTAGTCCGAAAATTTTTTTCTGAAGTTTTCTGGAAAGAAATGCGATACAGGGTGATAGCCCCGTAAGGAAAAAATTTGGATGTGAGAATATCCAGAGTACTGCATCTTGGATACGATGTGGGAACGCGGGAGGCATTGACTTCTAACTCTAAATACGTATTAAGTCCGATAGCAAACAAGTACAGCGATGGAAAGTTTAAAAGAACCCTTAACAGGGAGTTAACAGAGCCTGAAACCTAATAGTTATCGCGTGATAGGGTTTTAAGGAATTCTATCGTACGTTTTGAATAACGGGCCAGGAAGTTATTTCTTGTGGCGAGAGTAATTCGAAAAGAAGTACTCGAAGCGAAAGCGAAAACTCGCAAGCAATGAGGAGTTTCGTCATAATAGGCGAAAAGTCACAGGGAATAGACCCGAAGCCGGGTGATCTAATCGTTAGTAAGGTGAAGCGAAGGTAAAACTTCGTGGAGGCCTGAAGAGGTATTGTGTGCAAGCATTTTTCTAACTGACGATTAGGGGTGAAAAGCCAATCGAACCCGGTTATAGCTGGTTCCTATCCAAGTTGGCCGCAGTCAAGTCTCGGATGAGATAGTTAAATTGGTAGAGATACGGATTAGAGATTTAGGACTCGAAAGAGTTCGGTTTTTTGTCCAACTCCGAATAGTTTAACATCGTAGATTCCGGGAGACGGGGTGTCGGGGTAAGCTTGACATCCGAGAGGGGAACAACCCAGACTGTAGTTAAGGTCCCAAAATATCATTTAAGTGTGAACGGTACAAGAGTGTTCATCTTCGAAGACAGTGAGGAGGTAGGCTCAGAAGCAGCCATCCTTTAAAAAGTGCGTAACAGCTTACTTATCAAGAAGGTGAGCCTTTAAAATGGACGGGGCTAAATTGATTACCGATACTACAGACAATGGCAACATTTGTGATAGATAGGCGTTGTGGCAGGGCAGAAGCAAGTTTGAAAAGACTCGTGGACCTGTCATAATTGAAGATCCTGGCGGTAGTAGGAACATAGTGCAGTTAGAGTCTGCACCACTGAAAGGGCAAGGGTTCCTTGGCAATGTAAATCAGCCAAGGGTTAGGCGATCCTAATTAATATCCTAACTGGATTATTAGAAAGGGAAACTGGTTAATATTCCAGTCCTGCTTAAATATGCGTGGCAACACAAGCATTATTTCTGACACTTTCGGCTAGACGGACACAAATTGTTATTTGTGTTAATGAGAACAAATCAAGGGAGTATCGTAATGATGAGAACTTGATTAATTCCAGAACAGTATTTCTTTGAAATATTCCGTTGATGCCATGAGTCCTTGAAAAGGAAATAGTGAAAAATTTTAGGTATTCGTACCCAGAACCAACACTGGTGCCCCTAGGTGAGAAGCCTCAAGTGTGAGGGATTAAATTAGTTAAGGGAATTCGGCATATTGGCCCCGTGCCTTCGGCATATGGGGTCCCTGCTTTTGTATATCGAATTTATTCTGTATGCGATAGCAGGGTGCAATAACTACGACGGTCCGACTGTTTACCAAAAACGTAGATTTGTGCTAAGCTGTAAAGCTTTGTATACAAATTGACATCTGCCCAGTGCCTGTATCCGAAACTCCGGTTCAACGGAGCTAACGACAGGTAAACGGCGGGAGTAACTATAACTCTCTTAAGGTAGAATATTTCACTGCTTTAAGTCCCAAAAGAGTAAACAGAGAAAAAACATGGGATAAAAATTTGGCTATATGCTGGAACATCTGAGAATCTCAGACTACTTTTCCACAGGACAAGTGCTCACAAAGCATTTAAACTGCAGGAAAAGTAAAAACGTTATGAGTGCAGATAATCAGCACGCAACCCTTAAGTTAGCTTGGCTTGCTGGAATAATTGATGGAGAAGGATCATTAATGATTCCTCGATACCATCGAAATGGAAATATTCGGTATGGTTACAGAGTAAGTATATCTAACACGAATATGTTGATAATAAATCAATGTAGAGAAATTTTAGATATACTGAAAATAAAATATTGTAACTATACGCAGGATAGAGGAAACGATGGGTTGAGAAGAAAAATAACTCATCAAGTCCACATTACAAACAGAAAAGGAATTTTGGTTTTTCTTGAAAAAATCATTCCTCATCTCGTTGGTAAAAGAAAGCAAGCAGAACTCTTGAATAAATTTCTAAACAATTGGGAAAGCATAGACAAAAACGATGCTTACTTAATATTTAGGAAATTAAACGAGAGAGTACCAAGATAACAAAAGGAGAGTCGTCAGAGACTAAACGCCAAACATCGAAAATGATGAAGATATAGTCCGAACTTATATGCGAATATAAGAGACAAACAGAAATGTTTGTACGTTTTCTAACACAATCTCGACAAAGTCGAGCTGTGCCCATTAAAATGGGAAAGAAAATTGTAACAGATACGAGCGAAATACCTTGTCGTTTGAATGACGACGTGCATGAATGGTGGAACGAGATCGTCACTGTCCCTAACTAACATCCCCTGAATACAGTATTCTGGCGTAGAGGCCAGAGAATTCCAGTGGGAAGCGAAGACCCCGTGAAACTTTACTGTAGCTTGTAGCTGTGGAGCGAGTTTTGTTGCATAGCGTAAACGGTAGAGGTTATGTGCAAGCCTTAGGGCTTGCAATACTCGACAATGTAACACCGTTCTTTAGAACTTGCCCCACTTACCTTGCAAAAGGAACAACTATAGGTGGACAGTTTGGCTGGGGTGGCACACCGTTGAAATGATATCGACGGTGCCCAATGGTTAACTCAATCGGGTCAGAAATCCGATGAAGAGTGCAAGAGCAAAAGTTAGCCTGATTGAATTTACAATAACCCTAAATTCAAACACGAAAGTGTGGTCTAGCGATCCCCTGTACTTCCTTAATGGGAGTCAGGTGTGACGGAAAAGTTACTCCGGGGATAACAGAGTTGTCGCGCCCGAGAGTTCACATCGACGGCGCGGCTTGCTACATCGATGTCGGCTCTTCCTATCCTGGCCGTGCAGAAGCGGCCAAGGGTGGGGGTGTTCACCCATTAAAAGGGATCGTGAGCTGGGTTCACAACGTTAGTAACATAGCGTTGCATATTCGTAAGAATGTGAATTCCAATCTCGAAAGAGATGAACCGTTTTAACTTCATGTTAAAATTTGGAAATAAAATTGGCTAATATCGGTGGAACCTAAAATCTTTTTTTGAGCAGAAAAGAAATGGCAATACCGAGGGAAGTTTATTTGAAAGAATATAACCCCGTAGAGACTGAGGATTAAGTTCCGAGAATGTTCTTGTTAGAACATTAAGACGCCGATCTCCTTCGCAAGAAGGATGATGATATAGTCCATACCAATCGAAAGATTTGGAACAATATGTGTGAGACAGTTGGTTTGATATCTACTGGAATTGTTTGAAATCTGAGGGGAAGGGACTTCTAGTACGAGAGGAACGGAGTCCCGTGGCCTCTGGTCTATCGGTTATTCAACAGAGTATGCCGAGCAGCTACGCCATAAAGGATAAATTCTGAAAGCATCTAAGAATGAAGCCTTCCTCGAAAAGAGATTTCGTAGAACGCGGATAAAATATCCGGTTGATTGAGTTGGTGTGTAAGTGCAAAGGCAACGATGCATTCAGCATGCAACTACAAAGAGTTCGTATTCCAACTATGTTTGGTTTCTATTTTTTTATTTTAGAAACATTACTTGTGAAAGCTATGTTAAAACAGAAATATAAGAAATTAGCGAGAGCTCTAGAAAAGTTTAAATGCTGAGCCGTATTTCATAACGTTATGTTTGTTGAATTCAAAAACTTGGAAGTTTGGAGGCTTGCATATAATTTTACTCTTAAAATTTACAAAGTAGTTGAACCATTTCCAGCATACGAAGACGGCAATATCAAATCCCAGCTCAGGAGGGCAGCAACTTCACTGCCATTAAATATTTCTGAAGGAAGCGGCGCCAACTCTGCAAAAATGTTTATGACGTATTTAATTTTTGCTTATCGCTCGACCAAAGAACTAGAAACGTTACTTTTGCTCAGCAAAGACTTAGGATATCTAACCCGAGAAAAATTCGAAGAAGTTTTAGGAGAACTTAATTTAGTTTCAGAAAAGTTACGCGAGTATATGGATAACTTGCAGAATAATTACATTCTAAAAGGAAGGAACAAAGCACCAATACACATAATCGAGAAAAAGAAAAGGTTGAGTTAATCATTGTCACCCCGGCCAAACAAATAGTAATATTAGCCAATTTTATTTACCCCACCCTTGGCCGCAGATAGGAAGAGCCTAATTGAAAGTAACTTTTCCGTCGTAGGATTCACTGACCATTCATAATTAACTATATTCAGGAGTTTCATGCGTGTCGTTCTAATTAAGATATTTCGCGAACGAATATTGTGTTCTAATCACGTTTTTTGTTGTTTTTTCATTTTTTACTTACGTAAATCTAAATGTTCTTACCATCTGTTCTATGTCTGCAGAGTATTTGGGGGATAATAAATCGGATAAAAAAGTACCAATTATGTAGTCTTTTTTACCAACTAAAATGTGTGTTGATGTTTGTTTTAAAGTATATTTGTCTCTCTTTATGGTTACCGTTGTTTTGTATGCTTTAAATCCAGAAACATAAATCTCCTCTATCGGAGTATAATCTTCACCGTATGCATCTTTGCCAGCTTTTAATCCTACTTCTAAAAACTCTTTGAATGAAAGAATGCTAAACAATTCTGCGGGAGAATCTAAAACAGAGATTGTAACACTTTCAACCTTATATGGTGTAAAAGCTATTTTCGGCGAAATGCCCACCATTTGAAATGTCTCATTGACCACGTAATACGGCACATCTGTCAATATCCAATTTGAAGGATAACTTATTGAATATCCCTCTTTATTGTTTACATAAGTATTAGCTTTAATTGTTGTATCCTCTTTTTTTATAGGAATTATTTTTGCAGTTGAAAGTATGGCAACGACTTCATTGGCATATGTATCAAAATATTTCTCTTCGGCAGAAAAAACAATTTCATAAAGTCGGTTATCCTTAATCGCAGAAACCACCACTTGCATTGTTGTATGGTCAGCATATACCTTTTTATTCTTTAGAATATATCCTTTCGTTCCTAAAATATCCACTTTACTATAATTTGTTGAATAAAATTCTATTAAGGAATATGCAAACAATTTCTGGTTCATATACTCCTTAAGGAATAAATCTTCGCCAAATAAACTTGTATCTATTTCAAAAGAAGTAGTCATTAAATTAGCTCTAAAATTTGTTGCTGGTTGATTTTTTGGATATAAGACACTTCCAACATCAACAGTAGTTACATCAGTTAGTTCTAGTCTTTCCGATGTCCAATCTGAATGATACTCCAAACTTATGCCAGTAACTTCGTTATCATAAACGCTAATGTCTTGATTTGTTGTTTGATTTTGACTACAATACGTAAAAGAAATAGCGATGATTATTACCCAAACAACAATACTTCCGATTGAACTTTCTTTTTTATCCTTTGTTTTTTCTTTCATTTTCTCTTTTTCATCTCTTTTTTAAATTCTTTATCAAGAAATTTCCCCAGTATCAATTTGTAAATTGAATTTAATCCTTTTGTTTTTTCTAAGAAGTCAATCCAGTCTCCGTATGTTTTGTGATTCCTTCCACTTTTTACTTTTTCAAAAAGCCATTTGTATTTTAGATAATGCTCTTTGTTATTTTCCGATAATATTTGTAAAAATAGAACTATTAATGAGACTGCCAATAAATAATCATCTTGTATTTTATAAGATATTAGTGTAAACATCAGCGACAAGATTATTAGAACAACATTTAGAATAGATTTTATATTGTGATTAAGCTCCAATCCCTTCCAATTTAGAAATAAATCCTTCAATTCTTGACTCATTTATTCATTATCCTCTCAAATAATGTTGCAATAATTAGCAAAATAAATCCGCCAGCTAAAAGAGTTCCAAATCCGCCGAAAGTGGAAGTGGAGAACGCATTGAAAATTGAAGTAAACAATCCGGCACTAGATAAAGTAACCACAATAAACACAAAGACAATAAGTCCGATAAATGTTTCTGCATCGCTTCTTCCTCGTTTATCCAATTTATTTCACCGAAAATAATCAAATACAATCACCTTTATAAATATGTTGTCTCCAAAAGTAAGTATGTTCTGCCTCGGCATCGAAACAACCGCACACGACGGATTCTTTACTTCCTAATCTGTTCTAGAAACTCTTTCACATCATCAATCAGTTCTTCCGACACTGAATGGAAAACAAGCTCATCATTTACTATTCCATATTCATGCGCAATGATGTTTCGCATTCCTTTCGCATCCTGTAGTTTTTTTGCCAATGATTTTGTAATTACTTTCGCCTTAACAAGAACGTCAAACGTACTTTTTTCATCATCCGGAACTTTAAGCTTTTTTTCTTTTAGAATTAAAAATGCTACACCTATAACTGCCTCTACTATTTTTTCGAAATATCTCTCGCATGCTGCTTTTGTTTTCACACCCAAATACTCGTCAAGATTATCCGGCATTATTTCTGCTAGTTCCGAGATATACAGTTCAATTTCTTCAATTTTGTCGTTTATTCTGTTCATAGAGTATTTTTCCCTTTGAATCTATTTCCTTTTTAATTTTTTCAGGAAGTATATTGTATACTTGGACATCAACACGCTTAGTTGTTCTGCCCATCACCCTTATCCTAAATTGCGTTGCTTCATTTAAATTAGTTTCGGAAAACTCAACCGCTACATCAATATCTGAGAATAACGTCAACTCATTCTGAGCTGCCGAACCGAAGAGAATTATACGTTTTATTTTACTATGCAAAGTATCGTTTAAAATTATCTCTTTCGTTTCGGCAATTTTATTTTTTATATCTGCTCCTTTCTTTAATTCAGAATCTTCTGCCGCTAATTTCTTTATTACTTCAAATTTCTTTCTTATGTCCCTCGACAATCTGTTTTTTTCAGATTGAGTTAGAGAAACGCCCAATAGCTGTTTTTCTATTATTACTAACTCTTTTTTACCGAAAATTTTCCTTATATCTTTGTTTGTTTTGATTATATTGATTAATGACATCATAACCTCTATTATGGTTATTATAACCTCTATTGTGGTTATATTTAAATGTTTCGTTCTGAAATACAAATTTTGGATTTAATTCGTTCGTTAAAAACATAGCAAAAGATTTAAATTGATTGCAAGGTTAAAATTTACTATGATATGTTTAGGCGTGGAATCGACAGCTCATACTTTCTCGATTGGACTAGTTAGAGAACTAAAAGACAAGATAGAAATTATCGCTAACGAGAAAGATGTTTTCACCACAGAAAAAGGCGGAATGATTCCTAATGAGGTCGCTGAGCATCATAAAAGAGTTTGTGATGATGTTTTGAAAAAAGCGTTAACAAAAGCAAATATAAAATTAAATGAGATTGATGTTATTTCTTGGTCGCAAGGACCCGGACTTGATCCTGCATTATTAGCTGGACGGGATTTCGCAGTTAAGTTAGCAAAAGAGAGTAATAAACCACTTTTAGGTGTAAATCATTGTGTAAGTCATCTCGAGATAGGTCGTACAACAGGAGCAAAAGATCCAGTTTTGTTATACGCAAGTGGAGCAAATACTCAGATAATCGCATATGAAGCTGGAAAATACAGAATTTTCGGTGAAACACTAGACCAGGGAATTGGGAATATTTTAGATTCATTTGGAAGATATATGGGGTTAGGATTTCCTGCCGGACCAAAGATTGAACAATTGGCAAAGAATGGAAAGAATTTAATCGAACTTCCATACAATGTAAAAGGAATGGACGTCAATTTTGGTGGAATATTAACAAAATGCAAACAATTATTTGATAAAAAATTAGATGTCAGTGATATTTGTTATTCATTGCAAGAAACAATATTCGCAATGTTGGTTGAAGTTTCAGAAAGAGCGATGGCTCATACTGGTAAAGATGAATTAGTATTAGGCGGAGGAGTAGCCTGCAATTCAAGATTAAAAGAAATGTGCAGAATCATGTGCGAAGAAAGAGGTGCAAAATACTTCTGTCCCGAAAATCAATTTTTGGTAGATAATGGCGGAATGATTGCTTTCTTAGGATTAATAGAATACAAAGCAGGAGTCAAAACGGATACAAATATTTTACCACATTGGAGAACAGACCAAGTTAATGTGACTTGGAGATAATTATCTCTTTCTTCTTAACAATCTTTTCAAGAATGATCTCTTAGGTTTCGCTTTTTTAACAGATTTCTTTTTAGCAATTTTCTTTTTAATAATTTTCTTTGCTTTCTTAGCAATTTTCTTTTTCTTAGCTTTGACTAGCTTAGCTTTAGCTTTAATTTTCTTCTCCATAGTTCTGAACTTAGAAGGAACTTCATGAACAACTTCAATTGCGTCTTCTCTCGGCAAATCGAGCTTAACAGGCTTTCCTGCAATTACTGTGCCGCAGTCCCTGCATACCAAAGCGTGCTCTCTGCCAGAGAATGAAACGTTCCGTGATGCACACATAGGGCATTCCTTTCTGCTGTCTTCATCCATTTTCTGTTTAAAGCCAAATTGAGAGTATAAAAACCTTTCGCTTGAATGACGATGTCAACTTAATTGTGTTGTGCTGTCATTTCGCGAGGCATCAATAGTTGCATATGAAAATAAGCTGAAGGGGACGCTCCCTACGGGACTTCAGCGGCTTCTGATTGCTGCATCATTACATGCCGAGCCGACAGCACAACAGAG
>Ga0208375_1002815_pt1 | contig 15663 bp, 17 predicted proteins | sample RifOxyD1_FD_184038 | JGI IMG/M metagenome (GOLD analysis project Ga0208375, IMG submission 184038) | Soil microbial communities from Rifle, Colorado - Rifle Oxygen_injection D1 (SPAdes) | ecosystem: Environmental > Terrestrial > Deep subsurface > Rock core/Sediment | place: Rifle, Colorado... | reverse complement strand
GGTTCAAAAAGATGGGCAAAACTCGCCAGCGTAAGCGAAGCCGATAGAAAAAATAATTTTCCTTCGCTAGAAGAGTCCATGCCTGAAGCTTTCAAAGAACTCAATGCGACCCAACAGAAATTAGAAAATCATTACAAGGACATGCAAGACCTTGAATTTACCATTCAAGATAAAAAGCTATGGCTACTGCAAACCAGAAGCGGAAAAAGAACTGGTGCTGCCATGGTAAAAATTGCGGTCGATATGTTACAAGAAAAAATGATAGATGAAAAAGAGGCTTTGATGAGAGTTAATCCATCCAAACTTGATGAACTCCTCCATCCCGTATTTAAAAAAGAAGCGATGGAAAAAGCTAAAACCATTGCCAAAGGGCTACCAGCTTCTCCGGGAGCTGCTACTGGAGAAATTTGCTTCCTGGCTGAAGATGCTGAAAAGTTTGCCAAAAATGGCAAGGAAGTCATTCTGGTTAGGATTGAAACATCTCCAGAAGATTTAAAAGGTATGAACGTAGCCAACGGTATTTTAACAGCCCGTGGCGGTATGACTTCTCATGCTGCCGTGGTAGCCAGAGGTATGGGCAAATGCTGTGTTTCTGGAGCAGGCTCTATAATTATCAATTACAAACAACGAACATTACTTACTGGTGGGAAAACCTACAAAGAGGGTGATTGGATTTCACTAAATGGCACCACCGGTGAAGTTTACGAAGGAAGAATTGAAACTACCGAAGCCGGCATTTCTGATGATTTTGCCACCCTTATGAAACTTTGTGACAAGCACACGAAATTGCAGGTAAGAACAAATGCGGATACGCCCCATGATTCAAAAGTGGCCATCAGCTTTGGTGCCCAAGGCATCGGGCTCTGTCGAACAGAACATATGTTTTTCGAGGGTGAGCGGATCATTGCAGTTAGGGAAATGATTCTAGCCAATGATGAAGCAGGCAGAAGAGTAGCCTTAGATAAACTTCTTCCAATGCAAAGAAGCGATTTCGAGGGAATTTTCACAGCGATGAACAATCTTCCTGTCAACATTCGTCTCCTTGATCCCCCTCTCCATGAATTTGTTCCTCACGACGATAAAGGTCAGCAAGAGATGGCGGAAACCATGAGAGTATCCGTAGCAGATATCAAGCACAAAGTTGAGAGTTTGTCCGAATTTAACCCAATGCTGGGACACCGTGGTTGCAGACTTGGAAATACCTATCCAGAAATCACCGAAATGCAAACCAGGGCCATTATAGAAGCAGCTCTTAACGTTAAGAAGAAAGGTATTGTAGCAAAACCTGAAATTATGGTACCGCTGGTTGGCACTGTCAAAGAATATATTATGCAAGAACAGATCATAAAAAATACAATTGAAAAAGTATTTAAAGAAAGAGGTGATCGAATTGATTTTATGGTGGGAACCATGATTGAAATCCCGCGAGCTGCTCTGGTAGCCGATGAGATAGCCAAGCACGCCGAATTTTTTTCTTTTGGTACAAATGATCTGACCCAAATGACTTTTGGTTATTCAAGAGATGATGCGGGAAAATTTTTACCAGTCTATCTAGCCAAGGATCTTGTTGAAGCTGATCCATTTCAAGTTTTAGATCAGACCGGGGTTGGTCAGCTCGTCGAAATGGGAACTCAAAGAGGTAGAAAAAGCAGACCAAACCTTAAAGTTGGAATCTGTGGAGAACATGGTGGCGAGCCAAGTTCAATCGAATTTTGTCACCGGGTGGGAATGAACTATGTAAGTTGTTCACCTTACAGAGTACCTATCGCTAGATTAGCTGCTGCACAAGCAGCTATCAAAAATAAATAATTTTTTTCTTTTTATAGTAGCTATAAAAAAAGAGGGCCAACATTAAGCCCTCTTTTTTATTTAAAACGTTTACAAAACTGCATATTTCTTTAACCACACCAGCAATTCTTCCACCGAGGACAGGCATATATCAGGTCTTGGATCTTTTTTAGTCAAAGGTATTAAATATTTACTCCAGGTGACATGTACTGATTTACACCCAAAACGGTGAGCCCCTTCGATGTCATGGGAGTGATCACCAATAACGATGATCTCATCGGGGGTAGCTTTTAATTCCTTGGCAATCATTTCAATCCCTTCCGGGCAAGGCTTATTATTATTGACGCTAGTACACCCAACTACCATTTTAAAAAAATGGTCCAGGTGATTTCTTTCAAGAATTTTTTTAGCCGACTCAGTATCCCGCCCGGTCCATACGGCCAAAAGAAAATGCTGGTATAAATTTTCCAAAAGCTCGGGCATACCATCGTAACAAACACTTTTGTCTGCATGTTTATTGGAAAACTCGATTAATCTATTATAGGCGATTAATTCATCCTCAGGTGTTTGCAAATAACCCGAAAATAGCTCACTCGGTGTTCTGGCTCTGATTATCTCGATATCCTCGTTGCTCATTTTTATATCCCAGGGGGAAAGAGCATAATCAATGCTTTTGGAGATCATATCGCCGGAGTCAATGATGGTGCCATCCATGTCAAAAATGCATACTTTAATGTTCATAAACCCCCTGCATTCGACGCGTCAATATGTATCGTTGAATTAAAGTCAGCCGGACTTTAGCATTTGCTCTTAACAATTACTATTATTTATTAAATAATACTCTAGATAACATTTTTTATTTAAATTGGAGTAACAATGAACGATGAAAACATTAAAGCTGAATTAGAGAGATTACGCGCTGAAAACGAAGCACTTAAAAAGACCAGCTCAAAAGGTCTCACCATGAAAGTCAGCCAAAAAGGCGCTCTCTCCATTTATGGTATGGGAAGATTTCCAGTAACTCTCTACAAGGAGCAATGGTTAAAACTTCTTGATATGGCAAACGACATCCGAGCCTTCATCAAAGCTAACGAAGACGAATTAAAGACAAAATAGATTTAAAAAATCTTACCTACAGTGAATCAATTATTCCATCTTTGCATTTGGGCAGACTTACTTCGCCGTACTTAATAGTTTTACTAATTAAACAACAGCGATTTCTCTTGGATTCTTTTTCAATCATTTTTTTACACATCTCAGGTGTTCTCTCAATGGGATCCAGCATAAGATGGCCATTTCTAATTCTCGTCGATTCCATACACCTGGCAATTTTATAATCCTCGTAGATTCTAAACAAGTACTCCCATTCCATGGTCTTGCAAAAGTAAATAGCCTCCACTTCCGGAGTTTTATTGCTGGCGCATGCCCCCAGCATTAGCAAAATTAAACATGTTAAAACTTTCATTTCCAACCTTTTATAAATAGACTTTCAATCCCATCTTTTATATCACAATACAGGTTTTATAATAATTTGTTGAGTTGATAATTTTGAAAAAAGCATTTATAAAAAATATGAACTTTTTTGAAGACTCTGACAATCTGTCCTTTCTTGGAAACATTTCAAGAGGGGTGGAAAGAGAGTGTCTTAGAATCAAACCAGATGGGACTATTGCGCTCACTAAACATCCCCAAAACCTGGGTGCAAGCCTCACTAACCCATTTATCACCACTGACTTTTCGGAGTCGATGATTGAATTCATTACTCCAGTATTTAACTCTCCTCATAAACTTATAAAGTTCCTAAACGATCTCCACGTTTTTACTGTGCAAAATATTAAAGAGGAGAGGCTATGGCCACTCAGTATGCCTTGCCTTCAGGAAAATCAAACCATCCCTATTGCTGAATATGGTAATTCAAACCTTGGCAAATTTAAAAGGTTATATCGCATAGGTCTTCATCATCGTTATGGCAGTAATATGCAAATTATTTCCGGGCTTCATTATAATTATTCCATGCCCGAAGATTTTTGGCCTGCCTACCAAAACCATTTGCAAAACCAGAAAGCCATCACAGATTTCAAATCTGATGGCTACTTCAATCTCATCAGAAATATTCACCAGTATGGCTGGCTTATCAGTTATCTATTCGGGGCTTCACCTAGCGTGTGTCCCTATTTCATCTCCACCAAGGCAGAAACTCAAAATATGATTTTATCAGATAATCATAAAAATCTTTACTTACCTTATGCCACCAGTTTAAGAATGAGTCATTTGGGTTACCAAAACAAAGCTAGCACTCAAATTGCTATTTGCCACAGACATCTGGACAGTTATGTTGAGGATTTACGCCAAGCTGTGCATACCAAAGATACACGCTGGGAAAAACTAGGAATCTTTAACCATGGATCAAGAATCCAAGTCAGCGATTCCATTTTACAAATTGAAAACGAATATTATTCCAGTATCCGGCCAAAGAGAAGAACACTTCCCATGGAACGCCCAACCACCGCATTACTCAGGCGAGGGGTCGAATATGTCGAACTTCGAAACGTTGATATAAACCCGTTCATAGCAACCGGAATAAGTGAAGTACAAGTCAAATTTTTAGATATTTTTTTAACCTGGTGTTTACTGCGAAAAAGTTTAAATTGTAACCATGAAACCCAAACTCATCAAAAATACAATCAAGAAATAGTGGTCTTATATGGGCGCAGCAAGGATATTTTACTTAGACGAGAGAAAAATAAAATTGAATTATCCAAGTGGGCCTTGGAAATTTTTGAAGAGTTAGAGATTCTTTGCAATTTTTTCGATAAGGCAACCGGTGATGAGTATTTTGAAACACTTAAATTTTATAAAGCATGCTTGGAAGACCCGGCAAGAACCTGCTCTGCCCAATTATTAGAAGAGACCCTTCAAGATAGTTTATTTCAACTGGGACTGGAAAAAAGTAAACTTTACAGGGATTATTTTCTTCAGCAAAAACTTACAGAGGACATGCAAAATTTGTTCGTTTTTTCCGCTGCAGATTCCTTCAATATAAAAGAGAAAATAGAAAAAGATAATTCTGAATCATTTGAGGATTATTTAAACAACTATCTGAAAAACTAAACAGCAATGGATAGCCGAACTAATACGGCTATCCATCAAATTATTATGATATTAGAGACCAAGACCCTCTAAAAGTTCTTTGACTTGCTCGTCACTTTGACCATGTTCGTGTGCCAGTTCATAAAGATCAGTGGCAAACGAATTTATATTTTTAAACTCACATGTATAATCAAATTTACCACCAACTACAAGGCTCTTGGAACACTTCATGTTGGCAACTGAATAGCTAGTAGCACCAATCATAGCTATAGGCTCTACGGAAAGAGATTCGGTGATTAACTGAGCGACTTTCCCGGCAATGGTTACCTTGCCGTCAAAGGAAATTCCCATTTGAGAATGATTCTTATGGGTGACCATTAACAGATCACACCCGCTCAACACGTTACAAGTAATCCCAAATTTTTCAATACCTACAAATTTACTACCTTTAGAATCGGGGGCTACAACCAGGGCATCGTAAATACTGACGGCATCAGCCAAAGAGTGTTCGGTTGGTACAGGTTGGTTGGTTGCACCATCAATGCCAAATCCACCTGTCACAAAGTGGTAATCACCGGCAAAAATACCAGCAGAAAAGAGAATCAAGGACAAACAAACTATTTTTTTCATAAATACCTCCATAAAATAACCATCATTATCATGGCTTTCATTCAAGATCGCTATTTAGCCGTTATTAGACTTAAGTGCAAGTAGCTGTTCTTTCAAAAGTTAGGGCACTTGGATTCCACATTAACCAGATAAAACAAGTTAAAAACATCAAAATGCTGCGCGTTGTTCTATTTTACAGATGTAAGACATATTTATAAGAGAAATGTTGCGATTTTGTTAGATTTAGATTATTTTTAACGCATGACACCTCTTGTTTTTGGTTTTAAAAAAATTAACTTTTTAGTAAAAACAGTTTTAATAACTGCTTATCTTTTTTTTAGTCCCATTATTTATGCCACCAAAACCACTACCCAGAATAGCATCATAATTCTTCAGGGTTTTAATTGGGAATCTTACGCCAATAAATCGGGATGGTACAATGCTGTTAATTCTGTAACGCCAGAAATATCTGAAGCAGGCTTTAACTATATCTGGCTTCCTCCTCCCAATTTAGCCTACGATGGCGAGGGAATTTACCCTCATTCAAGAGGCTATATACCGCTTGAATACTACAACCTGAACACACCTTACGGCACTCATATTGAACTTAAAACACTAATAGATAATTTAAAATCTAAAAAGATTTATGCCCTTGCTGATGTTGTCATTAACCATCGTGGCAAACATGCAGGCACTCCTGAAAATCCCATATTTAAAAATCCCAGTTGGGGTCTGTGGGCCTTTACAGGTGGAGATGGGCTCATCGGACAAGGGGCGCAGGATACTGGAGAAGCCACCGATTACGCCTACGACCTGGATCTTACTAACCAACACATCCTGGGCTACCTCAAGGACTGGATGAAATGGCTTATCACCGATGTAGGATTCGCCGGTTTTAGATATGATTTTGCCAAGGGCTTTTCGGGACGTTTTATTGGGGAGATTAATCAATTTACCAAGCCGCTCTATTCAATTGGGGAATACTGGACAGATATGGACTGGAGCTGCTCAGGAAAGAAAATTTGCTACAATCAAGATGCCCACAGAAATAGCATTATAAACTGGATCAATTCAATATGGCCTAACTATGTAGATATCAGCAAAGCTCCAGATGCTTTTGATTTTACCACCAAAGGGATCTTGCAGACCGCTATAAAAGAAAGTGAGTTTTGGAGGCTAATGGATCAACAACAAAAAGCACCTGGTTTGATTGGCATAATGCCAGAGAAAGCCATAACATTCATAGATAATCACGATACTGGTTCAACCCAGAACCACTGGCCCTTTGGTGATAAAAATCAAATTATGCAAGGTTATGCGTACATCCTCACTCATCCAGGAACACCTTGTGTCTTTTGGGATCATTTTTTTGATTGGGGACTTAAGCGGGATATTAAAAAACTTACCCTCCTTAGAAAGCAACAAGGGATCAGATCAACCTCTAGTCTGTATATTAAAGAAGCCTCATACGGACTCTATGCCGCCTTTATTGACGATAAAATTGCCATAAAAATAGGTCCTCGGAGCTGGCATCCAGATTTAAATATTTGGCAGCTTTATCATTCCGGAAATGACTGGGCTGTGTGGATAAAAAAATAGTTCAGGAAAAAAGTTTATTTAACATTTCGATTACATCATCCTTGTTAAACGGTTTGAATAATGTACCATCAACGATTGACTCTTCGAATTTTAAACTTCCAGTAGAAACTACAATTTTAGATACTCCTGGAATGGTTTTAAGAATTTCAATCACTTTTTCACCTTTCATACCTGGCATGCTAAGATCAGTGACTACAAAATCAAAATTGGCTTTTTCAGCTTTCTGGATACCCTCCTCTCCAGAAGATGCTTCTTCAACCTCCAATCCCTCGCTTTGCAAATAAAAGTTTAGAATCTCCCTTATCTCCTCTTCATCTTCAATAATTAAGGCCCTTTTCCCTTGAAAATTCACATAGCACTCCAACAAAATAATGTGTCTGATTAGTCAAATTATACATCCATTTAAAAAAATATTACATCTATTTTAACCTGACCAAATTACTTATATCAAATGAACCGGTAAGAAGTGTTTTTAATTTTTTTAGCATAGATATCTCTTATAATTATAAAAATTTCCTTGTATTCCTGGGTCTGGTAATCGGGATAAGTCCAGGACCAGTGATTAAATTTTCCGTCTTGGTAAAATAACTCACTCTCGCCATATATCCCTTTGGATAGATAAATACGTTGCTGATGGTTTTTGGTGGTTGCTAATATAAGCGCAGACGCACAAAGATAGCCTGGATCCAAATTGATCTGTCTAATTGATTTATCATCACGAAGTGTGTCTTCAATTTTATTGGTTTTGATTTTGATATCTGGCAATTCCTCGGGTGAAATTAAATTCCTGAAGCTGGCAAATTGCCGATACAGCGGTCCTCCCATTTCCTTGATATAATATGTAGTATGATTAAACATAATCTCTTTTGATTCATAATCAAAATCACCATAATTACCAATCAATTTTTCTTTTGATTCTGATAGGTGTTGCTTAGTCTTATAGATAAATCCCATGACTAAATTAACCGGAGGTCTTTCAATTATTTCACCCACAACAAACCCTAATATGTAATTTTAAAATCATCATAATCACAAAATGAATCGATTTTGACAACCTTTACACTGATAACTTTTGCCATGATGGGTCCCTTTTTTAACCAATTATGGAGAATATCCAAATTCTCATTATCTCCCTGGGCCAGCACCTCTACATCTCCATTTGACATATTTTTTACATATCCCCGGATATTTAATTTTTTTTTGTTAACAAAACGGACAGTACTTGCGCGAAAACACACTCCTTGAACCCTGCCATTGATTACAAATTTAAAACACTGCAAGCAATTACTCCTTGATCAATTCGCTGGGGATGAATCTAGTCAAATTTTTCTCATTGTAATACTTCAAGGCACCCGCATGAATAGGTGCCGTTAACCCCATCAAGCAATTTTCAATTGTTAAATTTTCGTGGGAAGGATGGGATTTTTTGAACCTTTCAAAATTATCAAAAACTGCCTTGGTGAGTTTATACACCAGATGATTATCCACATCTGTAGAGGTCACCAAGGTGGCCTTTACACCAAAAGTTTTTATATCCGTACTTAAAACCGCTGGGTAGATTTTTTGAGGTATCTCCACTTCTACATAGTATGAATGCGTATCAACTAATCGGGAAATCGAGACGCTATCAAGTGGAACAATGTTTATTTTCTTATTTCGCTTTATTATATCCAGCACCACGTCGTTAGGATTACCGATGGTGTAAAAAAAAGCATCAATTCTGCTATTTAAAAATCTCTCAGTTGCTTCCGACGCATTTAGATATTCTGGAATAATATTTTTTTCGCTAAGGCCATAGGCTTCCAATACATCAATAGCGTTACCCAGCTGTCCCGATCCAGGATTACCTAAATTAACTTTTTTACCTACCAAATCAATTGTTTTGTAAATGCCACTCTCTAGTGAAGCTATCAAGAGCACACTTTCTGGATGAATCGAAAAAACCGATCTCAATTTTTTTTGCGGCCCCTTTTTTTCCCACTCTCCAAACCCGTTCCAAGCCAAATATTGCTTATCTGACTGGGCAATACCAAATTCCATATCCCCGGATAAAACAGCATGTATATTATATACCGAACCACCCGTACTAATATAATCGACTTTCACATGCTCTTCGTTCAAAATAGTTTCCAGAAGAGAGGAGATTTCTTTTCCGGTAGGGTAATAAATCCCTGCTGTGCTTCCTGTGCCAATTTTTATGATCTTTTCATTTTTTATTAAAAAACACGAGGTGACCAAAAAAGATAAAATCATCAACATTATTTTTGCTATCATTAATATAAACCTATATCTTAAACAACTAATAAAGGTTGATATTACCACAAACTCACTATCCATGGCCAAATGAGAGAATATGAAAAAGAATTATATATAAATATTCAGTAGTATGGAAGTTATAAACTATTTTCTCTGCTTCGTTGGTTCAACTCACGCAAAAGAATGCCATTTTGCAATGAAAAATAAGCCGCTTTCTCAAGCGTAAGCATAATATCTATATTTTCCACAAAAATGTTAGGAGAAACCTTTAGCGGAATGTGGGCAAAATTGACAATTGCACGGACTCCCATGGGCACAATCATATCAACAATGGTTTGAGCTTCATTTTCAGGAACAGCAAGAATAACTATTTCTATATTGTTTTTTTCAAAAACTTCCTTGATTCTTGAGATATGATACACAGGACAAATCAAATTAGACTTAAATTTTAGTTCTTCGTTCTTATCAAAAGCAGCTACAATCGGAAGATCCTGCATTTTGCCGCCAAAATAGGAAAGAATCGCCTTGCCTAAATTGCCAACACCAAAAATTGCCACTTCCTGTCGTTTCGATTTTCCCAGTAAATCTGAAATTTGATCGATAATTTCATTTACTTTGTATCCACTTTTCGGACTCCCCGAATGCTTCAAAAACATTAAATCTCTTCTTACCTGCACTGCTGATAAATTTGCAAACTTGGCAAGTTCATGGGAATAAATATTTTCTCTACCTGAGGCACTTTCATAAGTCAGCAGTCTTCTATACAAACTTAATCTCTCGATTGTCTTATCAGGAATTAAAGAGTTCATCATATACGCCTTAAAAAAATTAACTATTTCTTAACTAATCGTAATCGGTTTTTAATTTTTATTAAAGGATAAAAGATGCTCGTTGAGTGAAGATAATAAAAAATTATGCTGATAATATTTTCACATTAGGTGTGTAAAAAATAACATCGGGAGCTAGCAAAGCCAGCTCCCGAAAAAAAAGAAAATCCACACTTGCTTCTTGAACAGGAAATTTTATTAACCACATCGGAAACACATGAAAAAAACTAATCTAAACCACACGCAAAACTCAAACTACATTAGTAAAGCAATCTGGATTTTTTTATGCTCTTAATCTAGCTGCACACCATATATAACACTGTGCTGATTTTTTTTCATCTTAAAATTGAAACCGTAAAATAATTACAATAGTAGTCATTCTATTTAAATTTAGTGACATTGATCTTGTGTTTATAATAAGTTATGTGCTACTGAATTTTGTAATTTTAACAAAAACTTCGTGAGGAAAAAATGTTTTTAAAAATTTACCTGGCTGGTGTTATATCCACTTTTGTTTGGGATTTATTTTGGACGACCTATCGATTATTTTCTAAAAGATCTCTTTTAGATGCTAATATGGCTCTTATCGGGCTTAGAAGAAGTATGCTCTCTGGAAATTATCGAGTTGGTGGAAACATTTACAGGGAACTAGCTTTACTTTTTCTCTTTATTATCTTTACCTCTTTGACTAGCTGGCTCGGTTTTTGTTTTGAGCTTGGCAATTCAATCCATAGTTTTTTAAAAAATCAGGGTGAACCTCAAGCGCTAAAGGAAATAAGATGGAAAATGAAAAATGTTCCTCTTCGTGCAAGTGAGGTTGCTCAGTTAGATATTCAATGTGTCGAAATACAGAGAGGACAAAAGTTCAACCAAGAACAAATTAAAAAAATTGAAGATGCTTATAAAAAAAGAGGGTTTGATATTTCTCTTTCCACCAACGAGGTATCACCGTGACTTACAAAATATTCGCAGTCAGTTGGCTTATAACTTTCATAACTTTATCGTGCACACCCAATACGAAAGATATAATAAACATAGATGGTTCATCCACCGTTTTCCCAATATCTCAAGCAATCATTTCTGAATATAACAAAACAAATCCAAGTACCCAAATTAATATTAATTTTTCAGGAACTGGAGATGGATTTAAAAAGTTTTGCGTTGGCGAAATTGATATCAACAATGCATCTCGAGCTATCACCGCTGAAGAAAGAAATATCGCAAAAGCAAATAATATAAACTTTATTGAATTGCCAATCGCCCTAGATGGAATCACTGTCGTAGTTAATAAAAATAATACCTGGGCAACAGAGCTGACAACAGAAGAGCTCACAAAAATCTGGAGCAAGGAAAGTAAAGTTTCAAAATGGAGTGACCTTCATTCAAACTGGCCTGATAAAAAAATTGAGTTATATGGCCCCGGCCCCCATTCTGGAACCTTTGACTACTTTACAGAAGTTATAATTGGAAAAACACAAACATCCAGAGACGACTATTTTAAAAATCGAAACAATGATGTTCTAGTAACTGACGTGGCCGGAGACACTAACGCCTTGGGATATTTAAGTTACTCATATTTTAAAAAAAATCAAGATAAACTAAAAGCTGTGGCAATTTCTCACCAAAAAAATGCGAAAATTTTCCCTGATCTAACCACTATTAGCAAAGGCACATACCAACCGCTAACACGTGTTCTTTACCTCTACATTAATACTGATAGATTGGCCCAAAATAAAAAATTCCGCAATTATATGAACTTTTTTATGGAAGTGGCTCCCAGTATGGTTTTCCAATCAGGTTTTGCACAACTTAAAGATGATCAATACAAGCGAAACCTGATTATTCTTGAGAAATACAATCTGTAGTTGGTATCTTAGATAAAAAATCCAAACATACTAACATTGGCTTTAACCGCCAGCTCAAAAATAATTAAAACAAATCCACATTTCTATTTTTAGTAATTTGAATTAATAATTTTTTATCTAGTTCGTTAATATTTATTATGCAAATAACGTCTTTCCATTTTTTTTGAATTTTTTCATCCGATAATTTGGCAAATGCTTCGTCAAAAAAGGATGTACTGGCAATTTTGGTATTTGAAAAATCAATCGTCAAAACTTCATTACTTTTTACAATCATATTACGAAGTTTTTCTCCGGCCTCCCTGGTTATATAGTCTTTGGAAAAAGTATCCTTAATTACAATTTTCATATATTTTAACCTTTATGATATTGGAATCCTGGCCATACACCAAGTACCTCTTAGCGGATTTTTTAAAAAACTTGCTTCGGTTTTTCTTCTAGCAAAATATTTTCTAATCTGGGCATACCTACTCACAATCACCAAACGACCTTTTTGTTGTTTTAAAATTTCAAACATGTGATTAAGTCCTAGTCCTCCATATCTAATTCGCCGAGTTCCAACTCCAAGTTCTAATGATTTTAGCAGATAGGCCTTGTCGTCCCCGCAGATATACTTCTGCTCCAATTTTGCAGGAATGGATACACCCATATCGCAAACACCAAATATAAAATCACTCTCCTTTACACCAGCGTAAAAAAAATATCTTTCAGCCGTTGAATGGTCTAATGAATTTTGCATTAGCTCATTCATGATTAATCTTACATACCAAAGTTGATCTTCTGATAAAATATTTTGAAACTTATTATCGATTCTATCTGGGAAACTTGGATCAAGCGAATTAATGGCTCCCGAGACAATATTATTTTCATCTTCATACGCCATTTGAGCCATACTCAACATTTGATTTGACTGATAATTAAAAAGATTTTTTATATGGTTATTTAAGGAGCTTGATAATAATAAATTTTTAACCACTACCTTTCTTTTATGTTCAATTATACTGTCTGAGATACAATTTAATATTGCCAAACCAGCTGCACTGATTTCTTTAACTTCACTAAAATCCAAAATAAAGGAGGTGTCTTTCGACCTAACTAAGTTCAATAATTCTAGGATGTTATCAATTCGTCCATCATCAATAAGTTGGGGTAATACTACTTTTTGATCTTTCATATATAGGCGCATTTGTGATTTTTAATACTTAATATTACCATTTATGGTATGTTTTGTACAATAAAAAACACAAATTATCCTTTATATTAAGCATCTTATACATGCGCCTAAATATTTGAGAGCAATCATGATGTACTAATTTTCACTCATTTTTACAATTTAAGATCCAAAAACTTATGAATAAAATCAACGAGAGCTTTTATATCACTTATCTTTTGATTTTCTTTTTCCATGTTTAAAATAATAAAACCATTTTCAAAAGAAATTCTCATAGGTGAAGACTCAAAATATTTAAATTTAGGCATATCTTTGTTATTTCTTGAAAGTAAAAATGAATCCCGTCCCAAGTAAGCAGATATAAAACCAACCCATTCAATATCAGTTATGACAAGTGCAGATTCAATAATACCAACTTGTAATTCAGTAAAAGTGGAAATGTTTTTGGCAATGAAGTTATTACTTGAATTTTGTACTCTTAGCTCCTTGAGAAAATCTCCATCATCGATCAAGTTAACTTTGTTAATAAGTGAGATTAAAAAACTTTTTTTCTCGAATTCTAAAAACAACTTAAGCAACTCATTCTTGTAATCCACCGTGTTGCTTAGAACGACCAGGATTTCCCGATCCTTTTTCTCTTTTAACTTGGATTTTTTTTCAAGAAAAGTTTTTACTTTATAATCAAGATAATCCTTGTTTATGTAAGAGCAAAATAATTTTAAAAATTTTTCATCAGCATTATCGTTTAATTTTTTATCATCACTCTCCAGCTTGTGTGTCAGAAAAATTGCATTCATACCTTTTTTATATCCAAGTTTGTGTTTAGCCTTAAATGAAAACCCAAGAAATGATGACTTTAATGAATTTTCAAGATCTATAAAAACATCAACGTTGAAAACTTCCAAAAGATTGACTGCAAAATGATGGACCCCGATAAGATTTGACCTGGATTCAGGTAGGAAGAAAACATCAACCGAAAAAGATAGAAAGTTATATAAATTATTTTGCCCCTCATCTAATACAATTGAAATTTTGGCGTCAGGATGACATTCTTTTATCAGATGAATAAGAGGGAAACTGGAAACCACTTCCTGGTCTGTTAAAGGTCCTTTAATAAGGAAAGTTTTCATTATTCACCTGTCTTAGTAACATACCCCAGATTATTTCGGGTATAGATTACGCTATAGTAAATAACCGCAAGTGGATAACAAAAAAGATTAACCACTGGAATGGATAATATAAACAAAAATATTATTCCGGACAAAGTGTATTTGAAAAAAAGGATTTTATAATTATTCAGACATTCGACCAGATTCAAATTATCCCTAGACCAGTTATAATCAATAAAAGTAATACTTAACAATATAGCAGAAATTAAAAAGCTAACTGGAATAAGCAGTGGAATAAAACTTAATAAAAAGCCGCAAATGGACAGTATGATTATCAAAATAATTTTCTTACTTTCATTAAGCAGGGTCGCTATCAACTTACTAAGCATATTGCTCATCGAAGAAGCAAGTGTATCTTTAAGCTCGTGAGTGATATGTTTCTGAACTCTGGACGATATTAAATCATTAAAGGGGCAGGCAATCAGAGAAACTACCAACACAAAGGAATAATTTACTGCAACCAAGAGCACAATCGTAACCAAGGTCACTAAAAAATAGTAAGCAATAGTGCCAATTGTTCCTTCAGAAATTTTATCCATCACCCATTGCTTTCCCGATCCCATAATAAGATTGAATAACCATCCCCCAACCAGACCGTATAAAAATATACCAATCAATAAGGGGATTAATGAAAGTAGCAGCACTATTTTATCTTTTTGTAAAATTTGAAATGTTTCTCGGAAGCTTTCTTTAATTAGTCTCATAGTTTTTCCTATATAGTCCGGCTAAATTTAATGTTTTTAGAAACCTCTGATAACCTTTTATCAAATTGCATACATATATTTCTTAAAAATGATTTCCCGGCTTCTAGTATAATAACTTGATCTCCCTCAATTTTCATAATTTTGTCATTTATAAAACCTTGAATCTGGGCTACATCAACAGAATTTAAATTAAGTTTTTGCTTGCACATAATCTCATGAATAATGCTTTCGGTTTTTAAATCGTCTTCGGTTTTTATGTGCCCCTTGATAAAGGGGATAATCCCTTTATCAATTAAATTATAATATTGCAAAAAATCCTTTGAGTTCTGTGCAAAACTTTTTCCAGTTGATGAAATAGCACTATAACCCAGACCAATTACGGTATCCACCTTATGGTTTACATAACCCATAAAATTTCTGTACAAATTTCCATTTTTCAGCGCTTTAAACAATGTAGAACCTTCCAGCGCATAATGATCCATGCCAACTTCCCTATATCCGGATTTAAACAACCAATTCCTCCCGGTTTCCAATAATCTCCATTTTTCTATTCCTTGTAATAAATCACTGGAAAAAATATTATTTTGA
>Ga0208375_1002814_pt1 | contig 15667 bp, 12 predicted proteins | sample RifOxyD1_FD_184038 | JGI IMG/M metagenome (GOLD analysis project Ga0208375, IMG submission 184038) | Soil microbial communities from Rifle, Colorado - Rifle Oxygen_injection D1 (SPAdes) | ecosystem: Environmental > Terrestrial > Deep subsurface > Rock core/Sediment | place: Rifle, Colorado... | reverse complement strand
ATCAAGCAATACTTGAATCATTTCAGTTGTACTTGAATGTCTTTGCCATTCGTCCGTAATCATTGAAGATCATTTGAAACTGTTTGATTGTTGTTTTTGGGAGATAACCATCCGAGGACTTCAGTCCGACGGTAACGCTCGGGCACTTTTACCCTTTGAGTGCTACGACGAACGGGCGACGCTTTATGGTGACCGGAAGCCACTCGGTACTGACGTGACAATACGAAAACAAACGCTCAATGCGTTGTTGTGAGATTGCTTTGTATTATCATGTTTAAAAATCAGTATTAGGAACCAGCCAACTCCGGGGCCCCTGTTTCTTGGTGCCTGAACCCGCCATCCGCCCAGTCTCCCGTCGCGTGCCAGCCCCAGCACGCAAGAATATCGTAGCTGTCGGCCCGGTTTTTTTCGAAATATTTGAAGATGCCGCGCAGGTCTTTCCCCCATCCCACCACGCGCGACCACACGAGATGATCCCAGAATTTGCGCTGTGATGCGCCAGTCCGCCCTGCGGGCGCTCCCTTTTTTGCGCCCGTCATTACACGCGCGATGAGACCTGCGGCTTGCCGTAAAAACGCCCTGAGCACCGGACGTGCCGTATGCATGCGGCGGGATTTGGTTTGTAGAAGCAGATGTATGTGATTTCCAACGCAGACGTATCTTTGAATGACCACCCCATGACGTGCGGCCGCTGCGTATGTGATGTTTTTTATGATTTTGACTCGTTTTGGGTGAAGCATCGAGCCTTCATCCACCGCCATGGTGGAGCGCATTGTGATGTGAAGCGGACGCGCGGGATCAAACGGCCGGGCAGTTTTGCGTTTGTGCGCCTTGGCGTGGTCCTCACCGCCATGCTCAAGCGCGGCTTTGCCTCGCGGGATGCCCCCGAGGGCGAATTTGAGCTGGGTTTGGTGTTTTTTCAGGATTTGTTTCATCGTCACCGTCATATCGTATGGGCAATGTTATTTAAAGCAAAAAATATATCTCGGAAACATGTTAAAACGCCATGTTTGATAGATTCCGGATTTCTTCAGGATCAAGTCCACGCAGAAACAAAAACTACCCCTCAGCGCCACCACAAATCCGCCGCGCGGCTGTCCGGCACAAGGCCCCACTCCTCAAAACAGCCGTGCGCCGGATTTTTTGTTGTGTTTAGACTAGTGCTTCGAAACGGCGGAAGCCTCGTCCCAGACATGCCGGGGCAGGTCGTCGTTTGCGACGAGCAGGACCGGGATCTCGCCCGGTTTGCCGGTTCTGGCGCGGCCGAGCGGCGAGGGCAGGATGCCGTTTCCGCCCAACGAGGCAAGCCATTCGCGGCGCACGCCAAGCGAGTTGCTTACCAGGATCTGTCCGTGCGTCCGGGACTTTCCGGCATGCATGGAGCTTGCGTATTCAAATGAACTCATCACCTGCACGCCGCCCGGTTTGCCGGTTTTTTCGAGCCTCTGGTAGCCGAGCAGCCGCGAGAAGAAGAATCTTTTGCGGCCCGGTTCCCTGAGGCTCAGGATGAGGTCAAACTCACGCTTGAAAAAACGCTCTTCAAGATGGTCGAGGTCCTCGACAAAAAGATCCACCACCGAGATCCCGGGAAGCTTGAAGAAGCGGTTGCACATGCGCATGGCAAGGGCGGAGTGTCCTTCGAGCGTTCCGACCCGGACATGCGAGATGATCGAGCCGGTGGACAGCTTGGCGACTTCGCCGCTGAAGCGCCTGAACGTATCCGAATACAGCCCGCTCAGCGTGTAGGCGGCCGGGGTCCACACGGATTTTCTTTTTGCGGTGCGGTCGAGGAGCCGCACGCCAAGGCTGCTCTCGATCCTGGCGACGATGCGCGAGAGCTGCGGCTGGCTGATGCCGATGTTGGCACTTGCGCCGGAAAGATTTACGTAGGCGATCGCGCGGCCGAGCACGGAGAGTTCCCAGTTGAGGTATTCCATGGTGTTATTATGTACTATATGAATAATAAAAAGCAAATTATGCATTTCAAAAATACCCGTCCCGGCGTTACATCCGCGTCCGTGCCGACAAAGGGCCGGCACAAAAAACACTGAACCTTGAAGGGGGTATGAAATGAAATACTTGGTAATGATGGCAATGGTTTTCGGGGCGGCCGGGGCGCAGGCGGACGGTTTTGTCTGCCAGAACGACGACATCCGCGTAAAGGTATACAACAACACCGATCCCGGCGAGGGAACGAGGACGGCGGCGGTCATGGTGCTTAGCGACCCGTCGGTTTCGCATGGCCGCAAGACGATCGCAAAATTCACGGACGTCAAGTCACGGCTCGCGAGCCGCGGCGCCAACTACGTGGCCGACGTGGATCTCCGGGTGAGCGAGAGCCGGCGCGGCGGCGAGTACATCGGCGGCACGCGCCTCGGGCAGCTTGACCAGATCATTCTTGCGGTTGATTTTGTCTATGGCGAAGACATGCAGGACGGTGAATCGCTCAGGAGCAACGACCGCCCGCTCCAGGCCGAACTCATCCTGGTCAAAAGAAGCGGCGGGAAGATATCAATGGAGCTTGATTGCGAGCGCTACCTGAAGAATTAAGCAGCCTCTTAAACTTTGGGTAAGCTTACGGTCCGTCCCGCTTGCGGGACGGACTTTTTTTCGTCTTCAGCGATCTGAATTTGCGTGGAAGCCGTGGCCGACGGGGCGGCAAGGCCGTCGTAAAGCTGCCTTGAAGACAGGGATTCGGGTGGCAGGGGTTTGCGGTTTTGCAGAAGTATGTTGAGGTCGAAGCGGCGCAGGCGCTTTCCGTCCGCCGCCAAAAGATGCAGGTCGAGCTTTTGCGTGTCCTGCGCCTGCTCCGGCAGCGGGACGTCAAATCTTGTGAGCTGCCCCCGGACAAAAGCCGCCGACGAACCGAGTAGTTTTCCGGCCTGGCTCAAGACCAGATTGCAGTCGTTGATTCCTCCGGGCGGCAGTTCGAGCGAGATGAATTCACAGTCCTGGGCCGCATCAAAATAATATTCAAGCGAGGATTCAAAAAGCGGATCGCGCTGCGAGGCCAGCGTTATGGCGAAGGTCCTGGGATTTTTGAAAAAGGTCGTATTGCCGTCGATGCGGCCGTTGATGCTGTCCCAGACCGCCGGGCGGTTGCCGCTTGCATGATAGGCTTCAAGGAGCTTGTGGTTTGTCAGCCTCATGTTATTGCGGAACAGACCGGTCAGGACCCGGTTGAGATGGCGGGCATTGTGAATCACGTATTTGCGGAGCTGCGCCGTGCCCGGCCAGCCGCACATCAGGGCTTCGGCGGTGGCAAGCGCGGCGAATTTTGAATACGCTTCGCAAAAGCTGCTTCGCTTTTCGTCCGAGGCCAAAGCGCCGTCCTGCGCCGGAGGTCCGGCCACCGCGCCAAGCGTCTGCAAACAAAAGGCAGTGCCAAGGTCATGATTGCCGGCAAGTGCAACGAGGATTTTTCGAAGGTCATATCTTCCCGGATTGCAGGGCATTTCCTTGTCGGCATCAGTCCGTGCGCAGCCGTCGCTGGCGATCAGCAGAAGCCAGTCGGCCAGCTGGCGCGCTTCGGAGCTGCCTGCAAGATTGAATACCGCATCGCGCGGAAGCCCCGTGAGGCAGAGCAGCTCGCATTGGAGCGTGTTGCGGTAGGCTTCGCAGGTGATGCGGGCCAGTTCTTCTTTTGAAGGAAGCCCCGCCGTGGGAAGGCCGCTTGCGGCCATCGAATCAAGGAAACAGTCGTTCATCTCGCGGATTTCTTCCATGTCGCAGCCGGCCGGCGCCACATCCGGAAGCACGAATATCCGGCCGAAGCCGGGCTGGGCGGTCTGGGTGCCAAAATCGATGATGCCGCCGCTTATCGCGCGGTTGGAAGGGGTGGTGGTGCCGTGATAAAAGCCGCGCGCGAACATCGTGGCGTTGTGCTGCCCGATTCTTCGGGCGAATTCTTTGAGGCCGTCCGTGAGCGTGCGGCCGGGGATGTTTTTTGCAAGCAGGGCCAGCGCGGCCGGAACCCGACCGTGTTCGGCGTCCAGGTGATGCTTGTGGGCTGGCAGGGCGTCGCCCGGGCAGGCACCCCGGGTCATGAAGTGGGCGGGCCTGACAATGTCGAATCTGACAACCAGGGCCTTTGACTCGCGTCCGCCGTCTTTCCAGATGGTGGTGGTTCCGGGATCGATCAGCGCGAGAACGCGTCCTTCGCCGCATGGAAGATCGCGATAGTTCACCTCTCCCCAGATCGCCTCGGCCAGGGCCTCGAATTTCGGCAGCCCGCCGTGCGAATGGTGTTCTTTCACGTCAGTGCCGACAAGCGGGGTTCTTCCGATGCCCTTGATCTGTATGCGGCCGGCCGAAGCGGCCCGTCCGCTGCCCCAGTTGCTTTCAAGACCTTCGCCGCCGTAGCGGTCGGCAAAAAAATCTTTTTCGTCAGCCGTAAAAAATGAAGGATGGTCATAGGGTTGCGGGACTGCCCACGCAAACGCTTCGAGCACGAGCTTTTCATATTCAGGCGTAAGTCCTTCCTTGGGAAAGGAAATGCCGCTCTGGCGAAGAAGATCAAAATTGAGCCAAAGTACGCAGGCCCTGGCAAGCCGACGGGCCTTCATCGGCACAAAACACTCCGGTGGCAGGAGGGTGCCCATCAAGGCGGGACTGCCTTCACTCAGCCATCGGATGTCATTTGAAGCGTGGGTATTCATGGGACTATGAAAGCATACACCAACAATTGCCGGTGTCCATCAACAATCTAGGTTGAGAGACCGAGCCTTTTTGCCAGGGCTTTGAGTTCGGCTTCGGAGGCCTTGGCGGATCCGGGAGCGGTGCCCGAGCCCGTTATGCGGCTCGACAGCCATTCGAGCCTCTTTTGCAATACCCCCGAAAAATTACCGGCGATTTGAGAAGATTTCTGCTCGTCTTCAATGGCGGCCATGAGCTCATGGATGATTTCGATGGTGTCGTTCAAAAATGCGGCAAAAATCGGAAGTAGCTCAATTGCCTTTTGTTCTGAAGCCTTGTAGCCGACAGCCTTGCAGAGTTCGGATAGCTTGCCGATTCTTTTAAGGCCTTCGTGGTCTGGGGCGGTCATTGAAATTGTTTTTGCCGCGCCCATGATCCGGTCGATCCGGCCGGCAAATTCCTGGAATAATTCTGAAGGGAAATGGTCGGTTGTATTTTCCACCTCGTCGATTATTTTCACGAGTTCTTCAAGAAGTCCGGTGGACTCTTGTCTGAAACCATCTAAAATGTCCTTATCTATGACGTCTGACATAAGCTATATCCCCGTTCGCATCGGCACGCTCAGGCCAGATGATGTCATAAACTTTGACATCTATATACAGGTCGGAGGGCGGTACCTTCACTACATTAAAAACTCGGACCCCTTTGACGGCGAAAGAATCGTACGCTTGAAAGTAAAAGGGGTGCGTAAATTATTTATACCCGAAGAACATGAAAATTTCTATCTGCAGTATCTCGACAAGGGACTCGACCGCCTTGTGGACAAGAAAATCAACGTCGAAGTAAAGGCCAATCTTGTCAAGGACGCGATGGTCACCGACGCCGAAAACGCCATCCGCAACTCGCAGACCAAGGAGGGGTACGAGCATACCGAGCAGCGAATGAGCAAGATCGTCGGGTATCTTACGAGCGAAAAGGGATTTGCCAAGAACGTCATGCATGCAGCCGGCGTGTCACAAGATACGTTTCAGCACAGCGCCAACGTGGCGACGCTGTCGCTTGGAATGGCAAGCATGGTGGGGATAAACAGCCCGCCGCATCTGACGGTGCTCGGGCTTGCGTGTCTGTTGCACGATATCGGTTACAGCAGGCTCGCTTTCAATCCGCGCGTGCCCAAAGACCGGCTTTCCGCCGAGCAGATAAAACAGTACCACGAGCATCCCAGAAGCGGTGTTGCCATGCTTTCGGACAAATCATACGTGACCAAGGAGGTCCTGCAGCTCATCGCGGACCACGAAGAGATAGGCGAGGGCATCGGTTTTCCGGAGAAGAAGCGCCTTTCAACCCTCAACATCCTTTCGCAGGTGCTCAATTTGTGCAACGAGTTCGACCGGTATTCGCTCATAAAACAAAAGTCCCACAAGGAAGTGGTCAAGGATTTTTTTCAGGACAGGATCGGCTGTTTTCCGCTTGAGCACATGCAGTTCATGTCGTCGGTGTTTAAAACATAAAAAAGTGTCCGCCAACTTTTTGGGGGCGCATCGCGTCATCGCCGGGGTGGATTATGCCATGGGCTTGTTATATGCACCTTCGTGTGATGAGCGGTCCGGGTGCTTCAATCCTTGAGTTTGAAATACAGAAAACAGTCGCGGGGGGAGGCGCGCGCGCCGCAAAGCTGAGACTTCCCGGCCGCACCGGCGCAGGCCACACAGTGCTTACCCCCGCCTTCATGCCTGTCGGCACGCAGGGCACGGTGAAGGCGATGACCGTGGGCGAAGTCAAGGACGCCGGTGCCGGGATAATCCTTGGCAACACCTATCATCTTTATCTGCGTCCCGGGCACGAACGCGTGGAGCGGCTCGGGGGGCTTCACAAGTTCATGGCGTGGGACGGTTTGATACTCACCGACAGCGGCGGCTTCCAGGTGTTTTCGCTTGCGGGGCTCAACAAGATAAAAGACGACGGCGTCGAGTTCCAGTCGCATATCGACGGCAGCACGCATTTTTTTTCGCCCGAACACTCGATGCGGGTCCAGCGCGCCCTGGGCAGCGATATCGTGATGGCGTTTGACCAGTGTCCTCCGTATCCGGCGGAGCGCGGGGTCGTTGAGGCGGCGATGGAGCGCACGCTCCGCTGGGCGGAACGCGGACTCGGGGTGCCGCTTCTGCAGCACCAGGCGCGTTTCGGGATCGTGCAGGGGGGGCTGCATGCGGATCTGAGGGAGCGCGCGGCGCGCGAGATCACGGCGCTTGCGTTTGACGGTTTTGCGATCGGCGGCCTTTCGATCGGCGAAACGCCGGAGCTGATGCAGCGGATGGCCGCGCATACGGCGCCGTTTCTGCCCGCGCACCGTCCGCGCTATCTTATGGGCGTGGGGCGTCCCGAGGATCTGGTGGAATGCGTACGCGCCGGCATTGACATGTTTGACTGCGTGCTGCCCACGCGCAATGCCCGCAACGGCCAGCTTTTCACGAGTCGTGGAAAAATTAACATCAAAAACGCCCGCCATGCCGACGACCCCGGGCCGCTTGATCCGGACTGCCCGTGCGAAACGTGCCGCAAATATTCGAGGGCCTATCTCAGGCATCTCTATATCTGCGGCGAAGCCCTCTCGGCGCGGCTCAACACCGTTCATAACGTCACTTATTATCTAAGGTTGATGTCGTCCATGCGCACGGCAATCATGGACGATGATTTTGACGGCTGGGCGGCGGGTTTTTATTCGGGCATGAATATGGATGGATAATTGTACTTGTTTTGACGGGCGTTTGGTAAGAAAACACCCCTACAGGTGCAAAAAATGACAAAAGACCGGGTGTTTGATGTCGTGGTTGTCGGGGCGGGCGTCGTCGGCGCGGGGATTGTCCGCGAACTTTCAAAATACGACCTGAAAGTGGCGCTGGTGGACAAGCAGCCGGACGTGGGTGACGGCACCAGCAAGGGCAACAGCGCGATCATGCATACGGGATTTGACGCCAAGCCGGGTACGCTTGAATCACAAATGGTGCGCGAGGGCAGTGTGTTGTTCCGTACCGAGGTCGCGCCGGCGCTCAATATCCCGTTCGAAGAAACCGGTGCGATGCTGGTTGCGCGCACGGACGATGAGTTTGCCCAGATTCCAAAAATCCTCGAAAAGGCGCGTGAGAACAAGATCACCGACGTCAGGCAGCTGACATCCGATGAAATGTACGGGCTGGAGCCTCATCTTGCGCAGGGAGTGAAGGGCGGGGTTTTGATCCCGAAGGAGAGCATCACCTGTCCGTTCACGCCTCCGCTTGCGTATGTGACGCAGGCGGTGGTCAATGGCGCGAAACTTTTTTTGAATACCGAGGTCACCGGCGTGCGCTTCGTGGACGGCGTGCATGATATAGCGACGACAAACGGCCAAATCACCACCCGTTATGTCATTAATTCGTCCGGGTTGTTTTCGGACCGGGTTGAAGGTTTCATGGGGTTCGACAACTATAAAATCAATCCGCGCAAGGGCGAGTTCATCGTGTACGACAAGTTCGCGCGCAGGCTTGTCAAACACATCCTCCTGCAGGTGCCGACGCCGCATACGAAGGGCATTTTGATTTCGCCGACCATCTTCGGCAATGTTTTGCTCGGCCCCACGGCCGATGATCACGATGACGTGAACGACACCTCCACCTCGCGCGAAGGGCTCATGCGCATTCAAAAGCAGGGGAGCGGGCTTCTGCCCGGCCTCATCGGAAACGAGGACATCACCACCACTTACGCCGGCAACCGGTCGGCCACGCAGTTTGCCGAATACCAGGTGTTCTTCCGCGGAGAAAAGAACTGGGTCACGGTGGGCGGCATCCGTTCGACCGGGCTTTCGGCCTCGCTTGCGCTGGCAAGGCATGTTGTCGAAGGGATGCGCGGCCTGGGGCTCGCGCTTTCGCAAAAACGGGAATTCAAGAACATCAGGATGCCCGAGGTGAGCGAGTTCCGGGCGCGGCCGTATCAATGCCCTGATACCATCAGGGGCAACCAGCGATACGGGCATATCGTGTGTTTTTGCGAGAAAGTGAGCGAGCAGGAGATCCGGGATGCCCTGGGAGGCGTGATCCCTGCTGCAAATCTCAGTGCCGTGAAACGCCGCACGCGTGCGGCGATGGGGCGCTGCCAGGGCTTCAACTGCATGCCGGTCGTGATGCGCATGATAGCCGAGGCACGGGGAATGAGCGTAAAACAGATGTACGAAAGCGGGGTTCAAAATGGAATATGATGTGATTGTCATCGGCGGCGGTCCGGCGGGGCTTTCGGCCGCGAAAAAACTCCGCAAATCCGGTCTCAGGAATGTCCTTGTGATCGAGCGGCAGGACGAGCTTGGCGGCATTCCGCTCCAGTGCGGTCATTTCGGTTTCGGCTGGCTTCATATGAAGCGCATTTATACCGGGCCCGGTTATGCGCGCCGCCTGGTGCGCCAGACGCTGGCCACCGGAGTTGCGGCCATGACATCGACAACCGTGCTTGAGATCGACAAGGAAAAATTTGAAGTGTTTTGCGTGAATCCGGGCGGGCATCACCGCCTGAGGGCGCGCGCGATTTTGATCGCCACCGGCTGCCGCGAATCGACCCGCAGTGCGCTCAAGATACCCGGCTATCGCGGACACGGGATCTTGAACACCAGTCAGGCGCAGCAGTTTTTGCACGCAATGGATACCCTGCCGGGCAAACGCGTGGTGGTGTTTGGCTCCGAAAATGTCGGGCTGTCGGCCGTGCTGGCTTCATCGCTTCATCGCAAAAAAGTCGTGGCGATGATCGAGGAGCGCCCCCATCTCGTCGGTTACCAGTCCTTCGCGCTGGTGACAAACCATCTGCGCCGCGTGCCGCTTCTCAAGAGTCATACGATCAAGCGTATCCTGGGCCGCGAAAAAGTCGAGGGCGTAGAGGTTGTCGGGGTGGACCAGGCGGGGGAATGGAAGGCGGGCACTGAAAAGACGATCGCCTGTGATGTTGTCGTCGTGTCGGGCAGGTTTGTACCCGAGAACGAATTGCTGTGGAAGACCGGCATACCGGTGGACCGCAACACCAAGGGGCCGGTTGTTGACCAGTTTTTACAAACCGGCGTGCCGGGCATTTTTGCCGCCGGCAACGCGCTTCGTGGGGTCGAGTGCGGCGATGTCTCGGCGCTTGAGGGGGAGTGGGCCGCGGAGTGCATCGTGAAATGGCTTGCGGACCGGGATGTGTTCAAGGGCGAGCGCGTCGAACTCAGACCGGCGGGCGCGGTGAGATGGATCATGCCCCAGCGCCACGTTCAGAGCGCGGCAGGAACTCCGGAAACCCCCTGGTATATTCCAACCATGCGCGTGAAGGACAGGGTCGGCATGTCAAAAGTCAAATGCACCGGCCGGCACGGCAAGTGGCAGTCGCGCACCTATCTTTGCTTCGCGCCCGAGCGGCGCGTGCCGCATCCGACGCGCAAGTGGAAGCCGGTTGCGGGCGAAAAATCCATTGAGGTGACGGTTGAATAAAGCCGCAGGGCTTTCAGGCATCCGTGCATTCTTGTTTGACATGGACGGGACGGTTTTTGTCAGCGGCACGCTCATCCCCGGTGCGCTTGAGCTGCTTGAGGAGCTGGATCGTCGCGGCTGGCGCTATATATTTCTTACAAACAACTCCTCGGAGCGCGCGGCGGATTACCAGGCCAGGCTTGCGCGGCTTGGCATTAATACAGGCGTTGAAAAGGTGCTTACTTCCGGTGAGGCGACCGTCAGCCATCTCAGAGAGGCTGCAAGGTTCAAAAAAGTGTTTTTGCTTGGAACCCCGTCGCTTGAGGCCGAATTTGCGGAGGCGGGGTTTGAACTCACGGATCGTGATCCGGATTGCGTGGTGCTCGGGTTTGACAAGACGATCACGTTCCGGAAGCTTGAGACCGCGGCACTGCTGCTTGCCCGGGGGCTTCCGTATTTTGCCACGCACCCGGATTATACCTGCATCACTGACAGGGGACTGATACCCGATACCGGCGCGTTTATTGCGGCGCTTGAAAAAGTCACGCACCGCCTGCCCAAGGTGATCGGCAAACCCGAGCCCGAGATGGTGGCGGCGGCGCTCGGACGTCTTGGCGCCCGGGCCGAAGAGACCGCGATGGTAGGCGACCAGCTCGACACCGACATGACGATGGCAAACCGCGCCGGTATTTTCGGCGTGCTGGTTCTGAGCGGCGAAACTTCGCGCGCGCGCCTGGAGGCGCAGACGGCGGTCAGGCCGGATCTGGTGCTGGAAAGCGTCCGTCAGCTTCTGGAAAGTGTCCGCCGGCTTTCCGGCTAAGTTTCGAAAAAGTGAACTTCATGGCTTGTCCGGCTTAGCGGGCCGTTTTTTGTCTTGAATAAGCCACGCCGTAATCGCCATGTGTCGAGCCGCCGTTATGGTGGATGTACCAGAGAAAATTCGCACTGATGAAAAGCTGCGCCGCCGCGAGCGCGATGAGCAGCATGCGGCCCCTGCGCGCCCCGTATCCGGAAATGAATGTGCCGGCAAGCCAGACGTAAACCAGCGGAAACGTGACAAGCAGGTAGTAGCGCCGGATGGTGATCATCGAGAGTGTAAGCAGGATGCCGCATGGAATCGCCGCCGCGCCGGACAGAAGCGCGGTGGCGTCCTGGTTTTTGCCAAGCCCCGCGACCAGGAGCGGAGTGTGCCGGTTTTGCCAGGCGGCGCGCAGCGTGAGCAGGATGACCAGCGCGCAAAAAACGACCAGCATCGCATGAGCCGCGCCGACGAGATATGACGGATCGCCGCCCCTTCCCAGGAGCGGATATCTCAAAAAGTCCCCAAGTTGTTCAAAGGTGCCGTTGCCGTTGCGCACCCCAAGCGTATTGCCGAGATGCAAGCCGGCCGCTTCGCTGACCCAGAACACCCAGTACTTGAGCTGCCAGATCTCCCCGGCCTTGAAGATGGGTGGATGTGGCTTGCGGTTAGAAAGCAGATGAACGGCCCACGGTATGAGCGGCAGTGCTCCAAGCATGCTGCCCAGCAGCCAGGCGCGCCATGCAGGAGGCCGCCGCTCCTGCCGCGTTTTTTTTGCAATCAAGGTCCAAAGTACGACGGCAGCGGCCAGGAAAAAACCGCTCATATGGATCTGTCCGAGGCATGCGCCCCCAAGCCCCCAGAAAAACGCCCCGGTCCTGCGGTCACGCCGCCACCAGGAAATGAAAAGCAGCATTACAAAAAAAGGCAGGAGCGACTGGGCCCATATCTTGCGGTGGAAAAGAAGGGCAAGCGGGTTGACCGCGGCCAGAAGCGAGGCCCAGAGCCAGGTTTCGCGCTCGCGAAACGTGCGGGCGAAGCGGAATGACACAAAAACCGCAAGCGCGATCGCTCCGACATTTAAAAGCTGCACGGCGCGGGCCAGTCCTGCGGGCGTGGTGATGTGAAAAATTTTTGCAAGAAGAACAAAAATCCATGCGCTCATGCCGGGGTTTTTAATGTAAACGCCCGAGGGCATCCCGAGCCACGAGAACGCTTCCGGCAGGCCCGCGGTTGTTGCGCGCAGGAACATGTATTGCTCATCTGATTTGAATTCAATGTCCGTTCCCCATGCCAGTCTGAGCGCCGCACCGAGCACGAGTGCCGCGGCGGCAATGGCGGTTGATTGTCCTGGATTCAGGGGGCGGTCTGGTTGCATAGGGCGGTGAACCTGACAAGGGTTTCAAGGATGTGTTCGGCCTCTGGCACGCTCTGGAGCGAAAGCCCGCAGGCCGGGGAGAAAATGGAATTCCGGGCAAGCGCCGGATGCTTGTCCTTGATGCGGCCGACAAAGTCCTTGAACAGAAGTGCCGCGTCCCGGCCGGGGTTTGAGAGCGGGATTATTCCAAAAGCGATGGTGCCGCCTTTTTGCAGGAAGCTGTCGAATTGTGAGGCGCGCATCACCGCATCCAGGGACTCGGCGGTGTCGAGCGAGATGATTGCGGGGCCGGCGGAGATCACGCGGTCCCAGTCGGTGTTGCCGCAGCAGTGGATGCCCGCAAGAGTTCCGCCGGCGGAAAGGAGCGACATGAGCGCGGCAAGCTCGTGGATCGCGAGCGCGAAATTGTGATCACCGGGATCAAGCGTATGAAGCGCCGGTTCGTCGATGAATACGACCGGCAGGGCTCCGGCACGGCGGATGGCCGTTGTCATCGCAAGCGCACGGACGGTGACCAGCTTGCAGATCTGTGAGGCCAGCGCGGGATTTTTCGGAAAAGAAAGCTGGACCGTGAGGGGCCCGGCTATCTGGCATTTGGCGGTGCCGGTTTTGCGCTCCGAGATTTCCCATAAAAACGGCTTCCAGCACGAAAAAAAATCAGGCAGCGGCTCGAATGACCCGAGTGCGGCAAAATCCCCGGCCAGCGCCGCATCAAGCCGCGCATCAAAACCGGCCGCAGCGGCCTCCCATTTGCCGTGCAATATGGTTGTCCAGCCATCGGAGGCGGTTTCAAGACCGGGCAGGCCGTGGATGGCCTGTGGAATCATGTATTCCTTGGGATTGCGCTGGGGAAGCTGCGGCACGAAAGGCATGTCCATTTTGAAGGAATGTTCGATTGCAGCATCAATGCTCTGGTGGGGAAGACTTCCGATTCCTGTGCATTTAGCGGTCATGATTGCACTCCGTTTGGCTTTGGCGGGGCCGAGACGGAAAAATAGACGGCGCCGGGATGGTGGAAGACGAGCGAGGAAACGCTTGCCTCCGGTTCCATCATGAAGCTTTCCGTGAGGCTGACGCCGATTTCTCCGGGTTTCAGGATTTCAAACAGTGTTTTTTGCATCGAAAGATCCGGGCAGGCGGGATAGCCGAATGAATAGCGCCGGCCCTGGTACCTGTATTGGAACCTGTCAAGCATGGTCATTCCCGGAGGGTCCGGAAAATTCCAGTCGCGCCGCATCTGTGCATGAAGCAGTTCGGCAAAGGCTTCTGCTGATTCGATTGCCAGCACTTGCAGGATATGGGCCTTGAGGTAGGCGCCGCGCGCCTTGAGTTCTTCAACATGCCCCCTCAGGTCCTGGCCGGCCGTCACGACAAAAAGCCCGAGAGTATCCGATTTTTCGTCAAGATAGTCGGCAAGGCAGAGACCCTCGCCGCCCTGCTGCCGCGTGAATCCGAACATATGTTCTCTGCCGGTTTCGTCAAGGATATGGATGGCATTGCCAGCGCCGGTGGCCCTGAAAAATCCATGCACCGCCGACGGGCGTATAAAGGGCGTGGCGATGTATTCCGCCTTGATGTCCTGTACCGCCTTCCAGGTTTCAAGTCCGTGCGGGTCCATTTCTGCAAGAGCCTTGGGGTCGCCGCCCGCTTTTTCGAGCATTCTTACGGTATCCCCCTTGATGCCGAGGTGCCGGCCGTAAAACATCATGGGGTTGATGAATTTCCATACTTGCTCCGCAGTGAAGTTGCGTATCACCTGTCTGCCCAGGACTTTTGGCGAAGGCACGGGCGAAACCCTGCCAAGCGAGAGCGGTCTTGTTGCAGAAGCCGGCGCGGCGCTTTGCGGCGGGGGATTCTCCGTTGATTCAAGGACGGTTGTTTGCTTCGCGGCGGGCGGCAGCGGGTTTCCGGAAGCGATCCTGTTGGCGATATCGAGGCCCGCCATCGCATCCTTGCAGTAATAAACCGGGCCGTCATAGGCGGGGACGATGGATTTTCTTACAAAGCCCTCCGAGAGGGCGGCGCCCCCCACCAGCACGGGCACCTTGATCCCCTTTTGGGAAAGTTCCTTCGCGGTCAGCACCATCTGTTCGGCGGATTTAAGGAGGAGTCCCGAAAGTCCGATCATGTCCGGTTTTTTTGTTGCGGCCTCGGCCGCGATCACGGAGGCCGGGACGCGGACGCCGAGATCGGAGATTTCAAAACCGTTGTTTGCAAGGATCATATGGACTAGATTTTTTCCGATGTCGTGCACATCCCCCTTGACCGTCGCAAGCAGCATGCGGCCGCGGATCGTCTGTTTGCCGGCGTTGCTTATCAGCGGTTCGAGATATTGCGCGGCGGCCTTCATCACTTCGGCCGAGCGGAGCACCTCGGAAATTATCTTCCGTCCGGCCCCGAACTGCCGGCCCACTTCATCCATTCCGCTCATCAGCGGGCCGCTGATGATCTGCTGCGGGCTCATGAGTTCGAGGGCTTCGTCAATCAGGTCCTTCAGGCCGGTCCGGGTTCCGTCCGTGACAAGTGCGGCAAGCCTTGCTTTCAAATCCACGGGTGCGCTGTCCCGCGGAATACCGGAAGGCGCGCCGTCCGCCTCCTTGTTGATCCTGAAATGCCGTACGAATTTGCCGGCCGGGTCGTCCCCCTTCTGAAAAAGCAAATTTTCCGCCAGTTCGCGTTCGTGCGGCGGGATGTGTTCCGGGGCAATTGTTTTCATGGGATTTGCGATCGCAAGATCAAGACCTGCCTGCGTCGCGTGATGCAGAAAGACGCTGCCAAGCACCTCCCGGCCCGCGGGCGGCAGCCCGAAGCTCACGTTTGAAATGCCCAGGACGCTTCTCGTTTTCGGGAACTCGGACTTGATCAGCCGGAGGCCTTCGATCGTCTCGACTGCCGAGCCGCTGTACTGTCCTGCCGCTGCGGCACAGGGAAAAGTGAGGGGGTCGAAATAAATATCCTCCTCGCGAAATCCGAATCCGGAAACAAGAAGTTTGTATGACCGCTCGGCAATGGCCAGCTTGCGGTCGCGCGAAAGGGCCATCCCGCCGGCCGGATCGTCGTCGATCGTGCCGACGACCAGTGCCGCTCCGTATTTGAGCGCGAGCGGGACGACCTGCCTGAACCGGTCTTCGCCGTTTTCGAGATTGATGGAGTTTATGATCGCCTTGCCCTGCAGGAATTTCAGGGCGAGTTCGATCACCGCGGGATCGGTCGAGTCGATCATCACGGGAGACCGGAGGGCGCGCGCGGCTTTTTCCAGAAATGAGCGCATGTCCCGGGGTTCGCTGCGCTCGGGGTTTGCCATGCAGATGTCGATCACGCTCGCACCGTGGCGCTCCTGCTCAAGGGCGATTTCCACGGCTTCGTCAAAACGCTCTGCGCAGACCAGCTCCTTGA
>Ga0208375_1002813_pt1 | contig 15668 bp, 16 predicted proteins | sample RifOxyD1_FD_184038 | JGI IMG/M metagenome (GOLD analysis project Ga0208375, IMG submission 184038) | Soil microbial communities from Rifle, Colorado - Rifle Oxygen_injection D1 (SPAdes) | ecosystem: Environmental > Terrestrial > Deep subsurface > Rock core/Sediment | place: Rifle, Colorado... | reverse complement strand
GGAGAATACAACGAAAACTTGAAAACATCCTATATTTCTGCTAGAATATCTTCATATCTTATAACCATAAGGAGAAAGAACATGGCACGCATAGTTCGGTTTCATGTTTGGTTATTCGCTTTTGGCACAGAAAAGCCAGGCGATACTGGTTGCCTGTTCGGCGTTTTATTCCTGGTTGCATTGTTCGCAGGCATAACAGTCGCCTTCTTTGAGAGTTTTCTGTATGGTTTGCTTGTCTTCTTCGTCTTGCTATATGGCATTGTGGGTGTAGTAGACGCGATTATCGGGGTTCTGAAGTTCTTCAGTTGGTTGGCTGAGCATTACAGCAACTAACAAAAAGGTATTGCCGGGTAATAAAAATTTTGCCCGGCAATCATCTACATCAATACTTTAGATGTTATTACTTCAATAACTTGAAAATATCCTATATTTATGCTATAATCACATAGCGTTTGTACCATTAACAAGAACTTGGAGGTTCTTATGTGGCACAATAAACTGTGGACGGCGATTGTTGAAGTTACCTCTTGGGTCCGATTGATTCAGGAACATCAGGTAGCTGGAGTAGTAAGAGAGTTTGAGGGGGCGTGGTTTCTTTACTACGAAACCGCGGCCTACATGCTCGGATACCATGCAGAGTTTGAGCCAGATTATGACAGTGGATTAGGTTGTGTTCTCATAACCTTAACCCCGCTTTCATAAGCTCAAAACTAAACAGGCCCTGGACTCTCACTTTCTCTTCCTAAAAAAAGAAGAAATAGAGCCCTTGGCCTGTCACAGTCAATCTAAAATGTTACATTAAAGACCTCCAATAAATAAAGCGCGCTGTAATCTTAACAAGATAAACACAACAGCGCGCTTTTTAATGCCGAAAAACCGTACGAGGTAACTAGATATGGGACACCTTAGCCAAGTATTCTTCAGGTGTATCAAAGTTTAAGGCAAAGTGCAATCTTTTGGTATTGTAATATTCAAGCCAGATTTTAATCTTTGTGTTTATATCTTCCAGATTGTTGTAGTCAATGTCTGTCTCTTGGTAGAATTCTTCTTCATCTGTTCTGTGGCTTCTTTCAACCACTCCGTTTTGATCAGGGGTGTGAATCCAGGTGTGTTGATACTTAATGCCTAAATTTGTTATGTGTTCCTCCACTAAGCTTTGAAATTCTTTGCCATTATCCATTTGAATCATTTTAATGTTTATTTTCTTGCCTTTTGCTTTAATTAATACTTTGTTTATGAAATCAATTGTATTTTCCATTGTCAGTTTGTTATATACAAACAAGAATCTCCATTTACTAACAACATCAATTGCAGTGTACTGATACTTTTTGTTGGGCAGAAATTTGGTGTCAATTTGAATGAGTTCTCCAGGCACAGAAGCATGGTTAAACAGTTTTGATTTGGCTCTTTTTCTTTTGTGCCTGTCTACTATCAGATTTCTTCTTTTCCACCAGTTGTAAATAGTCTTGGGTGAGCAGGGTGGAACCCTGCCTTCTTTTATCCAACTTTGGTACAAGTAGTATTGTGATTTTCTGGAATTGTTCCTTTTCCAGTTACAAACTTCAATAACTATATTCCAATCAATTGTGGTTAATCTTTTAGGTTTTCTGGATTTGTATTTGAGGGAGTTTAAGTTGTGTGGCTTATACTCTTTTTTCCATCTGTAAAATGTAGATTTGCCAATACCAAAGAGTTGACACAAATATCTGGCATTTTTAGGCTGCATTTGTTTATATGCATCCATGACCTTGAGCTTAAACAGTTCTTCACTATTTAGTGATGATATTTGTTTCATTAGTTTCACCTCCAGACCAGAGCGTTATTTTAGCTGGAAGTGTCCCATATGTGTTTACATAATACGTTTTGTTGACTATCCACACCAATAGGAATACCATTTAAAAACTCATGCTAAGGCACCTGGCTTCAGCGTCAACCCTTATTATTTTTGGCACACTAATCCTGGCGGCCTCTATCTTTCGTGTTGCCTCTGTAAAATACACCTTTAAGCTCGACCCAACCCCATTCCCTGATAATTTGAGTCAGATTGATGCTGTTAGTTACTCCCTTCCATATCCTGGACGAATTGAACCAAGCGATTTTTTTTGGTCACTTAAAGCACTTCGGGATAAACTCTGGTTAACCTTTAACATGAATCCCTTAAAAAAGGCAGAAATTTCTCTTCTTCTCGCCGACAAAAGACTTGTTTCGGGTAAAAAAATGTTTGATTCAAACGAAGTAAATACTGGTATCTCAGTGCTACAAAAAAGCGAGCTATATCTTTCAGAAAGTGTAAAGTATCTTGTTGAAGCCGAAGCAGAGGAGATGGATATAACCAGTTTTGTAGGTACTCTTTCTCTTGCTTCAGTAAAACATCGTGCGATTTTGGAAACAATTCTTTCTCAAGCTCCTGAAGACGCAAAACCCTTTCTTATTGAAATAATAAATCACCCCAAAGAAGTTTACGAACAAACAAGTCATATTATGAACAGTCTAGGCCGTGAACCAGCCCCAAACCCTTTCACTGGTCAATAAATACTGACATCTTTTGACTACTTTCTTTCTAGTTGACAATCCAGATCTAGTGTAACAGTATTGTTACTGTCACTATGAATAGTGTTTTCTTGTTTCATACGTGAAACAACTATTTAAGATGAAATGTCCTTTTTGTCAGTACATTAATACCCAGGTCTTAGAATCAAGATTGGTTGAAGAAGATACAGCCATTCGACGCCGCCGAGAATGTCTTAAGTGCCACAAAAGATTTACCACTTACGAACACATAAGAAATAGTGTACTTTGGGTAATCAAAAAAGATGGCAAGCGAGAGCCTTTTGAACGTGAAAAAGTCAAAAGAGGAATTCTCAGAGCGATTGAAAAAAGACCCGTTGCTCTCAAAACAGTTGACGAAATTATTGGTCAAGTAGAGCGAGAAATGCTAAACCAACAAAAAGAGGAAATTAATTCTCAAATAATTGGAAATGCAGTTATGAAAAGATTGAAAAAAATAGATAAAGTAGCCTGGCTACGTTTTGCCAGTGTCTATCTTGAATTTGAAAAAATAAAAGATTTTGAAAAAATTATCAAAAACAAATAAATTAAAATGCCACAGTTAGTTACAAACAACACAGCACTTAAAATCTTACCCAAAAAGACTAAAAAACCAATCTCACTTGCTGAGTTAAGTTTTCCCACACATCAAGAAACAAAAGCAAAAATCGTAAATAAAGTAGGCCCAGTTCCACCCCTTCCTAAAAATCTTCCAAAAGGGAATTGGAGTGAACAAGCCCTAAAAGTCTTAAAAGAACGCTACCTGGTCAGAAACCAAAAAGGTGAAATTATTGAATCCCCAGATCAGATGAGTTGGCGTGTTGCATGGGAGATTGCATCTGCCGACGCTCTTTGGTCAAATGATAAAAAAAATATTGAAAAACTTGCCAAGTCTTTTTACAAACTACTCATTAGTAGAAAATTTCTACCAAATTCACCCACCCTCATGAACGCTGGTACTGGCAACAACCTTCAATTTTCAGCCTGTTTTGTTTTGCCAGTCGAGGATTCAATGGAAGGAATTTTTGATTCTCTCAAATACCAGGCATTAATTCATAAAAGTGGCGGAGGCACGGGGTTCTCATTTACCCGTCTTCGACCAAAAGGTTCAATGGTAGCAAGCAGTAGTGGTACTGCTTCCGGACCAGTTTCTTTCATGCGCGTTTTTGATGCTGCAACAAACGAAGTTAAACAAGGTGGCAAAAGAAGAGGCGCCAACATGGGTATTCTTAGAGTTGACCATCCAGATATTCTGGAGTTTATTCACTGCAAAGAAGAAGGTGGAATAACAAACTTTAACATTTCAGTTGCAATCACTGATAAATTTATGGAAGCTTACCAAACAAACGGGAAATATGATCTCATCGACCCAAAAACAAAGAAAAAAACAGGCTCCTTAATGGCTCGGGCAGTCTTTGATGAAATTGCCCAGGCAGCCCATCGCACAGGTGATCCCGGACTTATCTTTATTGACAAAATTAACTCTTCCAAAGCTAACCCCGTGCCGATCCTTGGACCAGTCGAATCAACTAACCCATGTGGTGAACAACCTTTGTACTCATTTGATTCATGTAATCTCGGAAGTATGTTTCTTTCTTACTTTGTAAAAGATGACGCCGGGAACAAAGATATTGATTGGGATGCTCTTAAAAAAGTTACCAAAGAGGCGGTCCATTTTATGGACAATGTTATCGAACTTAATCCTTATCCTCTTGAGCAAATTAAAAAAACCTCACTTGGTATCAGAAGAATTGGACTTGGAGTAGGGGGATGGGCAGATGCGCTAATCGAACTTGGTATTCCTTACGACAGTGAAGAAGCCCTTCGCCTTGGTGAAAAAATCATGAAAGCAATCCAGGAACATGCGCTTGAAGCAAGCGAAGAACTGGCCGAGAAACGCGGACCATTTCCTCTTTTTTCACAAAGTATTTACGCCGCTGATAAACCACGACGCAATTCAACCGTCACAACCATTGCTCCAACAGGTACAATCTCGATTATCGCAGACACCAGTAGCGGAATTGAGCCGATCTTTGCTATTGCATATCAACATGTTGTAAAAGACAAACACTTAAGCCGGACGTTAAATTTCGTCAATCCAAGGTTTAAGGAGTTTGCCCAAAAAGAAGGTTTCTGGTCAGATGATTTAGAATCCCGTATTGCCACGCACGGCACAGTCAGAAACATTGAGGACGTTCCCCAAAACGTAAAAGATCTTTTTGGTACAGCCCATGAAATCCACCACAACTGGCATATCCGCATGCAAGCCGCATTCCAGAAATACACAGAAAACGCAGTTAGCAAAACCATCAACATGAAAAATAAAGCAACAATTAGTGATGTCAAAGATTCTTACCTTTTGGCCTGGGAAACTGATTGCAAAGGAATTACTATTTTCCGTGACGGCTGCAAAGACTTGCAAGTTCTCAATCTTGGAATTAAAAAAGATGAACCAGTGCAAATTACTACCCCACAAATTACCGAACCAACTATTAATAGACCCTACAAAGTATCGGGCACAACCTACAAACTTGATACGCCAGTTGGTACCGCCTTTATAACCATTAACGAAACCGAAGATGGGCAACCAATTGAAATGTTTATTAATGTCGGTAAAGCAGGTAGTGATATCACAGCCGTTGCCGAAGCACTTGGCAGAACAGTCTCCACCGCTCTTCGTTTTCGAGGTGAGCTGACACCACGCCAAAGAGCAATTGAAATCGCCGGCCAGCTTTCAGGAATTGGCGGTAGAAGATCAGTTGGTTTTGGGCCAAACAAGATTCGTTCTCTCCCTGACGCTGTTGCCTTTGCTCTCTCAAATCATCTTAAATTTAAACTTAATGGTTTTTCCACCCTCTCAAATGAACACAGTAACGGCTTTGCAGTTGCCCTGCCGGAAAGAAGTTTTCCGGTTAATAACCAACTATTAGTAAGTCCAGAAATAACCACCAAAGGTGATATTTGTCCGTCTTGTGGTGCCAGTGCTCTTGTTTATGAAGAAGGTTGCGAGAAATGTCATGTTTGTGGACATTCTGAGTGTTAAGATAAGTCACCCATGTCGATCTATACCAAAAAAGGGGACAAAGGAACCTCAACAATCATAAACACAAAAAAAGACATACCCACTCGTCTTCCCAAATCAGATCAAATTTTCGTTACTCTTGGTTCACTTGATGAGCTAAATAGTTACCTCGGCGTTATTATTTCAAGCTCAGAAAATACCCCCCTAAACCTTTTTTTGACTGAAATTCAAGTAAATCTTTTTACCATTAATTCCATTCTTGCAGGTGCCAAAATACGCTTTTCATCCAAGAAGACTAAGGAACTTGAAAAAAAGATTGATACTATTGATAAAATTATCCCGCCGCTTCAAAACTTCATCCTTCCTGGCGGTTCTCAAGCTGCATCCCATCTCCACTTCGCTCGAACACTCGCTCGTCGTGTCGAAAGAAATGTGATCAGACTCCAAAAATTACAGCCCAAAAAAATAAGTCCTCCAATTCTTACCTACCTAAATCGTCTCTCTGATACGCTTTTTACTCTTGCACGTTTTGTTAATCACTCGCAAGGCATAAAAGACATCCTCTGGAAAACACACTAGGTTTGCTACAATGATATTACTATGACTACGCCTGAGGTTTTAAATCCACAAAAAGAACCGCAAGTTCCCAAAGAAATAACCCCAACTCCTTCTGAACTACATCCTGATGCGGCAGAGAAGATAACTGATTTTGGAGGACAAGTTCACGCTGTCACACCCCAAACAATGAAAGATGATCAAGGCAATATTGTTATCCAAGGCAAACCAATTTCCCGTCCCATTTCCAAAGAACCACTGGTTGAAATTCCAACCGATCAAGTGCATGCAGAGGAATGGTCTCATGGTGCCCCAGATGATGCTCGTACTTGGCTTGGGTGGGAGATTTTAAGAAAAATAAAAATCGCCTTTCAAAAAGGGTTAAAAGTAATTATTCGCCAAAACACTAATCAATGATTGATCTAAATCTTATTTTACTGCTTTTTTTTATTGTAATTTTTGTTATTGCAAGCCTTTTTGTTCTTGGCTTTTACTATTTCAATAGTTATCGCAATCGGGAAAGAGAACAAAAATCTCTTGAATCAGTCCTGCTTCTTGTCAGAGTTCCTCGTACTAATGAAATCAAGCCTGACGCGATGGAACAAATCATCACCTCGCTTTATTCAATTAAAAAAAGTGGCTGGAAAATGCGTTTTTCCACCCAACCACTTATTTCTCTTGAAATAGTTGCCAAACTCGAAGAAATCAAATTTTATATTTGGACCTACAACAGCCTTCGAGACTTGGTAGAAAAACAAATTCACGGTGCCTACCCCGACGCTTCTTTGGAAGAAGTCGAAGAATATAATATTTTTAACGAAACCGGCAAAGTTGCTTTTAAATCACTCCAGCTGAAAAAAGCAGATTATTTCCCGCTCAAAACTTATAAAGAATTACCAGTGGACCCCCTAGCCAGTCTTACCTCCGCCCTTGCGAAAATGGGAAAAGACGAAGCAGCTGCAATCCAAATTCTGATTTCACCTTCCGCTGCAAAATGGGCTGATAAAGGTAGGGCATATATCGGCACAACCAAAAAACAAGAATCAGATCCAGAAAAAGCCAAATACTCAGTTTCTGCCAAAACCCTAGAAAGCGTTGAAAATAAAATTGGAAAGCCTGGTTTTGAAGTATCTATTCGCATTGTCGTTATCGCCGAAAATGAACCAACAGCCAGCGCGCATCTTAATAATTTAAGCAGTGCCTTTTCTCAATTTAACAGTGAGCTAAATAGTTTGACAGGAAGAGCCACCCGTCGAAAAGTAAGCTTCATCGAAGACTTTATCTACCGATACCACCCAATGTTTAATTTTGGCAGCAACCGCGTTTCAATTATGAATTCAGAGGAAATAGCCACTATTTTTCATTTTCCCAATAAACTTGTAACAACACCTCATCTTGTTTGGCTCAATGCCAAATCAGCCCCAGCCCCAGCCCAGATTCCAACAGAAGGTCTTTATTTGGGAATGAGTAGCTTTCAAGGTATTAAAAGACCGGTTTATATGTCACCATCCGATCGTCAACGCCATATGTATATCGTTGGAAAAACCGGAACAGGAAAATCAGAATTTTTAAAAACAATGCTTCGTCAGGATATTAATGAAGGCAAAGGTCTTTGTTTTATCGATCCCCACGGTGACGCTGTTGAAGATTTGCTGGGTTATATTCCTCCTGAAAGGGCAGAAGATGTTATTTACTTTCGGCCGAGCGATATGAATCGACCATTCGGTTTAAACTTGCTCGAAACCCACACTGAAGACCAAAAACATTTTGTGGCCAGTAATATCATCAATATGATGTACAAACTCTTTGATCCTTATAAAACTGGTATCGTTGGTCCACGCTTTGAACATACCGTTCGAAACGCCATGCTCACTGTCATGTCCGAAGACGGGAACACCTTTATAGAGCTTATGAAAATCCTCCAAAATCCTGGCGGTCAATACTTACAAGCACTTCTTCCAAAAGTACAAGACCCGATCGTTCGCGAATTTTGGACTGAGCAAATCGCCCAAACCAGTGATTTCCATAAGTCAGAAACTCTTGACTATATCACCAGTAAATTTGGTCGTTTTGTCACCAACAAAATGATCAGAAACATTATTGGTCAATCCCAATCTTCATTTAATTTCAGGGAAATTATGGATCAAGGCAAAATCCTTCTTGTTAATCTAAGCAAAGGTGAACTAGGGGAGGAGAATAGTAGCTTTTTAGGCTTAATCCTAGTCCCCAGAATCTTAATGGCCGCCATGAGCCGAGCTGATATCCCCGAAGAAACCCGCCGTGATTTTTACCTCTACGTCGATGAGTTTCAAAACTTTGCTACCCCGGACTTTGCCCAAATCTTAAGTGAGGCCAGAAAATACAGGCTTAATCTAACTGTTGCAAACCAATTTGTTGGCCAAATTGACGAAGAAGTCAAAAACGCCATCTTTGGTAACGTTGGAACAATTATTTCCTACCGAGTTGGTGTTACCGATGCCAATTATCTTGCCAATGAGTTTCGTCCCACCTTTAGTGAAGAAGATCTTCTTAATATCGAAAAATATAATGTTTACATCAAAACTCTTGTCCACAACGAACCAGTCCCTCCCTTTTCAATGGATATAACAATGGATCTCAAAGCAATCAAAGCTCAAAGAAACGATAAAATTGCTGAAGTAATCAGGGAAATGAGCAGATTGAAATTTGGAAGAGATCAAGCTCTAGTAGAAGCCGAAATTGACAGCCGCCGTGCAAGACTTTAAAAAAATTTAAAGCCTTTGGCATGGTATTCGCCAGCCAAAGGCTTTTCTCTGAACGCAACTTGCATTTATTGATTTAGTGGCTGACTTTTTTTTGTAGTCCAGAGATGGACTTCAATGTGATCAATTCCACCACCTAACCACCGGTTGTAGTAAACAACAATATATTCATTTTCATACGTCGGCACATCATAATGCCAATGTGTTTGGTAGTTGTGATAATGTGTAATAGAAAAATCCTCGTCCCCGACTGTGAAATTAATCGTAAAATTCTTTCCTGCACCGAAAAATTGATACTTAACTTCACGCTCAGACTCAAACCTTTTGCTATAATCAGCCGAGTCAAGAATAAATAAACCTAAGCCAGAGATGATAATAACAACCACAATAATTAGAAAGAGATTCACATTACTTTGTCTATTCACAAAAATCCCCTTAATCTGAAACGATCCCGCATAATAGCATTTTTTTGTGTGTAAATCAATTTCGTTAAATGCATTCTAGCGAACTGAGGATAAAAATTGATATAATACCCTTATTCTGATTCGGACGTGTAGCTCAGTGGTTAGAGCATCGATCTTATAAGTCGAGGGTCCTTGGTTCAAATCCAAGCACGTCCACCACAGCTAAGTGATACTAAAAAGGTAAATTGAATAAATAAAGAAGTCTTAAAGCTCCTGAAGCACTTGTCCTTTTCCTGATTCTTTCTTTCCAGCCAGTTCAAGATAACGTTCTGTGGTTGAAAGTCTCTTGTGTCCTGATGCCTGTGAAATAGTCACAAGATCAATTCCACGTTTCAGGTTTTCCACAATAAATGTAGTTCTAAGATCATTCACGCTATATTGTGGGATTTCTGCTTTTTGCATATAACGATCAATTGCAGCCCTAATATTTCTAACGGCCAGTGGTTTTCCGTTCTTGCTTACAAAAAGATATTTTGAATCACTTTTTGGTCTAATCTTAAGATAGCTTTGAGACGCCTCATACGCGGCCTTATTAAGCTGAATCTCTCGAGTTGACTGGGTTGCATAAGCTTCAATAACCACACGATCTTTTTTGAAATTATCTGACTTAAGGTTAGCAACTTCAGAAATTCTCATTCCAGTTTGTAAAATAAGCTCAATGATTGCAGCAATTCTTGTATCTCCACGTACTACATCTCGAAGGGCACGAAACTCAAGTTGGCTTAAAAATTTAGGCATGCTGGAGTCAATTTTAGGATGGCTGACATCACGAGATGGATCAGTTGAAATGTGTTTATTATCAATAAGCCATCTAAAAAATGTCTTAATGGCATTCAATTTTCTTGATGCAGACTTTGGGGTATATTTCTGTGAAAGAAGGTAATCACGAAAACCTTCAATATCAGTGCTCAGAGTTTGGCTTGGAAGGGGTTTATTGTGTTTTGTTAAATACTCAATTAACTGCTCAAGGTCTGAGTTGTACGCCAAAACTGTCGATGGGGATCGACCTTTTTCTTTTAAGCTTTCAATAAACTTGGGTAAAAGTTGTTTATATGTATTTTCGTTCATAGTTCAAAAACTAACTACTGATAATAACACAAAATAATTATCTGTCAAATATTATAAGATAAGCGTGAATATTGTCAAGAGGATCCTTGTGTTTTGCTTCAAATTTGATCTTCTGTTAGGCTGTATTAAAGTATGACCCATCCCTTTTTCCAAAAATCACTATTCTTACTTAAGCGACTTTTTTTCCTCCTGCTTTTTTTTACCCTCTTAACTTCTTTGACAAAAAACTTGCTTCAGCTTCAGTCAGCCAATAAACGACTAGCACAATCCAAAGAAAAACTTGCCAAAGAAAAAGAAAACACCGCAAACCTTGAAAATGAATTAAAAACAGTGCAATCCCAGCTTTACATTGAAACCCAAGCAAGAAATCAATTGGGATTGGCAAAAGAAGGGGAAGTGGTTCTTGTTTTACCAGAACCAGAAGTTTTAAGAAAACTCTCACCAAGAAATAGAAATCAAGAAACAACCAGCCTTCCAGACCCCAACTGGAAAAAATGGGCCAAAAAATTCGGTTTTTATCAATAACAACTCCGCACCAAGGACAATTCACGATTTTCTTGGTATAATAGCTTTGTTCATTCACATGCGGGGTAGTGTACGGTGCACGGAAGGCTCAAAATGGGCCGCTTTCTGAGTAATTAGAAAGATAGTATTTGGCTATATCGGTGAATCCTAACAATTAATATGTTTATTTTTTTTCATATTCTATTCATGGCAACGCCGAGGAAAGATTCCATTTTTTTGGAAAATCCGTAGAGACTATACGCCAGACACCAATTATTTGGTGATGACATAGTCCGACACCCTGAGAAATCAGGGTTAAAACAGTATGCATAATCTTCCAGGCTGGGTTCGACTCCCAGCCCCGCAACCAAGAGTCCTTATTTAGTACTTGACAGGTCCTGAATTTGGTACCAAAATGACTATGTCTAGTATGCAAACAACCCAAATTAAAGTCACCTTGCCCGAAGAACTTTACCTCCATCTTAAAAGTAAGGCCGATAAGTTTGGCTTGGGTCTTTCTTCCTATATAAGACATCTTGTGATAAATGATGTTAAGGATATAGACATTCCCACCTTCAAAATGAGTAAACAAAGAGAAAAAATAGGACTCAAGGCGCAAGAAGACTACAAAGCCGGGAAAACAACCCTCATAGAAAACGTAGACAAATATCTTGATAGTTTATAGTTTCAAGAAATGGAAATTAGAACCACTTCCCACTTTGACAAAAGCCTTTCAAAGAAATTAAAGAAAAATCCGCATCTCAAAGGTAAAATAAAAAAACAAATAGAACTTTTAAAAGGAAACTTACGTCATCCCTCTCTTAAGCTTCATAAATTAACAGGCAATAGGTCTCAAGAATACTCATTTTGGATAGAAGGAAATTTAAGAATCACTTTTATAATTATTAACAATGCAGTCTTATTTACGGATATTATTACGCACGACCAATATTTATAATTTCAACTCAGGTTCGGAACATAAAAGTGCTTTATAACAAAAGATAGGTTCCAAGTACTTACAATCTCATAGCAAAGAAATTGTTAGACTTTTATAGCTACTTTTTTTCATATCCATACTGGTGGTCATTTTATTACGAAGTATCTTGAAATTATTGAACACGCATAATATAATAAAAATATCAAAAGTCATAGGTTCTAAAATATATGGCAAAGTTTAATCTCAAAATACAAGCCCATGAATTAAGAAAAAGTGGTATTAGCGTCAACGAAATAGCGGCAAAACTTGGAGTTGCCAAAAGCACAGCTAGTTACTGGGTAAGAGATATAATTTTGTCTGTTGAACAACTTGAAAAATTAAGAGGTAACAGCCTACGCGGAGCAGAACTTGGAAGAACCAAGGGTGCATTCGTTCAGAAACAAAAAAGAATTGCAAAAATCAAAAAATACGACAAACAAGGTATCTTAAAGCTAAAGCATCTATCGCCCGAAGCATTTTTCACGGCAGGCATAGCTCTATACTGGGCTGAAGGATCAAAAAAAACAAGAAAACTGCAAATATGCAATTCCGATCCTGAACTAATCAATTTCATGATTAAATGGTTTTGCTATTTTTTGGAAGCACAAATGACAGATTTTGTAGCTCGTGTAGGTATCAACGAAATACACCAAAACAGAGATAACAAAGTCAAAAAATATTGGTCAAAGCAAACAAACATTCCTTTATCTCAATTTAGTAAAACTAGTTTTAAAAAAGCAAAAAACAAAAAGATTTACGAAAATTTCAACCAGCACTACGGCACATTAGATATCAAAATTTTGAAACCGGGTGAACGATATTATAAAATACTAGGACTTATCAATGGTTTATCCATGGCAGGGAGGAGACTGGTGTTTCAGGACGTTTCATAAGCGTTCGTTGGTGGGTTCGATTCCCACCCCTGCTACTACATTAGCCTTCTTCCTTTTTTACCTCAATTAAGATAAAATAAATAATGAATCAAATAAAACTACGTATTCTTTCTGGGATTACCCCTAGTGGATCTGGCCTTCACATTGGGAATTATTTTGGTGCCATAAAACCCCAGATTGAGCTTCAAAACCAAGGTCATGAAGTTTATTATTTCATTGCCGATCTTCATGCTTTGACAACCGTTCAAGACAAATCAGTACTTGAGGAAAATATTCTTAGTGTTGTTCTTGACTATCTTTCCCTTGGCTTGGATCCAAAAAAATGTGTTTTCTTTCGACAATCTGATGTCCCAGCACATAGCCAGCTGGCAGTAATTTTGGCCAATTACACCTCATATGGTCAAATGAAAAGAATGCACGCCTTTAAAGACAAACTTGCAGTTGGTGCTACACAGGAGTCAATCAACATGGGGCTTTTCAACTACCCCATCCTAATGGCTGCCGATATTCTTCTTTATAAACCCTCACACATCCCAGTAGGTGAGGATCAGAAACAGCATGTTGAGCTAGCTCGTGATATTGCCCAAAACATGAACAGAACTTATAAAAAACAAATCTTTCCTCTCCCTGAACCAATGATCAGCAGAGCAACAGGAAAAATTATTGGTACTGATGGTAGCCGCAAAATGAGCAAAAGTCTCAAAAATACTATTGATATCTTCGAACCCCAAAATGTGATTAAAAAACAAATACAGACTTGCTACACAGACCCATCTCGTCTCAAAGCCACAGACCCTGGAAAAGTAATAGGAAACCCTGTTTTTCTTTATCATGATCTTCTAAACGCCAACAAAGAAGAAGTGGCTGATCTAAAAAAACGATATCGCCTTGGTAAAGTAGGGGATGTTGAAGTCAAAGAAAAGCTCTACCTTGCCCACCAAAATTATTTCAAAGAAGCCCGTGTCAAAAAAGAAGAACTAAAGAATAATCTTCCCATTGTTAAGCACATTCTCGCCCAAGGCGCCAATAAAGCAATGAGTACTGCCGACCAAACCCTAAAAGAAGTTAGTGAAATCATTGGTATACAGAATAAACTTAATTTCTAATAAATAATTACAATGGTTACCTTCCAGGATTTTCAAAAACTTGATATCAGAATTGGGACTGTAATTAAAGCTGAAATTCCCGAGTGGTCTCATTGGGTAATGAAACTCACGGTTGATTTTGGTGAACCACCAGATGGTCTTGGAACAAAGACAATTTTCGCCGGATTTATGCATTTTTTTACTCCCTCTGAGCTTGAAGGTAATCAATACCCCTTTATAGTTAACCTTGAGCCCAAAAAAATCGGCCCCTTGGGTGATTTTAGTGAAGGTATGATTCTGGCAACAGATAAGCTTCTGGATCAGTCGCTTAAAATCGAGGGAATTGATGAAGAAATCACCTCCAAACCCGCTCTTTTTACACTTTCTGAAAAAGTTAAAAATGGAGCCAAAATCCACTAGCAATCGAGCATTTTGAGTGATACAATGCCAGAGCATCAATGAAGAAATTAAAAGTTATTCCCAAAAGGAAAAAACGTGTTGAGCTGAAAGTAAAAATCAATCTTTGGAAAGTATTTCTGGTTACAATGGCAATTATCTTTATTGCCCCTTTTTTCTTGGCCCTTCTCCAAGACCAAATAGATAAAAGCCAAATTCCAGTAACTGAGGCGATTACCGATCTTAAAAACAACAAAATCGAACGAGTTGAAGTACAAGAAGAAAAACTACTGTTTTACTACTTTGACAAAACATTTAAAGTTGCCACCAAAGAAAAAACAATCAGTTTCCCAGAACTTTTAGACCGTTCCGGAATAAAGCCGGAAACTGTCAACTACACAGTCTCAGACCAAACAGTTTTTAAAGTTTTTGCTGAAATCTTAAGTATTTTACTCCCTCTTATCTTGATGGGTGTTTTCTTCTTTTTCATCCTCAGAATGCAATCCAAAGGTGCAAGAGACATTTTTAGTTTTGGCAGAAGCCGCGCCAAGCTTTTTGCCAAAGGCAAGCAATCAATAACTTTTCGCGACGTTGCTGGTGTTGATGATGCTAAAAAAGAGCTTGAAGAGGTTGTTGATTTTCTAAAAAATCCAACAAAGTATAAGAATATCGGCGCGCGTACACCCAAAGGTGTCTTATTGGTTGGTTTGGCTGGTGTTGGAAAAACTCTCCTTGCAAAAGCAGTAGCCGGGGAAGCCGGAGTACCTTTCTTTTCCATGGCAGGATCTGAATTTATGGAAATGCTAGTCGGTGTTGGTGCCAGCCGTGTTCGTGATCTCTTTGCCCAAGCCAAAACCGCAGCACCATCTATTATTTTCATCGATGAAATTGACGCCATTGGACGCCAACGCGGTCGGGGAATAATGGGTGGACATGACGAAAGAGAACAAACTCTAAACCAAATCTTGGTTGAAATGGACGGCTTTACTCCAAACGACAACGTTATTGTTGTTGCGGCAACCAACCGTGGTGACCTTCTTGATCCAGCCTTGCTTCGTCCGGGTAGATTTGATCGACGAGTTACCCTAGATATGCCAGATAAAGATGGTAGACGTGACATTTTAAATATTCATGCTAAAGGTAAAAAATTCGCCTCAGGTATTAATTGGGATCGCGTGGCCGATCGTACAGTTGGCTTTTCCGGAGCTGATCTTGAAAACATGCTAAACGAAGCAGCAATCACTGCTGCCAGAGAAAACAAAAGTGAGATTAATATGGAAGATATTGAAGAATCAGCAACCAAAGTAAAATTAGGTCCTGCCAAAAAACGACTTCAATCCCAGGAAGATCGAAAAATCACAGCTTACCACGAAGCAGGACACGCAATTGTTGCTCATTTCTTGCCGAAAACTGATCC
>Ga0208375_1002812_pt1 | contig 15672 bp, 21 predicted proteins | sample RifOxyD1_FD_184038 | JGI IMG/M metagenome (GOLD analysis project Ga0208375, IMG submission 184038) | Soil microbial communities from Rifle, Colorado - Rifle Oxygen_injection D1 (SPAdes) | ecosystem: Environmental > Terrestrial > Deep subsurface > Rock core/Sediment | place: Rifle, Colorado... | reverse complement strand
GATCTAACCTGGATCAAGAAATCAACAGGGGTGAACTCAAACTGGAAGAATATAGCTGAAGCACCACCTATCAATGCTGTTGTAGCAGTCAAAGTAGCTCTAGAACTCTTCTTGTATGCGGAAGCGGATCCAGACAAGGTGTTCAAGTTAACGTTACCGGGTCTCCAAGTAAAGTTAGCCGTAGAGTCAGCTAATACAATGCTTGGGTCAGTGTTTGTAGCCGTGCCACCGTTGTTATCAGCACTTTGGATAATGATAGTGTCCGTGCCACTCTTAGATGCAAGTATATTCTCTGTGCCAGATGTGTTGATAGCCGCAATCAAAGCATCCAAGGACAGCTCTGCTGAACCACCAATGATTACTCGGATACGGCCTTCAGTAGCAGCCGCATTACTGTCCCATTCATAAACATCAGCACCGATTGTCAAGGTATCCGCGTCGCTTGGCTGACCTGTGAAAACACCTTCTGCAACGGCTATAGATCCTACGGATAGTTTATCCGTATCTGTAGAATCTGGAACAAGTTCCCAGGCATCAGATTGTCGTTTATATAGAGTACCATTTGTTCTAAGATATAAAGAACCCGCTATTTCTGCGGAACTAGGAGCTGCTGCACCTGCGGTAATAGAGGGAGAAGAATCTGCATCTGAATTGGTGCCTGTTATCCAAAATAGTATTTCACGGAAAGCATGAGTGCCTTTCCAACGTATTGTACCCATATTTTAACCCCTAAAATTTAGATGATAGATGAAGTAATGATTGTTTAGAATAAATAGAAAATGATTGTGTAGATAAACTATCTGTTAATCATGACTTCCAACTTGTCGTATACTTTAGAGATTAAACCAATGGTACTTATCTTAAAGTCTTCTGATAAAGATTCTGTTATAGTTCTTTCAACACCCAATACCTTTATCTTAGTCTGTATATTAGACACAGAAGAATATATACTTATAGTTACTTGAATAATTATGGGAGTGTCATTTTTAAAAACACTGAAGTCAAACAACCTAGCATGTTTATGCAACTTGGTAGTTTTTAGAGAGTAAATCTCAAGTCCATCTATTTTGCTATTACGCAAGTAGTAACGTATGTCTTCAAAGAATTTATCATATGCCTCATTTAAAACTTCTTCTAGGGTAAGTGAAGATGTTTTGACCTTATGAGATAAATTTGTTATGTTAGATACAATATTCATGTTCATGAACCCTTTAATTGTTCTACGATACGAACGAACTGTTCTGCTATTTGAGCATTTGGAGTTGAGAATCTTCTATTCATAGACCCATAATTTCGTTTCTGATTTACATCTATAAAACTGAACTCTATGAGTTGTTTTTTATAATTCAAATCCACAATAAAAGATAAGTCAAAAGGTTCTGAGTCAGATATACCAAGAAAATTAGCTCTATAAATTCTTTGTGTTGCCATTTCTCCTTCATGGTAACTAAAGGATCCAGACCCTAAAGTTTTTCTTATTTCTTCTAGAAGGTCAGTCCAAAAAGCCTCAAGACACAATTCTAAACTTTTAGGAGTTGTAGCTACAATTTCTGTTGCTAATTTAGATATATGTGAAGCTAGTTTTTGATTATCCATAATACACCAAATTTTTTATATTTAGATTTGGTGTATATAAAAACATCATGTGAATAGGAGAGTTTCGGACATCCAGTCATTTAGAAATTTGGTTATTTTCTTTTTTGCTGCATTAGAGTCTCTATGTATATTACCTTCCCATAAAACAAGACAATCAATACCGGCCCGTTTGTAATAGTTAATAACATCTTGTTCATGTGTTTTACGATCCATACCTGTAAATTTCTCTGAATGCCAATAGTCGCCAAATACCTCGATTGTTGCCGATGTACGAAGATTATTAAGCTTTTCTCCCTTAAGGTATCTTTTAAATTGCTCGTCTCCTAAAACCACAAAATCTGGATTACGCGATCTTGTAGATCCCTTACATCTTACCCAATAAGAACCATCCCCAGCATAAACCACATAATATGGTGATAGGCTATCGACTAACTGTTCCAATTTATTTGGTCCTTCCTTATTAATGAATAAAGACTGAGGAGGAAAAGGAACACCATATTTAGCAAGCCAAACTTCTTTAATCTTTTCTTTGATTAAGTCACATTTCGATGGATTGTCTACCCCATATTTTTCTAACCATGTAACTTTAGCTTTGGCTAATATTTCTGGACATTGTTGTGAATGTTTTCCTCCATGATTGGTCAAGTTATTTTCATAAGCTTTTTGTCGTATTTCTTTAGAAGTAAATGCATAGTCCGACCCCAAAAGCTCTTGTGATTTTTTTATATATCTTTTTCTTCCAATATCGGATTTCATGTGATGGTCGGCATCATATCGTTCCAAACATGTCCCTTTAGTCTTTGTTTTAAAATCTTTTGATTGATAATAATAATCTACCCCGTGTTTATTTCTAATAGTGGTCTTTGTTTTCTCTCTAACTAAAGATGATTTATTAGGGTTATCTACTCCATAACGTTCTATAGAAGTCAATCGGATTTTCTCTTTAATAACCTCAGAAGCAAAAGGGTTTTCTACCCCGTATCTTTCTAAGTTAGTCTTTTTTATAGCCTCTCTAATAGCTTGACATTTTAGAGGGTTGTCAACACCATACTTTTCTACCATAGTTTCTTTGAGTTGTTTTTTAATTTCTTCTGATTGAAAGACATTGTCAACCCCATAATGTTCCTGTACAGAATTTTTACGTAATTCATAAGTTGCGTCTAAACGTATTGAATTATGAGGATATTTCTGAATATACCCATCTTCTGTCAAATTGTGCCTACATTGTATGTGGTCAATCAGTCTTCTTTTTCTTAAATCTATTCCTTCCTCTTTGCATACCTGACATATAACATAATCTTTATTTTCTATTTGGCCGTCGGCGTATAAATTTCTTTTGAAGTACAAATCCCAGTTAAAAGCTTCAACAGGTCCTAGAATATTTAAATTCCATGCTTTACATTTAGACGTGTGCAAAGGGATAGACTTGAAGCTTTTTAGAATGGAGTTACAGGCGGGACACCGTATTTCAGACATAGGTTACTCCTAATTGTGATTATTAGCAGTAACAAACATAATTTGGGGTGGGTACTAAATTTTTAGTCCTAAAATCTTACGAAATTTCTAGGTGATTGAATTCCTTGAGATAAATTTGGACCCCAAGCGCTCCTGACACCCGCGCCATAGCGAGGCTGCTGTACCCCTACCGCTAGTTTAATAGTGGCATGTGCGTGTTCAAGCATTGTTTCTAATCTATTCTGTAGGGTGTCTGCTAAGCTTTGGTATTTAGAACTTTTGTCTATATCTAGAGATACCCCCCCAATACTGTAACTGAATTCTTCGCCAGCCCAATTTGTTGTTAATGCCGTTAATGCATGAATAGCCGCTGCTGTCAAAGTTATTGTAGTCCATTCACGGGGCAATGAAGATAATTTAAAACCTGTTTTAGGAGGGTATAAATTTATCACGTCTAGCCCTCTTTCACAAGACTCTAACAACTCTTCGTCTTCCCAAATGTAACCAAATACACGATTCTGTTTAGACATAGCATCTTGACTTGACGGTGGTCTGAAGTGGAAATTACGATCTGGGTTCCAGTCTCTAAGCATTATACGTAGACTTCTTATCATGGACTGTTCTTTGGTACTATACTTGTTAACGGATGCTGTTTCTGTTCCTTCTGGAACTACACCAAACTCTTGCGCTACTTGATGAGTAGGCCCACCCGCATATTGAATAAATGACCAACGTATGACATAGTCCCCATAAGGGGCAAACTCAGGGATACGTATGTTAGCATAATACTCGCCTACCTCTGGGTTTTCTGGGGTACGTGTTGCACTACCTATGAGAAGTTCTGTACCAGAAGTATTGTCAAAGATTGCATAGGTTATCTCATAAGCATTTTGTCTTTGACCATCTACATTGGTGAGGACTATCTTTAGGTCTTCTCTTCCTAAAACTTGCCCTGGATTAAAAGCAACCGCATTAAATCCCATAATGGAACTCCCATTTATACTTCATTTATTAGCAACACCATAAATGATAACAATAAATAAAATAGGGGTTCCATGAACATATCATTAAGGATAGCAAATCTTAGCAAAAAGATTGCTGATATAGATTTTTCAGATGATGTATCACCTGTACATATTATAACTACAGATGACTATATGGAAGCAGATGAGCTGGATATAGCGGTGGCAATATTTCACACAAAACCATCTGACCCAGACGCAAACAGATCCTCTCTTAAAGTATTCAAGAGGCTAATCAATACATTGGTGAAACATAATCTAGTAGAGCCTTTGAAATTTGACTATAGTGCCCCCATGAGGAAATTATATTCAACACCATATCCAGAAGGTTTCGATTATGTTAATGCATATGAAGGGGCTCTTACTCCTCTTGCACCATACAATAGAATTAGATCTTTTTTGAAAGCCTTATGTGACAAATATGGATATGTGTATGTTCACAACCCTAGAACTCCCTTATAGACCATTCTATGCTTAATTACCCGCGTATACTATATCACCCTCTACATACCATTTTCCAGAATGCTTTTTCTTAAGGCTATTCCAAACCCGTTTTGCATCTAGAGATGTGGACCCTCCATAAGCAGCTTCATCTGGAGTAAGTGCTATTCCACGTTTGCCTAATTCTATAATTAAGAGTTCGTACATAGGCACCCCTAATCCTCTTCCTCTATATCCTTTTTCTATTTTGGATTTGTCTACGGCAAATAAGGTTAACTCTTTTTTGACTTTGTTAACTATCTTCTGGAAATTGTATCTACACTCTTTGTGTATTGGATCTGGGTCATCAATAAATATTTTGGAGGAAGGCCATCTCCAATCCTCATCAAAAGATGGCATCCAATTTGTAGTGTCTGGGTTGAACCATCCTTCGTCTTTTGGCTTTGCTTTCCCATTCCATGTGGCTATAACCGCGCCAACAAAATCTCCATCCGAGTTTTTTATTATTACAGACGCTTCTTTTCCGTTTATAGTAAATTGATAGGATAGATTTTTAGTTCGGTCTTCTGGAGGGTATTGTGTTTTGCGTCGTAGTATTTTACGTTCTCTAGAATCCTCATATTCATCTGTTATAGATTTGGCCAATTTAGATATTTCAGACGATGTTTTCATTATAGGTCTCTATAATCAATCTTTGTTCTATTGTCTACTAAAATAGTAGGTATCTCTTCTATAGATTTAATTTTAAGCCAAAGTTTCTTAGCATCATCTGTCTGTGTTTGATGGTCTTCCCATAACGCCAATCCTTCTTTAGCTAATAATTTAGCCGCATATTTATACAAAACTATTGCAATACCTTTTCGTGTCCAAACTTTTCCATCATCACTTCTAAATTGAAGAGATCCTTTAACGGCTACCATTGTGACTGTAGGTTTGTCAACCCAGAAATTCTTAGAGCTTTCAAAACTTTTGACTTGATCAATATGTCGATTTAAATACTGTTTTAAATCCGATTTATATTTAAGAGGTGGTGTTCGTGGGTCTAAGCCCCACGGAGTAAATAAAACAGACCATATAGATTTTAAATCGTCCGGTTTAAATAGGGCATTATACTTGTAAGATTTCTCTTTTATCCAATACCATATACTAGGGTACATTTTGACCCATTGTTCGGAAGGAATATAACTCCATTTCACATAGCCTACTAATTCTTGGTCAATATAAGCTTCTACTCGTTGATTTTTATAACCTTTGTCTATTCCCAATCTATCTTTTGGGTCATCATCATAAAATTTAAATATTATTTCTTCACCACTTTTAGTGTGATATTCTCCCTCGGATAAAGATTTAGATAATTTGGATATTTCAGAAGATATTCTAAGTCCGTCGGTGATAACTAAGTTCTTTTGACGTGGGTCGTAATCTATATACGAGTACGGATTGTTATACCCTGCCTCAAATAAATTGAACCTGGACTTGTTTTTGATAGCCACGTTTGGTCTAATTTAGCTCCATCCGGTTCATGACTACCAAAGCAGAACACATCTCCTGGGTCCATCAAATCCAATATAAAATCATTCATCAGGGAAGCGATACCTTTGCGTCTACGGCCTTCTCGTACTGAGATATAGCCTGACGTCCAAATCTGTCCGCGTACTAGAGGTAAGCCTTGTTCTTCTAGAACTTTATTAATCTCAGCCCTATTCTTAGGTATCTCATAAAATTTCCTAACGCCTACTAATTCTGTATTTTCAAATACACATACATAGATAGCATTTGATTGTATACCTCCTGGACTCCAAGGTTCTGGTATTAAAGTGTCTGTCTTTAAGAAGGGAATGTCTTTGAAAGAAGGCATAACATCTCTACCGTCTCGGTCTTTTACTCTATTGTAAAATTCATCCTGGTATAAATCATATATTTGACGACCTGATAATAACTTTACGTCATAAGAACCATACTTCATTGTAGAGCTTCGTTTTTTCATTTGAGTCCTTATGCCAGAATAATATATAGGTCCCCGTTGTATCGTACTTCTTCTACTCGATAGCCAGACCCTTGCATGTTCATTCTAAACCTGTCTAAGTCCTTTAGATCAAAGGGACCCCAATATTTTGAGGGTAATTCTTCAATCGTTCTTATGTCTTGTATATGCTTTGTGTAAATATCGTCTTTGTCAAAAACATCCTTTACGTACTGAGCGTATTTATAGACATCACCGTTATTTTGAAGTCTTTGCCCTATTGTAAGCTCATCCAAACCACCGTTTCGTGTCCTCTCATTCCATTCTTTTACGTATTTTTGACCTTCTATCTCTAAATTATGGTCAAGAGACACTCTAATGTTTAATTTCTCTCGTTTGAAAGCATCAGTCAAATTAGCTACCGAAATAGCTATAGATAACATTGCAGTTCTTTCGTCAAATCTGGAGGTAAGGTCTCCTAAATTCGATAGTATCAGTCTATAAGCGTAAGTTCCAGATATAGGATTAAACCTGAACCTTATTTTTAGAGGGACTTTCTTAGATTGCTGTAAATTTTGTACAATACCTTTTACTCTATCTCGTAAAGGTAAAGCATTTGACGCTAATGTTTTTATCTTAGAAGACAAATCTTTCATTTTTAAGCTTATCCCATATATATAGGTCTTAAGGCCTGTTCCATCAAACGCTGAAGACTAGATGGGTCGAAAGCCAGAGGAGGGTTCCTTAGCATCAGAGTACGGGCTGTTTCTGACAGAATACGTCTCTCTGGAGCTGGTATCTGAAACTCATCAATCAACTCTATATTATTAACTGGAGGAGATTGTAATAAAGCCAGGTACTCCATAGCAATATCCGAAGTCATACCTATAGTAATCTCTCTTAATCTTTTCTGTTGTTCTGGCTTCAAGAAAGATATTGGTGACTTAGTATCTAATCCCAAATCCATCAAGTCCAATAACAGCTGGACGTCTTTATCACGTAAATGTCCCGATAGGTATGTTTGAAAAGGTTTGCTACTTCTAACTATCTCAGCAACTACGTCTAACAGTCCTAGTCTTTTCATTAACACTAAAGCTTCTCTTGCAGTAGGTTCATTCAAAACGTTCTCTACAAGAAGAGCCCCAATAGCTTCCCAAGGAGCTTTTTTCATTTGAGGGGCATTCTTTTTAATGGATGTAGCTAAGTCTGCTGGAATCTTAAAGTTGTACTTTGCTACGAATTTTACGGCTCTCATAAGTCGAGTTGGGTCATCTGAAAAAACTATGTCTGGGTCTTGAGGACACCTTAAAACCCCTTCTTCTAGGTCTCTTATTCCACATCCAGTGAGATCTATTACTTCTGCTTTTTCTGGTCCGTCTGTTAAGTCCATCAATCTCCATAGGAGAGTGTTGAAAGAAAACTCTCGTCTCACTACGTCTTCTTCTATAGTTGCAGGCTCAACCATGTGAGGTTTATAACCTTTACCCCCAGACCCACCATAACTCTCTTTTCTAGCATTGGCTATTTCAATAACCTCACCCTTCATGTTGATGTCTTCTAACCACCAGTCTTCTTTTACGGTTACTATTGCCACTCCGTATTGATTAGTGGTTAGGTCACATCGAACAGGGATAGCCTCTACAAGACGTTCGGCGAACCAATCAGAGTCTTTTCCAAGACCCACACTGTCGACTACGATATCCAAATCTTTTATTGGCTTATTTATTATGAAATTCCTAACAGCTCCCCCTACTATGTAGACATGTCTTCCTACATGTAGCCTGTTAGCTAATTGAGCTAAGAATTTCATTAAAGCTCGTTGGCGTATTTCTGAAGCATGTCTCATATCATATACTCAAGGTAGAAATTTTGATCAAAGGTCTTTCTCAGTTAACAAAGCTATTTGTCGTTGTAATTCTTCTTTTAATTTTTTGTCAGCTACTTCTTCTTTTTTCCAATATTTGACCCATCTATTTAACCCAAAATTTTCGAATATAGAAGAAGCCCATATAATATCGGAATTATAGTCACGATATTTACTATATGATGGGCTAACTCCTCCACATATTTCACCATTGATATATAAGTCATATCCATCAGGTAGCCAACCTACCCCTGCTAGACCTGCTGGTTTTCTTCTCTTCCTAGTTGTAATTTTTAGTTTCTTGGGTTCTATCACGTCTGCGGATAGTTTTTTAATATGTTCTGAAATATTCATATATCCTTTCAGGATACTATCACTATAGGTGTATCGGACAAATCACTTAGCTCCGCTGTCCGTACAGGAGAACTAGTAACGTATTTCACTATCTCAAAATTCATAGATGTTTGCTTCCACATATCTGATGAACTCTTTCTAAAATCCCACCGTATTTGATACCCACCTGTATTCTGACCAGAAGGTATTTCCCAATTTACCCAATATCTTCCATCTACAGCTTCGTCAAGCTCTGGGGTTAAATGATATTGGTCTTCTAAAGATACCCATGATCTATCAACATATTGATAGATGGAGTACCTTACCTCCATTTCAGATAGGTCTTCTGAACTTGAGCTTGTAAATTTAGCTGCAAGCCCTGTAGAGTCTAATTCTTGTCCTGCTTGAAATATAGCGCTCATCCTACAAAGCTCACACTAATGGAAGAAGGTTGGTTGGCGGATATTTCGTTGACTGTGTCTTCCATAGTATTGATAGTAGCGGTCAACGAAGTCAAAGTAGTTTGTATAGCCGTTAGATCTGTATCTGTTGCAATAAACCCAGTATTGACACTGGTCTGTAAAGCTGACACGTTTGTATTTATTGTGTTAACAGTTGAAGTCACATCTGTATTAGGTACTATGTCTACTTGCTGGACCCATTGTTTAAAGTCCAAAACATCTCTGTCTGCGGGTAACACTGCCCAGGTGAATGTTTCTGAAGTGTTTAGGTCTGTACTCGTAAAATAGATAGCATACACACCAAATCCTACCTCTACAAAATTCTCCCCTTCTTGAGGATCTTCTGGATCTGTTACAGTTACCAAGTCTGTTTTTTGGGTAAAGGTTAAAGTCCCGTATTTTTTATAAAATACATTTATCTGTGATGCTTCTACTAACACTATAGGGTCTTCAGAAACATCGAGTATATTGAACTCTAGCCAGGAACCTACATCTTTTTGTACTGCGACAGTCATAATATTAACTCATTAAGGTTGTTCAAACGCAATTGCATTATCTGTGGTTAACCTTTTAGCCGCAAATATGATAGCTTTTTCTGCACCTAGATTGTCTTGTATTCGGACTTTATCTAAAGTATCTTGCGCTACTTTTATCTGTCTAGCTACCCCAGCAAAATAACTTAAACCCGATTTCCACCTGTATGGTATTGGTAAATGTACTCGTCTATTTTGATAAGTAGTTAAATACCCATTACCACCACCGTCATCTGTATACGTATCTGATAATCTTTGAACATTCAAAAACTCAGTGCTTATGCCGTCTGTTCTAAAAATACCGCATTGAGGAGAGCTCGCTGCTGACTGCTGTCCGCCATAAGCAGCATTGGAATCTTCCATAAATGTTGTAGTTACGGCATCTGACCCACTCACCGCCATACCATAGAGACGTCCAGGAGACCCTTCCCCTTCATCATCATTAGTAGGCTCTAACCATGCCCCTGCTAACCCAAACCTATTAGAATCAGAATCCCAATACACTACCTTTATTATTTCCTGAGATTCAAGAAGGTATATTTTAGTGGTGGCAGTTGACGAACATTTCCAATATTTAGTCCATCTTTGTGATCCTGTAGGGTTGGCTACATCCCACGTACCGCTAAAAGTACCCATACCATCGGGAGCTACCCCTAAATATATCACATTTGTTTGGGCATCATGTGGGGTTAAAATATTAGACAATGCAGGAGCAGAGCTATCTTTACCTACAAATATAGCTCTAAAATTTGGAATATTACTCCCTGATTTTCTTCGTACTTGAACATATTCCGTACCACTTGAAGCAACTTCCCAATAAGTACTGGCTGTTACCAAAGTGTTTATACCTGCTAATACTGATGATGGTGTTGTACCTACATTTAAATCACTTGACTCTACCCAATTCAATGACGGCAACGGCATTAGACCTCCACGACTCCATTTATGACTGTTTTTATTAGACTATTAATAACAAGTACACGAAAAGAAATTACAGTTGGTGATAGACTTGTTTTATTAATGTCTTCTATTTCATTAATTCTTTGAGAAGATTTAAAATAATCAATCTTAGAACATACATACGAACCATTTTGCTGAGACCTTGCAATCCTATAGCTCCATGGTGATGGATAAGTTGCCATATTAAATTACCTCAAAGACTAATTCTATATATATACCTTCACCATTGAACGAAGATGAATCTGACTCTACTTCAATAATCCATCTATCCAATGACTCAAAAGTTTTTGTTTCTATATTTCCTATAATAGGTACGGATGTGATTACGTCATTTGATATAGTATTCATATCAAAAACATCAGATTCTAATAGCTCCAGTCCTTGAGATGAATTAGTTATTCTCAACCAGTAATTACCGTTTGTATTTACTGTTGTCATCAATACCCTTACATTTGTCAATAAACTTCTGTCGGATACCCATCCCCTAAATTGTACTGTTTCTGCGGGAGCTTCTGGCATGTTGACAAGATATGGTAATACCTGTCTATTTACCCTTATAGCTCCTTGAGAATATCCTAAACTACGTATCACATATCCTCCTTAGAAAGGGCTTGTTTACAAAAGGATTAGGAAATAAAAAAGGTGTCAGGATTAATCCTGACACCTTTTTTGAAGTATTTCTATGATATGTCAAAAACTATTAAATTATGTTCCAACCAACCCCATCACAAACTAAGGTAGCGGATGCTCTGGTACTTAAAACAATTGTGGTAGTTCCGTCAATAGTTTCAGAAGAGTTACCGTCTACAGTAACTGTATTAGTGCTGCCAGAATAATGTTTGATAGTAACGGTTCTTCCAGAATTAGAACCAGCAGCTGGCAAGTCCACAGTAATGTTTGCAGAAGTAGGATCCACTAAAACAACTTCATCGGTGCTCAATACTGTGTAAGGTGTGCTAGATACAGCTGTAGTAGAAGAAGAAGTACCTGCGGCAAGGGTGCTATAGGTCAAAGGAGTAGTAGCACCTTTTGCTGTTTGCCAGCTACCACCTGTGCTAGCTCTCATCACAGCTACGTTCACTTTGGTTATAGTAGCTCCGTCAGAAGACCCAGAGGTTAATTGATCTCCTGTAAAATCTTCTACACGATCCGTTATACCATTTGCAGTAGATCTAACGGTTAGAGTTGTACCAGAATGGCTGTGTACTTCATACAAACCATTGTTGAAAGTAGCTCCAGATATTTGCACAATATCGTGTTGTGCAAATGTAGCAGAACCAGTTGTAACAACAGTAGGGTTAGAAGTAGCGTCAACACCAGCAGTGTAGTCACCATTCACTGTAGTTTGAGTAGTAGTTGGATCATAAATTACTACGAAACCAGCTGATTGTGCCGCGTCAGTAGTATAACCATAGTTATGAATGGTATAGTTATCCGCTAGAAGCACATTTTCAGAAGATACCGTAGTTGTGGTACCCTGTACTGCCAAGTTACCTGTTAAAGTAAGACTTGCAAAGGTAGGGCTTGCTCCAGTATGTATATCTTGTGGGGTAGATAATGTAGGGTTTCCAGAAACCCCGTCCCCGTTAGATACCGAGACTTGATTTGATGTACCCGTTATAGTACGTGCGGATGCTGTACCAGCACCGGTTCTAGCTAGAACACCGTTTGCAGACACACCTGCTAATGCGTCTAAATCTGCATCGTATGCTTGTACGTTAGTACCTATTGCAAGTCCAATACTGGTACGTAAAGTCGCACCATCCTGCATGGTAAGGGAAATACCGTCTGTCGAAATGAGAACACCGTTTGAGGCTAGTGTTGCATTTGCTATGTCATGTAATTTTTTACTCGCTAAATGTGCCATTAATACTCCAGGATTTTATTAAAAAATGGACCACTCTGATCCGTTATCTACAAGTGAACATGCCGAATATCTTCCGGGCAAATAATAAGAAGAACTTCCATCGATGTTAGAACCAGACCCATTGATCTGGATGGTGTTTGCGCTACTGTCTAGTCTTTTAAATCTATATATGCGAGCAGTTGTTCCTGATGAAACTATAGCTGGCATATTTACTACAATATTACCGTCGGTAGCGTCGATGAAAATGCATTCGTCAGAACTGATGAGTGTGTATGGAGTATTAGATGTGTTTATTGTCTTACGTAAGGCCTTAGTTAGACCTACTGCAGAAAATATAAATGAATTAGTGGAACTACCAGAAACTCCTTCCCAGCTTCCATCAAGTCGAGAACGTAGGACAGACACGCGAACTTTAGTGACTGTGCCTACTGCTCCTGTAATGGATGTAAGTTGGTCTTGGAAAAAATTTTGTGTTAGGGGTGTTAACCCTATACCTTTAAATCTTATAAGGCCAGCAGCCGTTGATAGAACTTCATATAATGAATCATTGCTCTCCGACCCGGATACTAAAACTATGTCTCCAGCAGCAAAACCAACACTAGACGCAACATTAACAAGAGGGTTAGAGACACCATCAACCCCCGCAACAAACCCACTAGAAGTAACCGTTGTCTGAGTAGCTGTAGGCTCATCAACTATGACAATTCCACCAAACTTGGTAGATGTAGTAGTATATGTGCTATTCAGTAAAAGATAGGCTTCTTGAGACCTCACCTTAGAGACATCTAAGATACCTAGATCTAGAGCCTCGCTGGAGGAGTTTACGAATTCATACCCTCTATCACCGAATTTGAGGAGTTTTGCCATTTAGGATCTCTCAAATTAGTATGCGAGACTTTTCATTCTGTTGAGTAAATCATTGAACTTGGCTTCTGGACTATTATTCCAATCACACCTTACATCATTTAATTGATCTTGAGTGATGTTGAAATAAAATATACCCTTGCCTTGTTTTTCTATCTCTAAGCGTGCTAGAGGATACCCTTTTAGTTCAAGGTATGCTGCAAAAGCTACATTTGTGCATTTGTATTCTGACATATTTATTTCCTTATCAATTGCCTATCGGAGGCCAAATTTGTATGCTTAATTTAGTAGTAGACACCGCTAACCCAACCGCTGCTACATAAGTCCCTACATCTTCTGGTTGGGTAGATGTAAGTGCTCCCGCAGTAATATCTGACAAATAATATCTAGACCCTATAGTAAGACCTGACAGAGTTACCTCACCACATGTTACGACATAACATGTGGTGGTCGACTTTTTCTCCAAGACAAAACCTATTACATTAGATGTAGTTAAGTCATTTGCTATGGCTTTTTGAGCTACCCCACTACCATCTATATAGATTGCTTCGCCAACGTTTACCGTTGAGTTACAGGTAAATGGAGAACATACATAGGTGGGTCGTATAAGATCTATATTTTGACCTGACGCAGGAGTCCAATAAAGGTGTTGATTCCAAAAACTACCCGTGCCGTCTGAACTCCACAAAGATAATGTGTCCGATGGAGCTGATCCCCTTGACGATATTATGACATAGTCATCTACATCTAAAGTGAGGAGCCGTGTTACAGGGGCTGTTATTTGAAATTCTAAAGCACCTTCTAAAATTACATTTCCTAAAGCGCCAGCACCAGTGCTATTACCACCTTTTAGGTATAAATTACCACCGCCACCATCCCCATCACCAGTACCACCTTGTAAAGTTAAGTCTTCTCCGTCAGCATCTTCTACAGTTGCAGCAATACCTAAAATTTGAGGTATTTTTATCAATTTACCAGAAGCGGTATTGCCAGCCGTCAAAACACTATTCAGGTCAACTACTACATCTCCTACGTCATCATTTACAGATAATACCGCACCACCAGAAGCCACGAATTCATCAGCATCTATTAAGATGGTATATAAATAATCCCCCCACTCTCGTTGACCTGTAGCGGGTATTATCCATCCTTTATTAGCAGTAGGTACTGATATGTTGGCAAATGCACTGGTAGGAGCTAATGACTCATCCGCCTCGGACTGAGATCCAGTATTAGCTATTACTCTTAAGAAAAATCTGTATGTACCTATTACATCTGGTGTAAAAGTTGGACTTACTGTATTAGATGATGTTAAAGTGACTGTGCTACCCGGTGGCTTATCCGAAACGGTCCATATATAAGATGTGATTGTACCACCATTAGGATCATAGCTCCCTGACCCATTCAGGGTTACTAATACGCCTACGGTTGCATTTAATACATCTCCGGATGTAACGGCAATAGGGACTACAGCCACGTGTTCTCACCAATTGTTTGATTCTTTGTGGACGAAGGTTTTACAAAAAGAGTATGTTGACTTAATCTAGAAGATTGTATGGATCATGGATGACATCTGTGAGCGTATTGCGAGTTATCTGTCCTGTAATAGACAAGACCCGTAAACGCTCTAAAATGATTCGGGAGCTTTTTAGAGCCTCACTTAGATACTCCATCAGACGCATGTGGTCTTTTACTTGCCACCTATAAGCAAGTCTTAAATCTAACCACATTTGATATTTAGCTTTCACAAGTTGTGTCTCTCCAGACATACCAGCAAAATCTATCTCCTCGATGTCTTTATATAGGTCTGAAACTTTTTGTAAGAGGAAGACAATTCGTTTACGTTGGAAAAAGTTTGCAGGCATCCAAGATGTACCTGCAAACTCTTTTTTATGTTTGTCTAATAATTGGAAAGCTGAATCAGATGAGATAGAAGCTAGTCGTATATGGGTGTTCATGTACATTATACCCACCCATTAAAATGATTATAGAATAGGAAGAACTTCTAAATGTACCCTAAACTTACCAGCGGTAAGAGCTGCTGTACCTATAGTTGCAATAACACTCTTAGCTGTGGTAATACGAGTTTGCACTGGGCTTGCATCAGCAGTACCATTTGCTACAGTTGCACCACTGAAAGGTATAATAGCATTTGCGGTAAAGTTTGCTTTACCTGTAGCCGCTAAGAATCCCGTAGTAGCACCAGTAATACCAAGAGCTACCGTAGCAGCTCCACCGGATAATACAGCAGTGATTACTTCTACATATCCACGAAGTGCTACAACATTATTTACAGTCTGTGCAACACCCTGG
>Ga0208375_1002809_pt1 | contig 15677 bp, 14 predicted proteins | sample RifOxyD1_FD_184038 | JGI IMG/M metagenome (GOLD analysis project Ga0208375, IMG submission 184038) | Soil microbial communities from Rifle, Colorado - Rifle Oxygen_injection D1 (SPAdes) | ecosystem: Environmental > Terrestrial > Deep subsurface > Rock core/Sediment | place: Rifle, Colorado... | reverse complement strand
AAAGAATAATATTGATTTTATTTGGACAAGATTTTTCTATGTTTACGGCCCTGGCCAGAAAGAAACTTCGCTTATTCCTTATTTGATAAAATGCGTGAGGGAAGGAAAGACTCCTGAAATTAAAAATCCAAATGCCAAAAATGATTTTATTTATGTTGAAGATTTGGCAGAAGCATTAGCTGAGCTGGTTGAAAATAAAGTTAAAACAAATGTTTATAATATAGGTTCAGGAAAATTAACTGCGGTGCAGGATGTTGTAAAAATAATTTATGAAAATTTTAAATTAGAGCCAAAGAAAAAAGACACAGCGCCGGGCTCTACTGACATATATTCTGATTTTTTTGCTGATATTTCAAAAATAAAAAAAGATGCAGGATGGCAACCCAAAACAACAATCGAACAAGGAATTAAAAATACTATTGATTATCTTAACAAACAATGAAGATATTAATTACAGGAGGGTGTGGATTTATAGGTTCGCATTTGACCGACAAATTAATTGGATTGGGTCACGAGGTCGTGGTTTTAGATAGAGAACCAGCTCCAGCCTGGAAAAACTCAAAAGCCGAATATATTCAGCAGGATATCTGTTCAAACCTTGATAATGTAATGTCAAAAAAGTTTGACGCGATTTATCATTTGGCAGCTGAAGTGGGATCGGGTATTTCGATGGCTGACCCTCAAAAATATTTTAAAACCAATTCAACAGGAACTGCCAATTTATTGGAGGCAATGAGAAAATGCGGGAAAATGGCAAAAGTTATTGTGGCTTCCTCTGCAACTGTTTATGGAGAAGCTACTTACACGTGTAAGGAACACGGAATTTTTTACCCAGATTACAGGCCATTAGAGCAGTTAGAAAAGAGTGAATGGGAAATAAAATGCTCTGTATGCAAAAAAGACGCAACAGCCGTTGGCATAAAAGAAGACAGAATTTTAAAACCCGGTTCTATTTATGGATTAACAAAAATGGATCAAGAAATAATGTGCTTGTCTTTAGCCAGAGCTTGGGGTTTTGAAACTGTAGCTTTTAGGCCTTTTGGAGTTTTTGGGCCAAGGCAGTCTTTAAAAAATCCATATACAGGAGTTTTGGCCTATTTTGCAATAAGAGTTTTAAATAACGAACCAATAATACATTATGAAGACGGTAAACAAAATAAAGGATATATTTATATTGATGACGCAGTGGAAGCTTTAGCATTGGCTTTAGAAAGTAAAAAAGCTGTGGGCAAGGTTTTTAATTTAGGATTAGAAACGCCGGTGACAATAAAAGAAATTGCTGAAATGCTGGTAAAAAAAATTAATCCGGAAGTAAAAATTTCAGCTTCGGGAAAGTTTAGGACCGGAGATACAAGACATTCATGGCCGGATACATCATTTTTACAAAAAACTTTAAATTGGAAAGCTGAAACTTCTTTTGAACAAGGCTTAGACAAAATGCTTGAATGGTTAAAATCTATGCCCCCAGAAGAAATAAAAAATGCAATTGGAGCTTTTGATTCAGCTGAAAAATACGCTAAATCATTTGGCTTGGAAATATAATGAAAAACATAAGAATTATTCCAAGATTGGATATTAAGGGGCCGGATTTGGTAAAAGGAATACATTTGGAAGGATTAAGAGTTTTGGGCCAGCCAGAAGATTTTGCTGAATATTATTACAAAATAGGAGCTGACGAATTAATATATATAGATGTTGTTGCAAGTTTGTACGGCAGAAACAGTCTTATAGATATAATAAGTAAGACCGCCAGAAAAATTTTTATTCCAATGACTGTAGGCGGAGGATTGCGCGCATTAGATGATATTAAAAATGTGTTGAGGGCGGGAGCAGACAAAGTTGCGTTAAATACTGCGGCCATTACAAATCCTGAAATTATCAAAGAAGCTTCAAAAAAATTTGGCTCTTCAACTATTGTTGTATCAATTGAAGCAATAAAACAGCCGGATGGAAGATATTTTGCATTTGTAGAAAATGCGCGGGGACAGACAGGAATAGAAGTTTTGTCCTGGGCAAAAAAGGTTGAAGAACTTGGAGCCGGAGAAATTCTGTTTACGTCAGTTGATAGAGAGGGTACGGGGCTTGGTTATGATATTGAATTAACAAAAAAAGTGGCTGAGTCAGTTTCTATTCCTGTAATTGCAAACGGAGGAGCAGGAAATTTAGAAGATTTAGAAAAAATAATTAAAGAAGGAAAAGCAGATGCGGTGGCCATAGCTTCAATGCTTCATTATGATTTTATCAAAAATAATTTAAGCCAAAGAGATTCTTCAGAAGGGAATACAGAATTTTTAAAAAGCGGAAAAACTTTTTCAAAAATAAAAACAGCCGGAGTTTCTGAAATAAAAGAATACCTTGCAAAAAATGGGATTAATTGCAGAAAATAAAAATGAAAAATAATAAAAAAGTTGCCATTATAGATTACGGAATGGGAAATTTATTCAGCGTCAAATTAGCATGCGAGAAAGTTGGATTTGATTCTTTAATAACCAATGATAAGCCAGAAATTTTACAGGCAGATGCTTTAATTTTACCCGGGGTAGGAGCATTTGGAGACGCAATGAATGCTTTAAAAAAAATGGACTTGGCAGAAACGATAAAAGAATTTATAAAATCAGGAAAGCCATTTTTAGGCATATGTCTGGGCATGCAATTATTAATGTCAGAAAGTGAAGAATTCGGCATGCACAAAGGATTAGACATTATTAAAGGCAAGGTTGTAAAATTTTCAAATAAAAATGAAAAAGTTCCGCAAGTTGGCTGGAATAAAATTATTAAGGCAAAGGATTGGGGAAATGGTTTGTTAAAAAACGTGTTAAATAATGAATATATGTATTTTGTCCATTCTTTTTATTGCCAGCCCGTAGAAAAAGAAATTATTTTATCAAAAACAAATTATGCAAAGATAGATTATTGTTCAAGTTTTCAGAAAGAAAATATTTTTGCCTGCCAGTTTCACCCGGAAAAAAGCGGAGAAAAAGGATTAATAATTTATGAAAATTTAGCAAATTTATGCCAGAAGAAAAATTAGAAGCCAAATACGGCCTGCCAGAAAAAGTGATTTTTTGCAAAAAATGCGTGATATCAAATCAGCGCCCGGCTTCGGCTGTAGAATTTAAGCATACTTTAAACGTGGGTCATAGGACAATGAATATTGGCGAAGACGGAATTTGCGACGCCTGTAAATTTGCTGAAAAAAAAGAACAAATTGATTGGTTAGAAAGAGAAAAAGAATTATTAAAGCTTTTGGAAAAATATAGAAAAAACGACGGCAGTTATGATTGTATTGTTTCGGGCTCCGGGGGCAAAGATAGCGTTCAGACATCGCATTTATTAAAATATAAATATGGAATGAATCCTTTAACTGTAACCTGGCCGCCGATTTTATATACTGATTACGGCCTGAAAAATTTTAATAATTGGATAGAAATTGGGGGTTTTGACAATATTACTTTTAAGCCAAACGGCAGGGCAATGAGATTGCTTACAAAACTGGCTATAGAAAATTTATTGCACCCTTTCCAAACTTTTATTTTGGGCCAGAAAAACCTAGCTCCAAAAATTGCTGTTAAATATGGCATTCCTTTAATTTTTTACGGAGAAAACGAGGCCGAATATGGTAATCCCATTGCCGATAATGCGACTTCATTAAGAGATAAATCATATTTTACAGCGCAAAATTTAAATGAACTTTCTCTTGGAGGAGCGCCAGTTCCGGAATTAATTAGTAAATATGGTTTAACAATGGACGATATTACTCCTTTTTTGCCCTTAGATTATAAAGAATTGGAAAAATCCAACATTCAAGTGCATTATATGGGTTATTATGTAAAATGGACTCCTCAGGAAAGCTATTATTACGCAGTAGAACACACTGGTTTTCAGGCAAGGCCGTTTAGGACCCAGGGCACTTATTCAAAATACAGCAGTATAGATGATAAAATAGATGACTTGCACTATTACACCACTTTTATTAAATTTGGGATTGGCAGAGCAACTTATGATGCTTCGCAAGAAATAAGAAACAAACATTTAACCCGCGAAGAAGGAGTAGCTTTGGTCAAAAAATTTGACGGAGAATTTCCGGACAGATATTTTAATGAAGTTATGGATTATTTAGAAATTAAGCCAGAAAAATTTTTGGAGCTTTGCGACCAATTCCGTTCTCCTCATTTGTGGAAAAAAGTTAATGGCGAATGGAAATTAAGGCATACAGTTGCCAAAGACGGCGCAGACGACTAATTCTATATATGAAAAATAATAAAAAAATATTAGCGATAATTCCAGCCAGAGGAGGATCAAAAAGATTGCCAGGGAAAAATTTAATTGAGCTTTTAGGAAAGCCCTTGATTTGGTATACAATTGAAGCTGCCAAAAACAGCAAATATATAGATAAAGTTGTTGTTTCTACAGACAACCTTAAAATAGCTGAAATTTCAAAAAAATATGGAGTAGAAGTTATTAAGAGGCCCAAGTTTTTAGCCACAGACAAATCAAAGTCTTCAGATGTTGTTTTACACGCGCTTGAAGTTTTGAAAAAAAATTATGTTCCGGATATTTTTGTTTTGCTCCAGCCGACAAGCCCCTTAAGAACAGCAGAGGACATAGATAAATCTATAAATATTTTTTTGGAAAAAAATCATGATTCAGTTATCAGCGTTTGCGAAGTTCCAAAGCCCGTTATCCATTATTCTTTTTCGCCGGGTAAAAATTATTTAAAGCCGATTTTCAGCTGGAAATATTTGAAAGATTTTTATAAGGACAAAGTTAAGGAATGGAATAAAAAACTTTATTTTGAAAATGGGGCAATTTATGTAATTTCACCGGATAATTTTAAAAAGCACAAAAGATTTACCCTTGCCAAAACGTTTCCTTATGTGATGCCGAAAGAAAAAAGCATTGATATAGACACAGAGGCAGATCTCTGGCTTTGTGAAAAATTTATGAATAATTAATACAATTATGAATTCAATAAAATTAAATAACATTTTAATTGGAGATGGGAATCCATGTGTTGTTATTCCAGAGGGCTGTAGCAACCATATGGGCTCTTTAGATAAGGCAAAAGAAATGGCTTACAAGGCAAAAGAGGCTGGAGCTGAAATTATAAAATGGCAAATGCATTTACCAGAAGAAGAAATGGTAAAAGAAGAAGCTATTAAGGCTTCAAAAAAATCTCTTGTTAAATGGGGGTCTATATGGGATTTTTATAAAAAATTTGCCTTGTCGGTAGAAGACCATTATAAATTAAAGGAATATTGCAACCAAATCGGCATACAATATTTTTGTACACCATTTTCTTTGAAAGCAGCACAAATTTTAAACGATATGGGTGTTTATGGATTTAAAATTGGGTCAGGGGAGACAGAAGACCTTTTAATGTTAGAGGAAATAACAAAATTTAAAAAACCCTTGATAGTTTCTACCGGTATGAGTGATTTTTTTGATATAGATGCTACTGCAAATGTTTTAAAAGACAATGGTACACCATTTGCCCTGGCTCATTGCGTTTCAATCTATAAGGACCAAAAAATAAGCCAGCTAAATTACGGCTTGATATCAGAACTTAAAAATAGATATCAGGTGCCTGTTGGCTTGTCTGACCACACTCCGCCAGAAAATCAGGAACCAAGGATTTGGGGAGCTGTATGCCACGGAGCAAATTTTATTGAGAAACATTTTACGCTAGACAAAAAACAAAATGATGCAGACAGTTGGTTTTCTTTAGAGCCTGATGATTTAAAAAACCTTATTAAGATTGTAAAAGAGGCGGAAGAGGCATCGGGTACAGAAAAAAAAGTTTTTGAGGAAGAAAAACTAGTAGAAGAATGGGCAAAACGCAGTATTATTTCAGCTGTGGATATAAAGGAAGGTTCAATTATAACTCGGGAGACGTTAATTTCAAAAAGACCGGGAACCGGCATAAGGTCAAGAGATTATAAACAGATTATCGGCAAAAAAACAAAAGTTTTTATTCCAAAAAATACTTTAATAAAATGGGAAAACATAGAAAAATAAAAATTATTTTTGTTTCTGAAAGAAGGGCTGATTATTCAAGGTTTAAGCCCATTATGGAGCTTATAAAAAAAGATCCTGTTTTTGATTATAAATTAATTGTTACCGGAATCAGTTTATTAAAAGAATACGGAGAAGATATTAAAGTAATAAAACGTGACGGATTTAAAATTGCACATGTAATTCCAATGTTTAAAAAAAATGCGCCTGATAGCGGGGCTGAAATGACAAGAGCTTTAAGCAGGGTTATATCGGGATTAGCTGACCTATTTGAGAAAATAAAGCCAGATTTGATATTTACAGGATTTGATATAGGAGCCAATTTTTCTGCAGCTTTGGTGGGAGCTCATATGAATATTCCGGTAGCCCATGTGCAGGGAGGAGAGATAACAGGCAGTATCGACGAATCAATAAGGCACGCTGCCTCAAAGTTTAGCCATATACATTTTCCTGCAACCAAAGATGCGGCTTTGCGCCTTATCAAAATGGGTGAAGATAAAAAATTTATTTTTACCGTAGGGTGTCCTTCAATAGATGCACTCGTGCAGGCTCCTAAAATGTCAAAAGAAGAGATTTCAAAAATCTTGAAATTAGATCATAAAAAACCTTATGCGCTTGTTGTCCAGCATCCCGTAACAACAGAACTGAAAAAATCGGGATTCCAAATAAAACAGACAATTGAGGCAGTCAAAGAGCTCGCTTTGCAGGCGGTTGTGCTTTATCCTAATAATGATGCTGGGACAAAAAAAATAGTTTCTTTTATAAAAAAATCAAATATGAATTATATAAAAAGTCTGCCCTCAGAAGTTTATGCTAATGTCTTGCATAATTGCTCTGTTTTAGTGGGGAATTCATCTTCTGGCATTCATGAGGCAGCAACCTTTCATGTGCCCGTTGTTAATATAGGCACTCGCCAGCAGGGAAGGCAGAGGCCAAAAAATGTTATTGATGTTGCCTGCAAAAAAGAGGATATTAAAAAAGCGATTAAAAAAGCCCTATACGACAAAAATTTTAAAAAGATTATTTTGAAAGCGAAAAATCCCTATGGAGACGGCCATTCTTCAGAAAGAATCGTTAAAATTTTAAAAAATATAGATATAAAAAAAATTCCTTTGCAAAAACAATTTAAAGATTAGCTCTATTATATAATAGATGCAAACAACATGAAAAAAAATCAAAATAAACAAAAAATACTTGTTTGTGGAGGCACAGGATTTATTGGAAAAAGAGTTGTAAAAAAATTACTAGAACGTGGTAAAAAAGTAAATCTTTTAGTTTACGATAAAATTTCGGTTTCCCTAAAAAATGAAAATATTAAGATATTTAAAGGAGATCTTTCTGATAAAAAGACTATTGTAAAAGCTGTAAAAAGTTCGGATATTGTATTAAATCTAGTGGGGACATTTAATGAAGATATTTTTTATCTTTTAAACATCGTGAGCTCGGCGAATCTTTTAGATGCTTGCAAGGAGGCAAAAAATATTAAAAAAATAATTTTTGTTTCTTCTGAAGCTGTCTACGGTAATTATAAAGGCAGACCCCATAACGAAAACGATAAGCCAGAGCCAGCTACAGAATACGGATTTTCAAAATATTTAGCTGAAGAAACCTATAAATTTTATTCAAAAAGGTATAAAATTCCGGTTATTATTTTACGATTGGCAAATACCTACGGTCCGGGGCATAGAATAGGCGTGATATCAGAATGTCTTGATTCTATTTTGCATAAGCGTCCGGTGAGAATACATAAAGACGGTAGGCAAAAAAGGGATTTTTTATATGTAGACGATGCTGCAGAAGGAATAGTAAAAAGCTTGGTTTGTAAAACAGACGGGGTGTCGGTTTTTAATATTACAGGGCAAAAGGCATATTCTTTAATTGATACACTGAAAATAATTGAGAGAATTATTGGTAAAAAAATTAAAATAAATTTTTTGCCTAAGAAAAAACAGGATATAAAAATAATGCAGGCCGATTTTTCAAAGGCAAAAAAATATTTTGGTTATAGTCCCAAAATAAATTTAGAGGAAGGAATTGTAAGAACAATCGATTATTATAAAAAAGCATGAGTTATCAAAAATTCACAAAAGATGTGTTTATTATGGGGATTACGGGCGTAATTCTTGCTCTAAAGACACTAATTTTTCTACCCATAATCACTAAATTATTAGGTGCTGAAGTTTACGGCGTCTGGACGCAAATATTAGTTACTGTAAGCTTTTTATCTCCGATTGTTACGCTCGGACTTCCATATACTTTGGTGCGTTTTTTAGCTGCAGAAAAAGATAAGAAGCAAATTCAGGACGGAATATATTCTGTACTAGCCTTAATATTGTCTGCCTGCGCTGTCGCCGCTTTAGTGTTGATTATTTTAAAGCATCCTGTCTCTCAATTTCTGGGGTGTTCTCCTTCATTGATTTGGATTCTTTCCTTTATAATAATATTTGAATCCGTAAATATTGTTTTTTTATATATTTTCCGCGCGTTCCAGCAGATTAAAAAATATTCATTTTTCGTCGTTTTTCAGACATTTTTAGAAATTGGACTTGTAGTTGCCGCGGTTTTATTAAATTTCGGTCTTTTCGGCGCCATACTTTCTCTTTTAATTGCCAGGATAATCAATTTTTTATTAATGTCCGTTAGCACAATCTATAGGATGGGCATAGCGACTCCGCGCTTTCTTAAAATAAAAGAATATCTTTCTTTTGGACTGCCGACAATACCAGCAAATTTTTCCTACTGGGTTTTAAACACAAGCGACCGTTATTTGATAGGTTTTTACATGGGGACATTGGCTGTAGGATATTATGCCCCCGGATACGCCATTGGTTATTGCGTAAATTTATTTATTGGGCCTCTTTGGTTCATACTTCCTGCTGTTCTCTCTAAACTTTTTGATGAAAATAAAATAAATGAAGTAAAAAATTATTTAAAATATTCTTTAAAATATTTTTTAGCAGTTACAATTCCAGCCATATTCGGCCTTTCTGTACTTTCAAAACAGCTGCTGATTATATTTTCTACCGAAGAAATTGCTGAAAATGGATATCTTATAATTCCATTTGTAGCTTTAAGTACTCTGTTTTTCGGGATTTACGCGGTATTCAGCCAGATTCTTTGTTTAGTTAAAAAAACCAAGCTTGACGCAAAAGCACAAGTTATAGCCGCCACAACAAATTTTTTGATGAACTTAATTTTAATACCTTATTTCGGAATTTTAGCTGCCGCTTTCACTACTTTTTTTTCATTTTTAGTTTTGGCAATATTTGAAATATATTATTCTTATAAAGAGCTAACATTTGAAATCGACTGGAAATTTATAATAAAAAGTATAATCGCATCTGTTCTGATGACCTTATTGGTTGTTTTATTAAAGCCTGACGGATTTATAAAAACTTTAGCAATCATTATAACTTCCATTATTTTTTATTCTGTTTTGTTGATAATTTTTAGAAGTTTTGAAAAAAAGGAAATATTGCTTTTGAAAGGAATTTTCAAAAAAATTTAAAATATGAAAATAAAAGAATATTTAACAAACATAATCAGAAAAAATGAGAGCTTGCTTAAATTTTGCAGAAAAATAAAATTTTTTGCAGAAGTTTTATTGAAAGATTTTTTGAACTTTGAAAAGATAAGTTTGTTTATAAAAGTTTTTCCTTATACAATGGTCGGCCATAAAAGGCTTTCCAGCATTTATAAAATCACAGAGTTAGTAATAAAAGAGAAGATTCCGGGCGCTTTTGTTGAATGTGGAGTTTGGAAGGGAGGATGTTCTGCTGTTATGGCTTTTTTAGCAGGTAAAGAAGGAATCGGTAGAAAAACATGGCTATTTGATTCCTTTGAGGGTTTGCCCGAGCCCACAAAAGAAGACGGGGCTTTTGCAAAAAGCTATGCCCAAAATAGAATTGACGGTAAATTAAAAAAAATAAACAAATGCGTAGGACCGTTAGAAGCCGCACAAAAGATACTCTTTTCAATATTAAAGCTAGATAAAAAAAATATCGTGATAGAAAAAGGATGGTTCCAACATATCCTGCCACAAGCAAAGAATAAAATCGGAGAAATATCTATTTTGAGGCTAGATGCGGATTGGTATGAATCAACAAAATACTGTCTTGATAATTTATATGATAATGTTGTTTCGGGAGGGTATATTGTCATTGATGATTATGACTGCTGGGAGGGTTGCAAAAAAGCAATAGACGAATTTTTATCAAAAAAAAATATTGCCAGCTTAAAAGAAACTTATAAAGCAGGCGCTTACTTCAGAAAGCCATAACTTAAAATATAAACTGATGAATCACTACTTAACAAAAAAAGATTTGGAAAATTTTGACAAATGGTCGGATGAAGAAATCACCAAGTTTTTAATTTGGGATAATGTAAACGCCCTAAAATTTTTTGGCCTTAAAGATATTGAGGAGAGATATTTTAATGGGCTAAAATTTGCCGCCGGGAGATATGATAAACATAAAAAATTTTTAGATTTTACAGATAGTGTTTTAAATAAATTATTCAGTATTGTTAAAAAGAAAAAGAAAACAGTTTTGCTTCAAGACAACAGATATCCTTTGATTACCTCTGTAATTAAAAATAATTATAATTTAAAATTTATAGTCAGTGGTAAAAAAGAAAGACTATCTGCCCTTCAAAATTTTTCTGGATATTTGAGCATAAACTGCCTTCATGGGTTTATTTATAAATATTGGTCAAAAAATGACTTTAAATATTTACAGGAATTGCTTAAAATTTTAGAAAATAAAATAAAAAAACTTGACCCGGATTGCATAATTTTATACGGAGACGACAAGCCCATTGAAAGATCAATATTAATGGTTAGTAAAAAATTAGGCATTCCTGCAATAAACATTCAGTCTGTTTTGCTAATTGAGAAATTCCCGCTTTTTTTCGGGGCGTTGACCGATTATATTTTTGTATGGGGCGAATATTTTAAAAATATATTTATAAGACACCTTCAATCAAAAAGAGACGCAAAAGATATCTATATTTTAGGCTATCCATCTATTATCAAAAATAAGCCACCCGAATCCATAAGAAAAATTAGAACTGTTTATTATTTAGGAGAAAACTATGAAAATTATAATAAAGAATTTTTAGGAATAAAGATGCAAACAATAGAAAATTTAAATAAAATTTGTCAGAGTTTAAAATTAAATTTTTTTTACCGGCCGCATCCTGGAGACGACAGGGAATTATTAAAGAATAATTTATTAGATGTGTCTTTTACAAGTAGGGACGAAAAACTTACCGATAGTTTTAATAAAGGAGACGTTTTTATAAGTTTTGATTCTACGGCTTTGGCCGAAGCATCGGTTTATAATAAGATTTGCCTGCAATTGATGAATTACCCCATAAAAACAGATGATTTGGAAAAAGGAGGAGCTAGAATCAAATCTTTCAGGACAATTGGGGAGTTAGAGAGTTATTTAGGCCAAATAACTATGAATCCAAAGAAAATACAAGATTTTTTTCTTCTAAATAATAATTATTTTATAGCAACACCTTCGAATCCAGAAAAAAGATTTTTAGAATTATTAAAAAAAATAGATAATAAAAATGAGTAAATTGAGGAATAGATTAAATAGAGCAAAAGAAATGCTTAAAAAGAGAGGGCTCGGCTTTTTATTTAATTGGATTTTTTCTCCATTGAGAAAAAAAATGGTAATATGGCTATATAAAAATAATGCTACCGCCGATTTAGCAAATGCTCTTTGCTCTGTAAAACAACTGCAATTAGAGATCACAAGCAGATGTAATTTTCGGTGTATAATGTGCGACCAGGCGTATCGTTGTATAAAGGGAAAGGATCTGAATTTAAGCGATTTTGAAACTATTCTTGATAAATTACCCGGCATTACCACTCTATGTCCTCAGGGTCTTGGAGAGCCTTTGCTAAATCCTGATTTCATGGCTATGCTTGAACTTGCTAAAAAAAGAGCAATTTACACTTATGTAAACACCAATTTCGGTTTATTTACAGAGAATATAGCAAAAGAGCTTGCCCGCCTGGCAGATTCTGTTACAATATCTTTTTCAGCCGGCACAAAAGAAACCTATGAATTAATTCACAAAGGGTCATCTTTTGAAAAAACTATAAAAAATATAAAAATGTTTATGCGTGCCAAAAAAGAGTTGGGGCACAAGGATCCGGAAGTTGAATTAAAATTTGTGATAATGAGTAAAAATATAAACGAACTGGGAGATTTTATAAAAATAGCAGATGAGCTGGGAATTAGAAGGGTCTTTATTGATGATTTAATCCCATTAAAGGAAATAAAGCATCTTAAAGTAGATAATGAAGAGTCAGTCAAAGCAATTGAGAAAGTAAAAAAAATAGCTGAAGAAAAAAATGTAAAAATAAATTTTGATTTGCGACGCCAGTCTTTATCAGTGAATAAATGTACATGGCCGATTGATAATGTTTTTATTGATGTTGAAGGAAACGTTTATCCTTGTTGTAATATAGGAGTTTTTTTTGCAGAAGGAGATTCAAGAGAAAAATTTTCTTTTGGGAATATTTTAAAGCAAGACGCAAATGAAATTTGGAAAGGAAAACAATATCATCAGTTAAGAAAAATGATGATGCGAAATAAAACGCCCGCTGTTTGTAAAATGGCTAACTGTCTTTATGTGCATTCGTCCGAGGAAAAATAATATTAAATTTGATTATATGTCTAATATCTTTTCAAAATTATTTTTAAAATCAGTAAAACTTATAAAAAATCCTAAAAAATTGTTTAAGATTTTAACCAATCCTTCAAAAATTTTGCAAGATTTTAAAGATATCAAAAATGAAAAAGTTTTGAATATGGGTGAAAGGACAATAATTTATGACTGGGAAAAATCTAAAAAAAGAAAGGAGTCGTTTAGAAACTGGGGGCACTTAGGAATAATTTTTAGATACGAATGGGCTGCATCTTTTGTAAGTGGACTGAGAGTATTAGACATTGGTTGCGCTGTAGGCTACGGCCCTTACTATTTTGCAAAAAACGGGGCTAAGGAGGCTGTAGGGATTGATAACTCAGAAGAAGCAATAAATTGGGCTAAAGAACATTATAAATCGCCAAACTTGAAATTTTTAATCGGGGACTGCCTCAATCTGCCGTTTAAAGATAATTCTTTTGAGGCAATTGTTTCTTTTGACCTGCTAGAGCATATTACAGAAGAAGAGCAGATAAGGTTTATTTCTGAAATAAAGCGGGTGCTTATGTCCGGTGGGATGGCGATTATTGGCACCCCTAATTCAGAAGCTGACGAGACTTCTTTGCTGGACATCGATAATGTTTTCCATAAGCGTGAGTTGAATAAAGGCGAATTTATAGATTTAATGAAAAAATATTTTGATCAAGCGCAATTGAAAGGAGAAGATATGATTGTAAATGGCCAAAGATTAAAAGATAAATGGATTGAATATTTAAAAAATAACGAAGTAACAATTGATAATATTAAAATGGTTGACACGGAAATAGAAAAAACACGAGGATTAATTGCTATTTGTAAAAAATAATATGAAAAACATTACAAAAAAAATTATAAGGCATTCAAAAAAAATATTGCTAGCTCCCAAAAATTTGTTTTATTGGTTTTTAAATATTCCTTTAAAACCAAAATGGGTTGTTTTAATGGCAACCGATATGTGTAATTCCCGATGCAACCACTGCAATATATGGAAGGAGAAATCAACACCTAATCCTTTAACTCCGAAAGAATTAGAAAAAATATTTTCTGATAAACTTTTTAAAAATGTAGAATATATCCTTTGCACCGGAGGAGAGGCAACCCTAAGGACAGACTTTAAAGAAATGATAATGGCAATGCACAGAGCTTTGCCGAATGCTGTAATTCAACTGAGTACTAATGCCATACTGCAAGAAAAGGGTTTAGATATTGTAAAATTCGCCTTGGAAAATAATATCAAATTTGATATTGGAGTATCGCTTGACGGTATAGGAGATGCTCACGACAAAATAAGAGGTGTCCCAGGTAATTTTGAAAAAGCAGATTGGCTTTTGAAAGAATCAATAAAACTGAGGGAAAAATACGGACCTGAAAAACTGCATGTGGGGGCGGGAGCTGTTGTGTCTGACCTTACAGTAGATTCAATTTATCAAACTCGTGAATATGCAAAAAATATGGGTATTGATTTTGTTGAGGCATGGTATAATACATCTTCTTTTTATGGGAACTACAGCGAGGGAGATAAGTCAAAAATAAAAGAAAAAATAACTAAAATTGTAAAATCGCAATGCCCGTCTGTGATGCAAGATAAATGGCTTAGTTTTTTAAAAGGAAAATCAATTAAATTTCCCTGTTTTGCAATAAACAGTTTTTTTGTTTTAAAGTGTAACGGCGATATTGTTCCTTGTCTAAGTCACTGGGATGCGTCTATAGGAAACGTGAGAGACCATTCTCCATCTGAGGTCTGGTATGGCAAAAAAGCAAAAGAAGCGCGTCAATTTGTAAAAAAATGCCCAGGATGCCTGAATAATTGGGGAGCCGGTTGGAGTTTTGAAAGCAGTTATTACCAAATTTTATTTTTTTATTTAAAAAGGCCGGATATTTTAATCAAAAAATTATTGAGTAAAGAATAGATCTATCTATGAATATAACTTTTGTATTGCCTTCTTTAAGCAAAGTTGGGGGAACAAGAGCAGTTTTTGAAATTTCCAACCGCTTAATAGATAGGGGGCACAAAGTAACAATTATATATCCTTTATTTTTCTTAAAATATAACTTGAACTCAAGCTTTAAGTTTTTTCTTAGAAGAATTTTAAGCGGTATTAAAAATTTAATAAAAGGAAAAAAAATTGATTGGTTTAATTTAAAAGCAAAGCTTATTAGAATTCCCTCGGTCTCTCCCAAATTTGTAAATTTTTTTAAAAATCAAATTCCCGATGCTGATATCATAATTGCCACTTCTTGGGAAACCGTGTACTCTGTAAATACACTGGAAAAACAAAAGGGCGCTAAAACATATTTTGTACAGCACTATGAAGCATGGGATGTTTGGGATAGCCAAAAATGTTGGGAGAAAGCCGAGCAGCTGGAAACAGATTCAGAGAAAATATCTTTAGCGATGGTTGACGTAATCCCCGAGAATAAAAATTTGGCGGAATTCAAAAAAATGGTAGATGATACTTATAAATTACCATTTAAAAAAGTTACAACCTCTCTTTGGTTAAAAGAATTAATAGAAAATAAATTGGGCGAAAAAGTAGAAGGGGCGATAGGCATTGGAAATAATTTTGATACATTTAGTTTAGATAATTTTGAAAACAAGCAAAAGAATTCTCAAAAAACAATATTAATGCCTTGGCGTAGAATAAAGTGGAAAGGCGACGAAGACGGCATAAAAGCTTTAAAAATTGTAAAAAAAGAATTTCCGGAAATAGAAGTTGCTTTTTTTGACACAAAAAGAGACGAGATTATTCCTGAATGGGTTAATTTTTATTCAAATCCATCCCAAAAGGAACTTAAAAATTTATATCTAAAGGCAGATATTTTTTTAATGCCCAGCTGGGTTGAAGGTTGGAGTTCACCCCCCATGGAAGCCATGGCATGTGGAGCTGCTTTAGTAGCAACAAAAGTTGGAGGAATCCCAGAATACACAATATCAGGAGAAAATGCGATGATTATGAAAC
>Ga0208375_1002808_pt1 | contig 15681 bp, 17 predicted proteins | sample RifOxyD1_FD_184038 | JGI IMG/M metagenome (GOLD analysis project Ga0208375, IMG submission 184038) | Soil microbial communities from Rifle, Colorado - Rifle Oxygen_injection D1 (SPAdes) | ecosystem: Environmental > Terrestrial > Deep subsurface > Rock core/Sediment | place: Rifle, Colorado... | reverse complement strand
GGATCGCGCAAACCTAATCTTGATGTCTGCATCAACAAAAACCATAAAAAAATCTCTTCGTTTTTTGAGATATTCTATTTCATTTGGCTGGCGGATAGAAGAGATGACAAGATCGCTTGAAAAATCCGCGATTTTCTCGGCTCTTTTGACTAAATATGCCGGACCGTATTCATCTAGTATCGAGTTCCCTACCCGAGTTAAATTCTCCAAATTTATCTCGATATTTTTTTCTTTGAGCAAATCGCGCAATATCACCGAGAGCGAGATGTGGCGAAATCCCTTTGCCTCCAAATATTCCGCGACTGTGTCTTTGCCCGCGGCCAATGACCCGCTTAAACCAATAATCATGATTTTAAAATAGTTTGTACTCATTTAAATTAACAAAATCTGTGTCAAATGCAACGGATAAATTTACAAATATCTCGGCCCCGTTTAATACAACCCAACCGTTTTAAAAAATTCCTCCGTTAATACAACCACAGATACTCCGATTACACCATAAACACTTACTATACATTTTGAACGGCCGTTCAAAATGTATAGTAGTAGCCTAGGTTATTCTCCCAACCCCGAACCTTTTCAACAACTTTTTGTCATCATCCGTCCCAGCAATATTCGCATTCAAAAAAGTGATATATCTGGCGATTCCAAATTCATTCCTCAGTTGAGATAATTTTTTAAAATCAGCACTTGGCGAAATGTAAACACTCTTTTGAATCCCGATAAAACCGTGGCGTTTAAGGGCGGACCTAAAAACGTTTCTCTCCCTCCTGTAGTCGTCGGGAATATCAAAAATTACAAGATACCAGGCAGAAATCTTTTTTACTTTCCTGCTCGACGAAAGCGAAGCAAGCAACGATTCTATTTTTATCCTCCTTAAACCCTTCGGCGTGACTAAAAACTGGTTCTCGTTCGTTTTCTTAATGAATCCATTTTTTTGTAGACTCTGCATCGTTGAATAATATCTGCCCTCGATCATTCCGACATTTCGAGCGAGCAACTTGACCGAACCGGCGCTTAATAAAAACGCTTTGGCGAATTTTGCCGTCAAAATTGTCCCCTCCGTCGCCTTCTCGGCAATGAGCCGAAGAAGTTTGAAGGTAAGGGGTTCGTTATTGCTTGCCATATTTCTACTATACAAAATTAACGGCCGTATAAAAAGTATAGTGAATTATCCGACAGTATGCTTACTTTAAAAAAATACTTATTCGACTTCGGTTGGGATAGATTTAGAGTATAATATTATGTATGGCTATCAATATTCAGAACAAATATGCTCGCTTCGAGTACGAAGTTCTTGATACATTCGAGGGTGGTTTAGTGTTGGCCGGAGACGAAATTAAATCCGTAAGAAGCGGGCGGGTTAACTTAAAAGGTTCGTACGCAAAAATCTTTTACAATTCTCGCTCGAGACCGGAGGTGTTTTTAGTCGGCGCGCATTTTCACACAGATACCCAAGATCCATACCGAACAAAAAAAATACTCTTAAAAAAAGCCGAGATAAGCTCGCTTGTCGGCAAAATCAAAGAAAAAAACTTGACCGTGGTGCCATTAAAGATTTATATGAAAAGAGGGAAAGCGAAAATAGAAATAGCGCTTGCGCGCGGGAAAAAATTACACGACAAAAGAGAAACAATTAAAAAACGCGACCTCGAGCGCGAAGCGCGGGCCAATATAAAGGGGGTATCATGAAAAAGACATTTAAATGGGGAATCGCGAGTTTCTTGTTTGGAGCAATCGGAATGGGGTTTGGATATTATGGAACATTTGCAAACGGAGCGGTTTCGGCCAGCTCGGATATCCTTAGTTCAACCGACTCGGCGACCAAACTGATGATGACGGTTTTTACAATCGGCGCCATCTTCATCCTAGTCTCGATAATCCTCTTCTTGCTTTCCGCTATGGCAACAGAAAAAAAGTAGAAAATTCTGGTATAATACAATTGGACCTTGACAATTCGGTTGATTTAAGATATAATTCCCAATTGGGACTGTATGGATTCGACGGGAAGTGTGTTGATAGTGTGGCAAGCCGAGCAGGCATCATCTCTCGTTAAACCTTGATGCAAATTTCAAGTGCAAAATCACTTGTAGAAAAAATGAGAACCGCTTTTAGCGCTCTCACTTTTTCACCAGCTATCGCCTAAACGCGCTAGCCGTCTCTGTCGCTTTTTAACCTGGAGAGCGGCATGAGGCGCGACCAATCAGGTTTGCGGCTCGCAAGATTGTCTTGGGTTGCGAGCTTAAGTAAAACCAAGACATTCCATAAGCTTGTGTATCTACGCTTTCATCGCCTTTACCGGACGGGGGTTCGATTCCCCCCAGTTCCACCATCAAAAAATCACCCTTTATGGGTGGTTTTTTGATGGCTTTGGATTGGGGTAGGAATCGAAAGGCGGAGCCCGACGGGGCGAGCCGCGCCTAGAGGCGAAAACAGCAGTTTTCGACCGGAAGGCGGTTCCCCCCAGTTCCAACTTTTTTTGAAAATACTGAAATATAATGCTGATGCTCGCGCTTTTTGGGACGGGGCGGATTAATTGCTTTCGCTTGCCCCATCCCTGCCCATGCGCGCAAAAGTTAACGGAACTCCTTTTTGTTTATCTTCATATATGCTAACTATAGTATGTAGAACTAAAGTTAGCAATAGCTGTATATTTAACCTGTATGAAAAAAGAAATCTTAAAAAAATTTGGCGATAAAGTCCGCGAGGAAAGACTTAAAAAAGAACTTTCGCAAGAACAACTTGCTGATCTTGCTGGCGTTCATCGAACATATATCGGAATGATTGAACGCGCTGAAAAAAATATTACATTAGAAAATATTGAAAGGCTTGCAAAGGCTTTAAGGATACCACTATCCAAATTAATGGAGTAAAAAATGAAGATAGTTGATACATATTCGTTTAAGGGCGGAGAGAAATTTCTCAAAACACATCATACCAATGAGCTTCAAGAGGTGCTTGATTCAATAAATGACTTAGATGCTTCCATCTGCTTGACGAAAGAAAGCAGAGAGAAAACCAAAAAAGGCCAGGTTCTTTTTTCGCCGGTTGATATGAATAAATATTTGAAATTATCATTCCACTTAAAGGGCTGGACTGAAAAATCTAAGGCTGGCAAAAAAAGGAAATTTGCCGAACCAAGGCATGTTTTTGGAAAAGGTAGATTCCGCGAAATGGATGGTCTAAAAAATAAAGTTGGGTTAGAAATCCAATTCGGAAAGTATGCATTTATGGGTTATGACATATTCTCGAAGATGATTATTTTCCGAAATTTGAAATATATCGACTGTGGTGTTGAAATAGTCCCTAGTAGTGAACTTGTCAAGCTGATGTCAACCGGCGTTTCTTCTTTTGAACAATTACTTGTGGATTTTGAGAATAGGGGTGAGAGCAATATCGATGTTCCGGTTTTCATAATTAGCATAGGACTAACAGACGAGGAAAAGTCAAAATGCAGTTCTTTCAGGGAACTTTTTATGTCAAACAAAAAAGAAGCAATATCTCAAATTAAACTCTGTAAATACAATGGTTCAAAGCCCGGCCCCAAATAAGCTTTCTCTTGCTCTTTTGAACTCATCTGGTATTTCGGTAAGCTTTATTTTTTCATCTGGCTGATAGACCGGTGTGCCCATCATTCGTCTTCTAAGTGTTCCTTCAGATGCAGCCAAAATTCTTTTTTCTGCAGTAATTAAATATTCTTTCATTATATCTGCACCATATCCTTTGCGCCCATGGACGACGGCAGCACAAATTGCACTTCCAACACCCAAATAAGGGTCAAGTATTATATCTCCAGGATTCGTCATTGACAGAACTAACCGCTCAATTAATTCAATGGGAAATTGACAAGGGTGTTCCGTCTTTTCTGGATGATTATTTTTAACATTTGGGATGTCCCAAACATCCTCGGGATTCTTGCCAAGTGGATTCCCTGACAATAGACCATATCTTTCGTTTTTCTTAAAGTTCTTTTTACCTGGGTATTTTTGGGGAACTCGAACTGGGTCAAGGTTGAATGTGTAGCTGTCACTTTTTGTAAACCAAACAATAGTTTCATGTCTTCCTGAAAATCTCTTCGTACAGTGTAACCCATGGCCAAAGCGCCAAACTATTCTATTCCTCAATTTAAGGTCAAATTTTTTACCAATAACATACATTAGGGCGTCCAACGGAAAGACTTCTCCGTCTTTTCCAATGTGATTCCCAACTTGCCAACATATACTCCCATCGTCGGTCATAACTCTTACGGCTTCCTTGATTGTCTCCTCTTGCTCGGCGAGATAAATGTCAAGGCTTCTTCTTTTTTCATACTCTTTGCCAATATTGTAGGGAGGTGATGTAACAATAAGCTTAACAGAATTGTCGGGCAACTTTTTCATCAATCCCAAACGATCTCCGTGAAAAAGGATAGCATCTGCACTTTTATCATATTGGTTAGAGATTTTAATTTTTTTATGCGGTAGCAAAGATACCTGAGCTGTTTGTTCGTCTAAGTCATTTTTTTTGGATTGCTTCTGACTATCCGTCTCCTCAACAGGTATTACATCTAAAACCGTCCCCTGAATTGTGACTGGGACATCCTTGTCTATTATAATTGGTTCGAGTTTTGAGTTAGCCGGCTGAAGACGTATGTGTCCGTTCTCTTTATAAAATTTTTTAAGTGTCGCTTCTTGGTTATCAATAAGTGCAACAACCTTTTCTCCATTTTCTGCTGTGCTTTGATATTTGATAAGAACTATGTCACCATCATTTATGTTTTCATCGATCATGCTGTCTCCAGCCACCCTGAGAGCGTAAACTTGAGAAGATCGTGGTAGTCTGCTTTTTGGTATAGCAATCATTTCCCTATTTTGTATTGCCTCTATTGGTTGTCCGGCAGCAATTTTTCCAAGCAGAGGAATCATTATCATGGAATCTTGCCCGATTACATCAATCGATCGTGGACGATTATCTTCCTTGTTGATAAAACCAAGTTTTTTTAATTTCTCAACATGAAAATGAGCTGTGGACACAGACGAGATTTTGAGTTTTTTACAAATATCCTCAAGAGATGGAGCATATGAATGTTTATCTTGATACTCCTTAATGAAATCCAAGACTTGTTTTTGACGCTTCGTAATCATAATTAGCCCTCCTTGACAACTTTCGATTTATTTTCTATCATTTATATTGTATCGAAAGTAAATAGAAACTGTCAAGTTTTTTTGAAAACTACTAAGACCGCCCCTGCTTGCCTCTGTTAGCAGTTGACCACTCGCTTGCAAAACAGCGGGCAAGAGGTCGTCGAACTTGTCTAAATACTGGAGGTCTCATGAAAAAGACTTTCCGACCTGGTCAAACCGCCATTCGCTCAGGCCAATATGAAATTATTGGTCAGCGAGGCGGAGAAACTGGTAAAGAGCACACCGTTGTAAAAGGCGAACCACTCCCACCCACTCCAAAGGCAGGTCAAAAATATGTTTTGGTTGATAAAACCAGAAATTAGACTGGCGCAGGGGCGGCCTTAAATAGGATAATAGTTTATAAGAAAGGAATATGAAATGGATTCTAACTTAGAAATTCGAAAAGATGAAAATTTTCTGTGTCCTTTGTGTAAAAGTATTCTTTTAAAAGAAAACTGGATAAAAATTACTGGTCAGTGGGAAGAGCAACAAAAAGCCAGACTAGAAACCAAAAAGCAGATTGCTGAACTAAAAAAACAAAACGAGGAACAAGAAAAGAGATACAAACAAGAAAAAAAGAAGTTGGAAAGGGTAGCGCTTGAAACCGGCTTCAAAAAAGGGCAGGAAAAAGAAAAGAAAGAGCGCGAAAAGATGAGTAAGTTAATTGAGAACCAAGCAGCAGCAAACAAAAAGTCTCACGAGAGGATAGCTCAGCTTGAAAAGCAACTTAAAGAAGGCAGGACTCCGCAGACAGCTGGATTTGATTATGAAAAAGAAGTTATTGCTCTTCTGACCGAAAATTTTCCCGAAGACAAAATTACACCAACCGGTAAAAAAGGAGACGCAATCCAGGAGATTTTCTTTAAAGAAGACCGGGTTGGAAGCATTTTGTATGAGTGTAAAAAAACATCTGAATACAAGAACTCATTTATAGACGAAATTAAAAGGCATCAAGGCGTGGCGAAAGCGGATTATGGGGTGATCGTTACCCATGCAATAAAAAAGGGGAAATCAAAATTCTTTATTGAGGACGAAATAGTAATCATTGACCCTCTTTGCCTTTTAGACATCGCGTATTTACTTCGGGGTTCGATCGTTGAAATGCACAAATTAAAACTCACGGGTGTAAAAAATGAAGAAAAAGGGAGGGCAATCCTCAAATATATGCAAAGTGGCGACTTTAAAGCACATATGGTTGAATCTGCGCAAAAAGCAGAAGAGGCTTATCAGCTTATGGTAGAAGAAATTAGTTCACATAAAAAAACTTGGCAAGAAAGGTATAAGCTTTACTGTACAATTCATAACAATATACAAACTGTTCGGTTAGAAATCGGAAAAATTGTTACCGGAAACCCGCAACTCGGTAGCGGATCTGCAGAATTTCCAGAGATACCGGAGAACTTGAAATGATTGAACGAGAAAAAAAACTTATCGAATCTAAAGATTTCTACAACGACAGAATTAAAGGCTGGATGATTGCGGACTTAGAAAAATCGATTGAAGCGGGAACTAACTTTTTAACCGCCCTGGGTTGCCTAGTATATACCGAAATTGTTGGCACATTTTTACCCCCGCTTGAAAACGAGAGGGGTTCTCTGAAAAGCAAGAGGTTCTATCGCTGCTTCTACCGTTTGGAATCAGCAGAATATTTGAAGCAAATTGACGTAATTATTAAAAGAGAAACTAACAAAAAACTATACGAACATTTAAGACACAATATGGCTCACAAATATTATCCGGCAATCAGCAAACGACAGGGTAATATTGTTTTGTTTATTCCATCAGTTATTGCAAGGGATGGTATCAGATATGATAATGGAACAGGAGAGAAAACCGATGCTCCACCAGTTTTTATTGATAATGACAATAGGGTTGTTATTGCAACGCGTAACTTTGTGAAAGAGCTAAGTTCGGCAGTCGATCAGTTTTATTTGAAAACATTTGATGAAAATAACTCCGAATTTCAAAAGGCCGCAGTAAATGGAACTGATGTTGTCTTTCGCGGTCAACCGTAAATCCGCCCCGCCCCAAAAGGGAGAGCGTTTTTGCGAGTACCGCCTCACAAACCCTCCCCACTCCTCAAGCTCCCGAAACAGTTGGTTCTAGTCAAAATACCCCAGTTCCACCATTTTTCACTTATTGCTTTTTGTTCCGCCTCCACCTTCGCTAAAGCTACGGCGGACAGGTCGCTCGAGCCAATGGCTCTCGCTTGCGGTGGCAAATTTAAGAGTAATTCGTATTGTTTTTGAAATTTCATCACGAGCTTTCCGTTAAGCATTATGCGGTTCGAGCCGGCGGTTTTAAGAAAATTTCTCATAGCTTAGATTTTGGTAAAAAGTTCATTGGATAATCTTCAAACACTCTGTGAAGAATGTAATCTGGGCAAAAGCAATCGAAAAGTAATAAATATGGTAAAATAATTTTATGAAAAAAGACAAAATTAAACAAATTGTAAAAGAACATTATGGCAAAATTGCCGCTGGCGGCGGTTGTTGTAATAGTTGTGGTTGCGGCTCCAAAGACGAAAACGAACGCATATCAAAAAGCATCGGCTATTCCGACCAAGAGATAAAATCGGTTTCGGACGCTAATCTTGGTTTGGGTTGCGGTAATCCGACAGGAATGGGCGAAATCAAAGAGGGCGATATTGTTTTGGATTTGGGTTCGGGAGCAGGATTTGATTGTTTTTTGGCGGCTAAAAAAGTCGGCGAAGATGGCAAAATAATAGGCGTAGATATGACCGAGGAAATGATTGACAAGGCGGAAACAAACGCTAAAAAATACGGCTACAAAAATGTGGAATTTAGATTGGGTGATATTGAAAAATTGCCGGTTGATGATAATTCTATTGATGTGGCAATTAGTAATTGCGTCGTCAATCTTGTTCCGGACAAGTCAAAAGTGTTCAAAGAAGTTTATCGGGTGCTGAAAAAAGGCGGACGGATGTACATTTCGGATATTGTGCTGTTAAAAAATCTTTCCGAGGAGCAGAGAAACGACGATGAGCTAATTGCCGGATGTGTTGGCGGCGCGTTGCTCAAAGATGATTATCTTAAAATTATTAAAGACGCAGGATTTGGGGTAAATGTTTTATCCGAAGACAAAGACATTAGCAAAAGGCAATATCAAGGAGCACCGCTTGAAAGTTTGAAAGTTGAAGCGGTAAAATAAGACGAAAGGCCGGAGCCCGACGAAATTAGATCTCTATGTGCAAAAAAGTTCTCACGAGATAGCCGATTAAAAACGAGATCGCTGCTATACCAAAACTTACTAATATGTTTTCGCCAAACTTTCTTATAAACGATGCGTTCTGGGTTTTAAGTTCAAGCTAGTATTTCTTGTTTTGTAAAATAAATGCTATTGCTATCCCCAAAATAACAAAAACAAAACTGACAATCTGCGCCAGGTCGAAGCGCCAGAAAATCGGCTTGTAGTCGATCCGCCAAAATTCGACAAAAAACCGAATTAAGTTGTAAGCGATTAGAGTGTAAACAAATCCATTTTTGAACCCAAATTTTGCCCGAAGAAACAAAAACAAAATATACGATAACAGCAGAAGCACAGATTCATACAAAAAGACCGGATGATAGTAAGCAATATTTGCATATCCGGAGAGCCGATTTTCAAGTGAAACAAATAATTTTAAAAAACCGTTATAGGGCCTGCCGGCGATTTCCTCGTTGAAAAAATTGCCCCAGCGCCCGATAGCGACGGAGAGTAAAACCTGCGGTGCAATCGCATCGGCAAACTTCAAAAAATTAAACCCCGTTAGAACGGGCTGTTTGTGATCTACTGACAAGCATTGACGATGTTCTAACGGGGCAAGCTTGTATATTTTCTGTGCGATAGCCAGACCCAAGATTCCGCCAATAATCGCCCCGTGGATCGATAGCCCGCCATTCCAGATTCTAAATACTCCGAGCCAATCATCTTTGAAGTAATCGGTTAGTTGCAAAACGCTTCCCGCGCGCGCGCCGATAAGCCCAAATAAAACTACAATTAAAAACGATCCGTCAATTTGCGATTCGTTAAATTTTTCTGCTTTGAGCCATTTTGAGCAAATATAATAAGAAAGCAAAATCGCGCAGGCGATAAAAACCCCGTACCAGCGAATCTGCCAGAATCCTGAATCAAACACAATCGCACCAGGTGATGAAATAATCATCTTACCAACCCCCTCCCCCCCCTCCTCCTCCGCCGCCACCGGAGAATCCGCCGCCGCCCGTGCCCGAGCTCGACGGAGACGAGCTCATGGTCGAAGCCATATTCGTACTGACCGAATTCATCGCTTCAGAAAAAGAATCTGCGTTAAATGAAGCAATCCCCGCGCCATAAAACCAAACGGGATGATAGGTAGCAAAATATTTCTCGCCATAAATATCTTTCATTTTTTTGATCCACTCGCGAGTGATGCCAAATACAATCGCATAAGGCAAAAATTTTTCAAACAAATTTTCTTTTTCCAAAAACCGCTGGCGGTATTTTTCTGCTTTATCAAGATAGAGTTTGAACCCCTTGATTCGTCTAAACAAAACATGGCCTTCTTCGGTTCGCTTCTGCATGAGCGGAGCAAAAATTAAAACAATAATTGCCGAGAGTAAAACGGCTACAAAAAGATGCGTACTTATAGCTATGGACGCAAACGATAAAAACAATCCTAGCCCCCCAATGCCCAGATAGACATAAAGAAGCGTTTTTGAGTACGGCACCAGAAACTTTTTCTTTTGCAAAAAACCGTTGCCGGCGCTTCTGATTCCGCTCAAATGGACATAGAAACTGTTTTTAAGAGAGGAAAGCTTGATTTTGTCAGAAGTCGAAAAAAAATTATCAAACAATTCTTTTTCGGCCATTGATGCCGGCGATGAATTTTTAATCTTTTCAAACTCAAAGTCCGCTTGCCGCAAAAGTCCCTTTTCTTGAATCTGCTTGATTTTGATAAAGCCGTTTACGGCCAAATTGATAATTGACGCGGAAATATAATTTGTCTTTAAAACGCCATCTGAATAAACCAAACCCATTTCAATCGGCGAGAGTTTCTCGGGAATTTCAAACTCGGGCGCGACGGTCGGATTAATTTTGGGGTCGCGGCCGAATTTCTGCCATAACTTTATGCACAAAAGGAGAATCAAAATCGGCAAAATGTAGAAAAAGAGCGTGCCGTATTTTTCCCAAAAGCTTGGCACATACGGCGTGACAAAGCCGGCGGGGAAAGCAGCCGAAAGCGTAATCCCCTCGCCCTCGTTGAGCGTCTTGGGGTATGAAATTTTAATCGTGTCTTCGCCGGAAAAATCGTATAACGCGTTGAGCGAATTTCTGTCGCCAAACGAGCCAGAGTAAATGTTAGTTTCTAGGCTATCCCGCTTAACCCCATCGGGCAAGTGGACTGTCGACGAAAAATTATCAATCGGAATATCCCAAAAATTTCCCGATAGATTCCAATAGAATTCATCGGTTTTATCCGTGTGGCGCAGAGCATTTTTGACCGAATAAGAAATACGATAATTATTGACGCCGGTCACCAAAATGTCCTCGTCGCCGATTTTCCAAGTAAGGGTATGTTTAACCAGATCACTTGATGTTGCGTAATGATACGATTTGCCTTCAAAGTCGGTGATGCTTTTGAGCCGAATTGGGCTTTTTTGATTTTTACCTTCGAGATATTGCACTGTCGGCAAGACCCGAAAGATGCCGTGCTTTTGAGCAACTCCGCAATCGGCAACAATATCTTCGACAATTGTGAGCGATGAATCACTGTTAACAGTAATGTCAGTTTTGAAATCCTTAATGTACCAATAATTAACATTTTCGCGGGCAAAAGCCTGCGGCACGAAACAAAAAAATACGCCGACGATTGTCATTGCGAGCGCGAGCGAAGCAATCCGAGATCGCCACGCCCCGACCAGGAGCGTCGGGACTCGCGATGACAGACGGAAAAATTTCTTCATGGCTTTATCATAACATAAAATACTCGATTAGCCCTATACAAAAAAGCGTCATATTAAATTGCACTTGGTCATCTCATTTCAACTAAATGTACTCTATCGTTCCACCAGACATCACATTAACACCACATCCTCTTTTTGGGGTCAAATCCCAACAAACTCTAGCAATTCCACCAATCCGCAAAAGATCATCCGTCAAGCCTTCTATTTCGCTTGCACTTATTGGTACCGGCTTATATTGAATCTGTTTTTTTTCATAAGATTCGGTCAATATTTTTATTAAGAGTATGTTCCCGTATTCTCCATTGCCCCTACGATTAATAAATGGAACTTTTGGTTCATCGACAAGAAAGACAACTATCTGGTATATCTTCGCACAACTATTTTTACGCATAGAAAAATATTCCTCAACGATCTTCGTCGCCGTGCGAATAGTTTTAAGCTTAGCTCTTGTAAAAGACCCGCTGAAGCGTATAAGTAACCCCGGTCCAGGAAATGGCATTCTATCGACAATCATTCTGGGGAGTCCGAGTGCTTTAGCAAGAACTCTCACCTCGTTTTTTTTTAACCCTTTCACTGGTTCAATAACCCTGATACCAGATTTCAGAAAATCCCGGGTTGCGTGATTATGACTGTTCCTACCCTTAAAACCAATTTGCGCAAACTGGGTGCCCTGCACAAGGTACTCGTATTTATTATCCTTCAAATACTTTTTTAGAACCTGAAAATATACATTTCTAAAGGCCTCTCTTTTCTCTTTGTGTCCAACAACATCTTTTAATAAATTATAGAAGTATTGTTTTCTGTCGATTACTCTCAGGGAAAGCCCGACTTTTTTAAGCGAATTTGTCACTTCTTTTACTTCACCGTTTCGCAAATAGCCGGTATCAATAAACAAACAATCTACTCGCAAGCCAAGACTTTTAAGCAAAACGCTCGAGGTGGTTGAATCTACTCCTCCGGAAACTGCTGATAATATTTTTTTATTTTTTAATACCTCAAACTCCATTGCTCTACTTTGTATATATGTCTTAAGGGATATAACCATGTGTCTAAAATGTTAACTTAGTATCTTTATAACAAAAACCACCTGCTTTTGACAGGCGTTCTTCGTGGTGGGCGATACTGGATTTGAACGGATGATTTATTATTGTGGTGTGCCCAAGAGGACTCGAACCTCTGACCTCTACCATGTCAAGGTAGCGCTCTAACCAACTGAGCTATGGGCACATAATTTATGGGCACACCCCTAGTCGATTAGTTTCGAGTTCCGCCCTCGAAACGCGTCGATGTCAACGACGCGCTCTAACCAACTGAGCTAACCGCCCATAAACTCAAAATGAGTTTAGCAAAAAATTAAACAGAAATCAATTCAGACACAACTCTTGATAATTTTGTTATTATTTGTTATTCTTTAGCACTCGAGTCAAGAACTCGAGTCGATCGTTTACCGCAACCAAGTGAGGTGAACCAAGATGGCAACAGGCAGCCCAACACTGCCACCCTGTGAACAGGAGATCTACTCGAACGGCAAGATCGTCTGTGTCGTCGACGGCAGATCGAACGCCGTCGAGCGTTGGGTGAAAGCAGTCGCCCAGGAGTCGAACGCGAGAGTCGACTGGCACTACTGCGGCGGACGGGCGCATGTCCTGCATCTGGGCAACGAGCAGAGCCGCGAACGGGTCATGGCCGCAATCGAGAATCTGAAAGATCTGCTTGACGGACAGATTCTCAGCATCGGTTCGAGTGCCAGGGGCGCAGTCGTTCGCGAGGTTGATGGCGAGTTGGTCCTGGACGACCCGGTGGCCGCCGAAGTCATCACAGTAGTGGCCAAACACAACTGCAAGGCCACGCTCGACCTGAACGCGGAGCGAGTCGCCCACTTCAAAGGGCGACTCGACGAACTCGGCAAGACGCCGGAGAAGTGCGTGATCGTGGTGCTGAATGTCGACGATGCCCATGGCGGCCCGATCGCCGACCTGCTCATGCCTGGTCACAACTGGCAAGCGATCCGAGATCAAGGCGAGATCCCATTCGCGCGAGGGCTCGCTGAGCGCAACGGCATCGAGGATATCCTCTACCATTTCGACCCGGCAGCCGCAGAGAAGCTCCGCAACTTCGAGGGCCTCGCCGTCGTGGTCGTGGACCACGGCGTAGCCGAGATCTTCTCGGCCTAACAGGCGACACATCGCCACGATTCGTGGGCGCACGACCCTGAGGGGTACGGCGCCCATACCACCACCAAAAAATCCTCGCTCACGAGGATTTTTACTTTTCACTTTTGACTTTTAACTTTTCACTTGCCTATTGCCGTGTATTCGTAGAGCAAAACTTGGATTCCTGCCGCGATTGGGATGGCGAGAATCGCCCCGCCAAGTCCGAGCAGTTTATTGCCGATGAGAATTGCTAAAATCACGACAACCGGAGATAACCCGACCGCTTTTTGCATAATTTTTGGAACGAGAATGTTATTTTCGAGTTGTTGAACTAGAATATAGATTCCCAAAATGACAATAATTTTCCAGAGCGCGATACCAGAGATAAATGCAACAAAAGCGGCAGTTAGAGCGGCGAAAATTGGTCCGACAACCGGAATCACTTCAAGCAATCCGGAAATTATTCCAAGCGTCAAAGCGAACGGGACACCCAAAATCCAAAGCGCCGCGCCGTCGACGACCCCGACCACAATCATCAGCGTCAAAACACCCCTCAACCAATCGCCAAGTTTTATGCTAACCTTGTCTATTGTTTCTATAAGTTTTTGGCGATTTGATTCGGGGATAATTTTTATGACGCTTTTTTTGACTGTTTCTTCTTCAACTAAGAAATAATAAGTTAGAACGAAAACGGTGACCGCAGATACAATCCCGCCAAAAATCGAGATGATGGCATTTATCAGCCCTCCAGCAACTGTGGATAATTTGGATGTGATTTGATCAAGAAAATTGCTGACCGTCGATGTGGCGCTGCCAAAATCAATTTGGCTGATGCGATCGGTATAATAAGGAATATTAAGAGCAAGCTCTTTGACCTGAGTCGCAACCGGCGGAATAATATAATAAATAACTAACCCTATCACAGCTAGAATAGCGAGGTATAAAACAATCACACTTACCGGACGCGGCACTCCTTCCTCGGCTAGTTTTGCGACAAAGGGTTCTAAAATCAAAACGATGATTCCAACGACTATTAGCAAAATAATAATATCGCGCAACGCCCACAGAAGCCAAAGCCCAGCCAAAACAGCCAAGACTTTAAAAATCAGGCTCCAGGAAATATCGTAAATGGTTTTGTTTGTGCTTTCCATATTGTTTGTTTTATTATAGCAGATTATGGTATCCCTGGTAGGAATCGAACCTACATCTAGAGCTTAGGAGTCTCTTGTTCTATCCGTTGAACTACAGGGACATGAGTAGATTTTACCACATTATCAGGTATAATAAAGGGCAATCGGGGTGTAGCGCAGTTGGTAGCGCGCGGCGTTCGGGACGCCGAGGTCGTCCGTTCGAGTCGGATCACCCCGACCAGCAAAATCAACAGCATCACATGCCCCGAACAGGTTGACAAACAGAGTAATTAATGCTATAATATTTACAAGTTTGAAGAACTCGTGAGGAATTGTGTTGAACAATCGCCCCGGGGAAATCAAACAGGGTCGATATAGTAAGAAAGGCCCTAGGGGACGAATAGTTCACCGGGGTGAGTACAAATGGAAGAACCCAAGAATAAGCTCTATGTCGGAAATTTGCCTTACAGCACAACTTCCGAAGAGCTTAAAGAGGCCTTTGCCAAGGCCGGAGAAGTGACTGACGCAGTTGTCATCACTTTCAAAGACACTGGCAGGTCCAAAGGTTTCGGTTTCGTAACCATGGTTGACGATGCAGCTGCCGAGAAAGCCATCAAAGAGATGGACGGTGTAGATATGGGCGGCAGAGCAATCAAGGTTTCAGTTGCCAGACCAATGAGAGAAGACGGCGGCAGAGAGTAAGCCGATCTTAACTCAAGCAAAACCGCACCATGTTAGGTGCGGTTTTGCGTTGATTTTGATCGCAATTTAAGGTATTCTTGAGCTATGAAGCGATCACTTGTTCGAGATATAGAAAAAAACGAAGGCGAGGAGGTCCGACTTTTGGGCCGAGCGCTCAACATTCGGAAACTTGGCGAGATCAATTTTATTCAACTCCAGGATTATACCGGCACAATCCAGTGCGTTTTTGAAAAAGGAGTTGAAGCCAAAACCGGCGAGGCAGTTGAAATCAGCGGGATAGTTAAAAAAGAGGAGCGCTCTAAAGGCGGATACGAAATCCAAGCGAACAAAATAGAAGTTATTTCCGGCAACACCGAAGAGTTGCCGATTGATCTTTCAAAGCCGGAACTCAAACTCCAGCTTGATACCTTGCTCAATTTAAGAGTTCTAAGCTTGCGCCACCCTAAAACACAGGCGATTTTTAAACTTTATGATATTCTACTTGAAAGCTATGAAATGGTTATGCGAAAAGTTGGATTCACGGAAACGAAAACACCGAAGCTTTTGGGTGCCGCCTCCGAAGGCGGAGCAAACTTTTTCAAAGTGGATT
>Ga0208375_1002806_pt1 | contig 15684 bp, 14 predicted proteins | sample RifOxyD1_FD_184038 | JGI IMG/M metagenome (GOLD analysis project Ga0208375, IMG submission 184038) | Soil microbial communities from Rifle, Colorado - Rifle Oxygen_injection D1 (SPAdes) | ecosystem: Environmental > Terrestrial > Deep subsurface > Rock core/Sediment | place: Rifle, Colorado... | reverse complement strand
TATGGCGCCTCCCGAAGAAGGCGTTATCGAGATGTTAGAATGTGCGGCGTTATTGACCGTACACGGGAACGGAAAAAAAGGAGAAATTTTTCCGCTGAACACCGTTTTTCTCAGCCGCGATCATGCCGAAAGACATGGTGCCAGCGTTTTTGTCTACAACGGTATTGATCCTGCCGAATATATTTTTAATCCGAATTCAGAAACTCGGGATCACCTTTTGTTTTTATCGAAAACCACCTGGAGCGTGAAAAATTTGAGAGGCGCGATAAGTGTCTGCAGTAGGGCAAAAAGAAAACTTATTATTGCAGGTGGCGAAAGACCGGTGTCTTTGAGAGCTAAGTCATTATTTATTCCCGGAGCAAAATGGATCGGCTCGGTTGCCGGCAGAACTAAGGCCGAGCTTATAGCTAATGCTCAAGCTTTGATTTTTCCGATAATTTGGCCCGAGCCTTTTGGATTAGTTATTGCGGAAGCCTTAATGTCTGGCACTCCGGTTTTAGCTTCGCCAAGAGGAAGTGTTCCGGAACTTCTGACTCCTCAAGTAGGAGCTATAATTGAAGATCACAAATGGGTAGAGGTTTTAAGAAATCGTGATTCAGTTTGGAAACCAGAAGACTGCAGGGCCAGAGCAATGCAGTTATTCCATTACAGAAAAATGGCAGAATCATACGAAAGACTTTACCATCAGCTCAAAGACGGTAAAAAGTTACATGATAAAAACCCGGTTGGACAAGGCTTTGTCGTGGAAAAATGGAGAAGCATATGATCGCTCGTTACACTCGCCCTGAAATGGCCGCAGTCTGGAAGGAAAAACACAAATTTCTGATATGGCTTAAAGTAGAGATGGCCGTTTGCGAAGAACTTGTAAAAACAGGTGCAATTCCGAGCAAAGATTGGCGATCTCTTCGGCCTGCACTAAAAAAATTAATTCTGAGTGGCGGGGTCGAAGCGAGAAAAGTCGAAGAGATCGAACAAATTGTGAAACACGATGTGATTGCGTTTACAACTGCGGTTGCTGAAAAGGTCGGACCCGTTTCGAGATACGTGCATTTCGGATTAACTTCCTCTGATGTCGTCGATACGTCTTTGTCTATACTGATTCAGGAAGCAGGTCAGATACTAGTAAAGGATCTAAAAAAGCTTCTTGTAATCTTAAAGGATTTAGCAAGGCGGTACCGCGATCTGCCCACAATAGGGCGGTCACATGGCATGTTTGCTGAGCCTACTTCTTTCGGGCTTAAGTTTCTTGGTTGGCAACAGGAGATTTTGAGAAATCAGGACCGTTTGCAAAGAGCAATTGAAGGTTTACGAGTTGGGAAACTTTCAGGTGCAGTGGGCGTAAACGCACATTGGGATCCCAAATTCGAAGAAAAGATTCTACTGCGATTAGGTCTTCGCCGAGAGGAAGTGAGCACTCAGGTAATTCCTCGTGACAGGCATGCCGAATTTCTAAATGCCTTGGCTATGACAGGTACGTCATTAGAAAGAATAGCAGTTGAGTTACGACACCTTCAGCGATCTGAAGTTGGGGAGGTTATAGAAGGATTTTCAAAAGGACAAAAAGGCTCGAGTGCGATGCCGCACAAACGTAATCCTATTTCTTCGGAAAACATTACCGGCTGTGCGCGACTGCTTCGGGCATACGCTCAAACAGGATTTGAAAATGTAGTGTTGTGGCACGAAAGAGATATTTCCCACTCATCCGCAGAAAGAGTGACGATTCCGGATGCCACCATCCTTCTGGATTACGCCATTAATCGGATGATCGGTATTCTCACTGGTCTTGGTATTAACGAAAGACGTATCAAAGAGAACCTGATTCTTGCGGGGCCACTAGTTTTTTCCGGCCATTACTTGCTTGCTTTAGTAAAAGCCGGTGCAACAAGAGAAGAGGCTTATGCTTGGGTACAGGAATGCGCTCTTGCTAGTTTAGAAGGGCACGGAAAGTTTGCCGAACTGCTGACGACGCATCCGAAAATCAGCAAATTATTGAACGAAAAGACCATTAAAAAGTTAAGCTCAATAGAGTATCAACTGCGAAATGTTAAGGGAATTTATCGAGAAGCATCGAGAAGAAAGTGAAGAATACGGAGTTAGGATCGCTATCATTTATAAAGGATCAGCAAGGGCAAGCTACGACAGAATACATTTTGTTACTCGCCACTGTTGTCGCGATATTTATGGCAGTCAGAAATCTTCTTCAACCTGTATTGAAAAAACTTCAAGAAACTCTAGCCAAGTCATTGGAGAAGCGCGTTTTTAATCCCCGTTCGATGCATCAGTTCCCCTTGAAATAAAAAAAACAAACAGATTGGCTAACCGGGGGACTGAAGGGGGGGTAGGGGGACTGTCTTGGGTTAGCCAATCTGTTTGATACAACTACATAAAGCAAAAGCGATGCCTGAGGAAAAGGCCGAAAACCTTTATAATTATCGGGGCATTGTTTAATTAAAGCGTACAGAAAATAGTCACCTTGTTAGCTTCTTATCTAATAGCCGGTTTTTGAAATCGTTTTTTGATGTTTAGTTTTCTGTGCGGTTTTTACTGTTGTCTAAAACTTAATCACACCATGTAAGATTTTCATTCTCAGTTTTTCGATTCTAATTTTTCTTTCGGAAAAACAGAAAAACAGATCTGTACGATAAGTCCATAAACTCCAAAGTCTTTTTAATTTTAGCTGCAAAACGCTCTTGTACCATTAGGTTTTCGATGTTGATTTTATTAAGAAATAACTTGGTATCCTTTTGTCTGCTATTGAATGGAGAGAATAGAATTATAAAATGAACGATTATACTTATCTATGTGATATGTTAGGTAAATCATAAAAACATTATTGTAGACCAAAAAGGCATGGCAATTGCTATAACGCGTTGCAGCGAAATGCGAGTGTTTGTGTTTTTTGGAGAAAGGCTTTGTTCGCTTAAGGCGTCTGATCGCTCGATGCGAACAGAAAAAAAAGGAGTGCGATAATGATTCTCGGAGATCGAAAAGGCTTAATAGGAGTGATGCTGGGAGCTGGACTTCTGGCTTCGGTAGCAATGCTCCCAAAAGCTCAAGGTGAATTGATATATGACAGTCAGATTTCGGGACCTGAACAAGGAGTAAATGTTGATGATCGTGAAACTGAGCGGCAGATTTTAAACTCCGCCCAGAAGGCGAGAGTCACAAATCAGGCAGCTGCTGGTACGATGTCTGCTCTTGAACCAGGCTCTCAACCAGTCACGCAGGTGGTTGTTCAAACTACGCCAACAACCCCGTTTCCTAATATTCAGCCTCAGGCAGCGGTGATGCAGCCCGTGCAGCAGCCCATGCAGCAGCAGCCGCAAATAATGCAGCCTGTTCAACAGATGCCTCAACAAGTTTATATGCTTCCAGTACCGGCGATGGCTCCTCAAACAGCTACGGTCCAAGCTCAACAAACTCTACAGGCCCAAGCTCCGGTAGAAGTAGAGAACCAAAGCAAAACAGAAATGATGAGGAGATCAAGGGTTCGCGAAGAGCTTAAGAACGAAGACATTTTACAGGAACGACTCGAGGAATTGAGACTTCGTGATGAACGTAGAAGAACACAGGAAGTTTTGGGTCTGGCACAAGAAAATGATCCTCTTTCTGCACTACCGGTCGCAGCAGTTGCTTCACCGGTTGTTTCACCAGCTGTTTCAAAAGAACAGATCGTTGTCCCGCCAGTTACCGAACGACCGGGCGAACCGGCTCCTTTAGTTGCCGGAATCCAAGATCAAATAATAATGACAAAAGCTACCGCAACACTTGAGGACGAAGAAAAAGTGACATTTTCGGTAATGCCGCGAGCTGGTCTTAACAACATGATTGGAAATCAAAACGGCTTTAGCGTAAACGGTCGCTATAGCGCTGGTGTTGGTATCGGCGTTGGAGTTTCGGATAATCTTGGTGTGGAGTTTGGCTATGCGTTCAGTGAATATGGCGTTGCTAGCTCAAATCCTTATGCTGGAATGTCGCCTTACCCCACCTATGGTGTCGGACGTCCTTCGGAGACCTACGCTCTTAAACAAAACGTCTTTGACGTTGGTTTAAAAATCCATCTTTTAGGACAGCAAGCAAAGCTTCGCCCATTCTTAGGTGGTGGAGCAGGGTTCTCCAAGAGCTATATAAATTACGACAACAAGATCATTGATTCTTATCATCAGATCGGATGGAACACTCCTCGTGACTACGAAATCTCTTCTTACCTCGGTTACATCTCGGGTGGTTTTGATTTGAAAGTAACAAAGAGTGTGTCGATCGGAACGACTTTCAAATACTACAGCGTACTATCAGCCAGAGAAAATCAACCGCTCGCCAACTACGCTTTCTATACCCCGAATTACTATAACGGTTATTATCCCTCAACTTATGGTCAAACGGGCTACTATGACGAGAAACAAGCCGCTGGCAGTTCTCTTGCAAAAGCGGGTTTCTACTCGATCATGGCAGGTGTGAGCTTTACTTTTTAGTTGGCCCGAGTTTTTTAGGGTCGTACTCCTGGGTACGGGTTCTCAAGCTTTCCTTGAGAACCCGTTTTTTTTTCTTTATGATGCCAGAAGTGGAGCCCTTATAAATGAATCAAAAAGTGGAAGTTCGGGGTAAGAGTGTAAAGCAGACAAAAACCGATGCAGGGGGCTTTAAGCAGCTCTGGTTCAGCCCTTGGACGTCATGGATCGGTTTTCGGTACCTTAAATCCAAGAAAAACTCCAAATTCCTCAGTTTCATAACTTTTATATCGATTTTTGGCGTTGCTTTAGGCGTTACCGCCATGATCGTCGTGCTGTCAGTGATGGACGGTTTTGAAGACGAACTGAAAAAGAGGCTCATGTCCTCGGATCTTCACGTTCTTGTAACACCGTCTAAAACCGTTTCCGGATTTGAAGGTGGATTTGTACCTAAAAGTGCGTTGAATATCGAAAACATTTCAAAGCAGATCACCAATAGGGACCAGATAGTAAGTTTTTGGCCCGTCATATCCACCGAAGCGATATTGAAAACCGGACGTAAAGTAACCGGGGTCGTTGTTAAAGGGATTACTAAGGATCGTTTGGAACGGTTAAAGAGCCAAATAACAGAGTCGGCAGAGCCCCAAATGCTTGTTCAAAAAGAGGGTGCGGAAAATATAAGACTTCCAAGCGTTTTTGTCGGCCAGGAGCTGGCTTACGAGATGGGTATCATTCCTGGCGATCAAGTTACCTTAGTTTCACCGGTAGAAACCGAAGGTCCTTTAGAAGCTATTCCGAAATTAAAACGCTTTGTTGTTGAAGGCATTTACCGTTCGGGTCTCCCCGAACAGGAACTACACACCATTTTTTCAGCTGATTCGTCGGTCAGATCTTTTTTAAAGAAATCGGCTGTCGTTTCCCAATGGGAAATTACGGTAAAGCGGTTTGAGACGGCGCCTGGCATGGCGGACCAACTGCGAAAAAAGCTGCCCGGTTTCAAAGTTCAAGACTGGATACAATTAAACGCGCATCTTTTTGCTTCTTTAAGACTCGAGCGGATAGCGATGTTTGTAATTCTTGCGTTTATTATAGTCGTCGCTTCGTTCAATATTGTGACGACGCTCACTTTAATGGTTTTAGAAAAAAAGAAAGAAATCTCGATTCTAAAAGCCATGGGAGCCAGAAACGGAGAAGTGGCAGCGATCTTTTTAGCCGAAGGACTTTTTATCGGCACAATTGGGGTTATTCTTGGTGTTGGATTCGGCTTACTGATCTGCTCGATTCTTAAACGTTACGAGTTCATTACACTTCCTGACATATATTATGATCGTACGCTGCCCGTCACTTTCGATCCGCTGTATTACTTAATCATTCCATTATGTGCGTTTGTAATCGTATTGCTAGCTTGTTCATACCCAAGCAAACGTGCGGCAAAACTAAATCCGCTCGATGGGATCAGGTTTGGTTAAGAAGATAATTTTTTTATTAGTGGTAATGTCCGGCAGCAGTCATGCCGCCGCACCGGATCCTTGTTTGATCTTTTTTGTTCCCGGTGCTTTTAGTTCCGCCTCCAAAGCAGCACTATATCTCAAACCTCAGGACTATTTTTCTCAGTATAAAAAATTTTTCGTAGAAAAGGGCTGTGCTTTTGGCGAAGCTCAGTTTCCTGCCGATGGAACGATCGAGGAGCGCGGCCTTTTTTTAAAAGATCAGGCATCAAGGTTCGCGTTGAACAACAAGGGTAAACTTATTCTTGTCGCCCATAGCCAGGGAGGCCTTGATGCTCGTTTTGCAATCAAAACCTTGAAACTTGATTCTATTTCAGCCCTAGTCACGATCGGTACCCCTCATCTTGGTTCGCCTGTCGCTGATTGGGTGGTTGAGCAAGGAGAGAGCGAATCGTTTATCTATTGGGTTTCGAGAGTACTATTTAATTATGATTTCAAACTTTTAAGATTCGCGGGCGAACTAAGAAGCGATTTCTTAAAGAAGCACGCGGATAAATTTCAAGCTGTTCCCGCAGTCAAATATGCTTCGGCAAGCGGCTTATGCCTCACCGATTGTCACCGATCACTTAAACTCTTGGATTGGTGGATAAAAGTGGGACCGGGTGATGGCTTTACTCCGGTCAAAAATCAGAGCTTTGGACACGATCTAGGACAGTATGATCTGGATCATATTTCAGAAGTCGGCGTTGAATTGTCTAAAAACGCTGAGCGTCAGAGACTGCTTGAAACCGTCTGGAAATTTTTAGTAGCCGGCTTGCAAAGTTAGACCATCTGCATTAGTTCTAAGCGAACCTAATTTTGGGGGCCTAATGAAGCTATTTGTATTAATTCTTCTGGTTTCGATAATTAATCTTTTTGATCTCACATATGCTTTTGCTGATGGGTGTAAAAAAGAGTCACGAAGAGAAATTATTGATAATCCGGATGCGGGCGACGAGGTCTGGTTAGATGGCGACGCTGTCAGAGCGTACCTGTATCAAGTAAAGAGCTGGCTTGGAACACCTGTTGAGCCTTTCATCAATAATCTCGATTCTGGCTGTTTACTGAAAGGCGACGAAGATCTCCAAGTTTTCATATATCTCAATGAAAAAACGGTTATTAATCTAAAGACAAAAAGACAGGCAAAAAAGGGCGAGATTTACCAAATAATTGTTCCTAGACTTGTCAAATTTAAAGTCAGAACTTTTGGAGAATCGGCTATTTTATTCAGTGAACTGGATAGCGGTGGACGAAATGGGTTTCGGTTTAAAGTAAAACTGCCTTTTCTGCCCGATACGGCCTATTTGCGAGAAGTATTCTTTGATCCTTTTGACGGAACTGCACGTTTAGAAGCAGGCGTTATTGGAAACTCATTTATCGTTATTGCTCGTGCAAAAGTCATGTCAAAGAGCTTTGAAGGTGTGGATGTGTGGGAGTCAGTCATTGAAAATCTTGAAAGCCTTGTAACTGCCCCGATGTTTTTTGTTCACTAATTGTAAGTATGCACACTGCTTTGCGATGACGGCATGTAGTTCACGCCAAACCAACAAAGCAGTAAAACCACGAACGACAAGGCAAGGAACGTAAAAGCAAAGCGTTTTGTCATGCGCCGTCCGACATTAAGGTGAATATAAATCAAAAACGCGATCCAAGTCAGAAAAGCCCAGGTTTCTTTCGGGTCCCAAGTCCAGTAATGGCCCCATGCTTCTTTGGCCCAAAGCCCACCGAAGAGCAGTCCCATAGAGAGAAAAACAAAACCGAGGGTCACCAAACTGTTTGCGATACTCAGCTGTTTGTCTCCTGATTTTTTGGCAAGAACTACATAAAGCCCGTGAACTGAAACCATCGCTGCGCCGCCGAGAAGAGCGTATCCAACGAGATACACTACCACGTGGGGAATGAACCACACGCTTTGAAGAGCTGGCATAAGAGTCTTATCGTGGAGTTCCGGATGCAAGTAGTTGATAAACAAAAATACCGAAGCCAAAACAATTGTATAGTGTACCAACCATTTGAAATCCCAGCGCCAGCGAACAACGAGTCCGGTCAAGGGGAGTAGCACCGAATACCACAGCCTTGTTTCGCCGAGAGTCCTTAAGGGGGGCCGTTCAAGCGAGATCCAGAACAAAACCAAAAAACATATAAGAACGGCTTCACCAACCAGAAAAGCCGATACCGATAGCCGGTCCAATAGCTTGGAGCCGGTAAAAGCTGAAAAGACGAGTCCCAGCGACCAAAATCCTGCTGTCAAAAAGAAAAATACTACGAAGTTATCCCAAGTAATCATTTACGCTTCCAAATGGTAAAACCGTTCATAAAAATGTGTACAATCCCAGCTAGCATTAAAAACACTCCGAAATACACAAAAGGTAACCAAGGATCACGAACGGCATCAAAAACGCTTAAGGTGGAAAACTTGCCCATGTTCGCATCATAAGAAGCTTGATAAAGCTTCCATCCTTTCACCGACAACGGCTTATTGACCTCGATGCTTGAGTCCATTTTTTCCCCACCCTTTTCGATTTGAACCAAGGATCGGAAAACTTTAGTTTGCGGTTCGGTCATAGCAAGCAGATATTTGCCGAGCATCATGACTTTTTGATTAGTAGTATCGCTCGGTCGGGCTACCCAGCCCTTCTTTGTGTCTCCGGGTTTAAGCGTTATTTCCCTCTCCGCGTGCATTAGAACTTTGTAAGTGTGTTCAGGCCCAACATATCTTGCTTCGACAAAAGCCGCTTGCACCCCGGCGGTTCCCTTTACGGCTTCATAGCCATCTTTTGTTCGCTCCCCCGAAGGGAGATAATCGATTACGCTTATTTCCCAATCCGATAAACGTCCCTTAGCCCCGGTTTTTGCCTCAAACTTGGTACGCGCTCCCGACAGACCCATCACATAATCGCCAGTTTCGTGATCGATCATCGCAAAGGTGGCTGGATATTCCTCGATTTGAAAATCCTTAAGAAAAATACTAAACGGAAGAGTAATCTGGCTACCTGTTTCTGGATCTACCGCTTCCTGAGCTGTTTCGTTTTCACTTATCGGGATTTTATAGCGTTGAATATCGGGGGATCCGAAAGACATTCCCAGCATTACAATAAAAAGGCCGATATGATTTAACAGAAATCCAACTTCAAAACGCCTTTGAAGGAGGCGGCGAAAAACAACAAGGCCAAGGTTTGTCATCAGTAATAAAAGCGCGAAAACAAAAGGCCACGAGGTGATGACATTTGAAGTCCATGATAACGAGTCTTTAGTCTGAGGAAGAGTCCCGGCAAAAAAGCTTGTGGTACCGACAAAAACCATCGCAACCACTGATACCTTTGATCCGCCCAACCAACGAACGAAAGCACTTTGCTTGCTGACCAAAACAAAAACAAAAAGCAAGCAACAATAAACAAAAAGCAGGATGATATTCCAAGGCCAAGAGGGCAATGAGACGCCAAAAGCAAGCTGTGAATCAGAAAAGAGGTGGATTAAGATTCCTGCTAAAAACAGGCCTACCGAAACCAGAACAGCCTGCATGTAACCCCAGGGCGGAAGCCATATTTGTAAAATTTTCGAAAAAAAACGATTATGCAAAATCATTATTGATCTTTTCCTATAGAAATACTTCCTACACCAAAGATCAAGCAGCGCAAAATGCTATTTATAAATAGATGAAGACTGTTGCTAACGGCTTTGCCCGCATATACAACGAACAGTGCCGTTGTCATCAAGGGGGCGGAGATGAAAAGCGTTTTCCTAATCGTTTTATTGTTGTTTGTGTCTGGATGCGGTCGAGAGACCAGGTTCGAAGATTATGGCGTAAAAAGCGAAGCCGATTTAGTCTTAACTCCCCAAAATCATCCGCATGGTTACGGCCAAAACGAATGCTTTTCCTGTCACGTCAACGAAAACATTCATCAGGTGAATAAACTCAACTCGCCCTTATTCGATTATGCCAAACCACTTGTCGACCAATCGGGCCTTCGAAGCTGCGGCGGTTGTCATGGTACAAACGGCATTACGCCTTGAGCATGATATTTAGCGCTTAACTTTACGTGGTCTTATTGAGTCTATTTTCCGGGTATTGGAAAAATTTTTGGGCGAAAAATCTTCGGGCATATGGCAATCAAAACATCCGCTACTGTAATTTGGCATGTTTTTCGTGAATTCAAGATGGCAGCCTAAGCAATTGTTGCTTACGTCATCTTTCTCAGAAGCGCCTAAGTGGTCGCCCTGTTTGAAGTCGTCCGAATGCGGAACCAATATGTGGCAAGTGGAGCATGAAAGCCATTCATCCGGATGTCTACTCTTGAACCCGCTTTCTTCGCTATGACAAGTTAAGCATTTTTTATTGTCCGGTCCATTCTCCGGTTTTGTGCTGCCAAGCCATACTTTCCCATGATTGGTTTGTATCCAATCAGGATCATTATGAGGAAATGAGTGGCAGTCTTCGCACGAAGAAGCGTTCTTGTCGTTTTTCTCTTTTGAGGTTTCTTTGTGGCACTGTTTACAACCCTTTTTCTTCGTGGCAAAAAACCTTACACCGTGCGTGTAAGTTGTTTTGAATTCAGCAGTGTGCGGGTAATCATCGTGACATTTCGAACAACCGGTTTTTGAGTTTCCGCCGGAGAGATCTTGCCCATGACAGGCTTTGCACGACCTGTTGTTAGCCGCGTATTCTTGTCCATGTTTCTTAGTTTTCGAAAACTGTTCGCTATGAGGGTAGAGAAGATCAGCTTTGTCTACGCCCGGCGAAGGAGTAACAGATGGATTCCCGTCCTTCAAACGAGTGCATGACGATGAAACTAACAGAACGGTTATGATAATAAGTGCGTATTTGACGCGCATAAATAAGTATAGACCAGGTCTACTTACTGGAGGTCTTTTTCAGTAACTGATCGACCCTGTTTTTTAAAATATCGAGATCCACCGGTTTTTCCAGAAAGTCGTTTACCGGCATCCATGCATCATCGATGTCCGTTGCGTTGAAACCGAGAGGAAACTTGGCGTTGATGCCAGTTAACATCAGAATCGGAAATTTTTTGTTCTTCTTCTCGGACATCGCTTTTAGTTGGCGAGCAAAATCGAATCCCTCTGAATCGTTTTCGGGAAACATCACGTCCAAAATCAAAAGATCCGGGGTACGCTCATCGATACTCTTGGCAGCGCTCTTTGTATCCAGGAAAGTTTTTGTTTCGTGTCCTGCACCATGAACCACTTTTGAAACAACAGAAGCAAAATCTTGATCATCGTCGACGATCATTACATAGGCCATTTTTAATCTCCTTCGGTTACCTTTTACTTTTTAGCACTATTTATGGGTATTAGTGAAATAAATTTCGTTCCCTCTCCGAGAACGCTCTCCACAGTGATGCGAATTCTATATAGTTCTGCGACTTGTCTCACAATAGCGAGGCCAAGCCCCGTGGAATTTTTATTGAAAACGGCACCCTCTTCCGTTCGATAATATTCATCAAAGATTCTAGGTAGTTTTTCCGGAGCGATGCCAATTCCGTGATCCTCGACGACGATCTTGGCATAACCGTTCTCCGACTTGGTTCCGAAAACTTCCACAGTACCGCCAAGTTCGGAATAAGAAACAGCGTTAGATAGCAGGTTGGAAAAGAGCATCGTAAGGTGATCCTCGGATCCCGTCATCTCCATGCTACCCAGGGATTGTTTGACTGTTACAGAGCGCTGATCGGCGACCGGCTTCAATTGCTGAATGCACTTTTTCAGTATCTCAGTAAGATTAACGGTTCCCCAATTAGTCGAATCCTCTTTTGAAAAATTATTGAGGTTAGATAGTTGAAGCATTTCTTGAATGGAATGGGATAGTCTTTCTGCTCTTGCCGATATTCTCTTAAGGACTTCCACTGCTTCATTACCAAGCTCGCCGCAATATCCCTTAAGCAGAAGCTGAAGATTAGCGTGGATAGCGGCAAAAGGAGCTTTTAGTTCGTGAGTCGTACGCAGCATATGTTTGCTTTTTTCGATTTGGGAACAGATAAGTTTTGCATTCGTTTGTGCGAGTTCCATTTCACGTTTTTGAAGCATGGTCGCAAGCCGCGCTCCTAAATACCAAACCGTACCCCAGATGCCGAAAACAGACGCTAACTGAATGATCAACGAAGCCATGTTGAAGTTCTGCCGCATCGGAAGATTCAAGAAGAGAACGTTGGCAGGTATTACGTTAGCAATCTCGGAGATGAGACAAGCTGAATAGAAAACGCAAGAGATCAAAAGAACGATGAAACTTTCAATCCGTGAAAAAAAGATACAAGCCAGTACGATATGAAAAAGAAATGCAAAGGGGGCAAATGTTTCGATGGAGCCGACGTAGTGGACGACTACAGTTAACATTAGCAGGTCGATAATGATCTGAACCCAAATGTTGATGCGAAGGGGTAGAACGCGTTTCTTTTTCAGTGCAGATTGAATGTGGAATAGATATGCAACGTTGAATGTTGTACCGACTAACGCAATCAGGAATGGCCAGCCTGATTTAATACGTAACCCCGACCATTCGGTTATGAACGAAGACAAGCTGACGATACCGATGGTGATCATGAATGTGACAACAATCCAACGTAATTGACAAAACCATTTGGCGTTCTGAGCAAATATAATAGGAGACACCGCCGTAATCTTACGAACACCAGTAGCTGTTTTGGTTTCAAGATAAGAGTCTAAAGGAAGATCAAATGTCGGTCGGGTTGCAGAAACAGGGGTTTTCAATATCTATCCACCTTTTTACTGAGATTTGGCCGTAAGTTCCTAATTTTTTACTAGTTGTGTGGTTCCGTCAAGCTCTCTTAAAGAACTAAAGCGGGCAAGCTGCGAGCAGCTGTACAATTGTCAATCACGGCCATAAAATAGGAGTGGGGGTGGTGAATCTCTTGAAGTTTCAGGCCTATCTATTTTTGGTATTTTTCTTAGCCAGTTATGCTTTTGCCGAGGAGAATTGTCACACGGACAGTTGTGAGTGCGAGCAGTATCGGCATCTGGTCCCGATGGTGCAACAAGCTAACGAGGCAGCAAGGCTTAATCTTCTGTCAATGAGGACGGCTGAAGGGCGAGAATCTCTTCGGTTACGTCTCGAAGCTGATTCGCTGATTCCTGAACCATGCCGGAGCATCCTTTTGGCGTCGACTCCCAAGGTAACGATTGTCGCAAGAGTGGGGGTGGCATCTGATTTTGTCCACTTGCCCTATTCGGAGTCTGCAATGCGGCTTTGGGATGCTTATGGGTTTCTAATGACAAGTTTTAAGTTCAGGTGTCGTGGTGTCACTGATTATTCTGCATGTATAAGCGCTCGAGGAGAGGAAGCTTATCAGAGGTTTCGCGAAAAGCTTGCGAGCGGTTCGGCCGAAGAAATTCACGAAATTTTGCAAGGGCTCGGGATGTATAATCCGGTTCCCGGTCTTAATCCCTCTGACATAAAATTAATTCAAATTTACGACGATCTTCTGAACTCTACAAACGAACAAGCGATTTACGATAAGCTTGACAAAATTTCTAAAGACATCAAAACAGATCAAAAGAATCTCATCCTTCAGATGTGGGGAAAACGACTCGTTTGCAATTATGACAACGATCGGCTGAACAGACTAAACGGCCGTCATGCAGGCGTAGTTACTCCAGATGAGTTACTTCTTGCTTCACAAGCAAATACTCTTACCGGCTTTTGTGAAGGCAATATGAGCGGCGGTGTTCGCATGGGCGTTTGCCGTGACATTGCAATTTTTTTGTCTCGAATGGCGCAACATATGGGATTTCGAAATTCTTACGTCACCTCTATGGCTACCATTCGAGGAGAATATCACGTAGCGAACAATTACCAAGACCCGGACGAGTGGAGCAGAATTTTTCACCTCAATTACGAATATCTATCAAGCCCATATGCCGGAGATTCGCGCGCGCTCTTCGGAGGTCACGAGGACACGACGCTTAATTACAGGGTTTTCAAACCAGACGGTCAGATGGTTGCTGATCTTCCCAGCGAGTTCGGAAAATTCATGGCAGAAGCGGCAGGATTTGATCCGTTAACTCTTGATCCTATGGTTCAACTTCACGGCTCTATGTTTGGCACAGCAACAAGTATCGGTAAGAGCGATAATCTTGAACTTCGTTTGGGAGTCGGCAGTGATGGAATTGGAAATGAGTATATTTTTGGGGGCTCAAGCTTAAAATACGGACAACGAGGAAAGTTTCCGGGACGATTTTCATTGTTAGTGGCAAATCAAGAGCGTCGTTTTGTTGAGGAAGATGCAAAACCCGGTGAAGTAAATCTCAACGTGCTGTACGGACAACTTGAACAACGTTACCGCGCTAAAAGAATTCGCTTTAATCCTAATCTGGCCGCAAGGCTCGATGCCATTGCAAGCCTTATATTTGCTGGTGTGCGCACTTCCGGAGGCGAGTATGACGGTGAGATCGGTGGCCAAGTTGATATGAGGTTAAATGGTGAAGCAAGTATGGACGTTTCAGCATGGAAAAAACGGCTGTTTTCTACGTACAAAATCGGGATTCAAACAGTTCCCGGTTCAAGCGAAGTACGTAATAACGAACACGTCTATGATCTTGTTAACGACGTGATCTTGAACCAGCTTGTGTTTAGCGCACGAGGAAGGCTGCAGTTAGCAAAAACACCAGAGGGTAGGGTAGCTTTACACTACTTGACTACTCTTTTGATAGACGGTTTGGGTGCAAGAGGGAGAGCGGAAATCGGTCTTGGTAATGAAAAATACGGGCAGACGGTCGAAGTAGTCGGAAGACTTTCTAATGATACTGCGCCTTTTGTGGATGGATCGGGCAGAAGATTGGCAGGAAGCGCTTATTGGAACCCAAGCAAATCGATGAGCGTAGTAATTCGTGGCTCCGCACCGCTCGAAGATAATATCGAGGGACCCGAGTTAATGAGCAATCTTTTCATTAAGTATTAAAAAGCGCGGATGTATATCAGTTGCAGTAAACTCCAGCTACTGCTATTAGTCCACCAGCAATAGAAAGGGAATAGCATGAAGTACTTGTTGGTGGTTATATTAGCTTCCTTCTCAATAACAGTATTTGCATCCGAGAACGAGAATGATCAGCAGCAGGTAAAATTGAAGGCTCTTTTCAGATGTAGTGAGGGTGGGGCTTATCATGATGCTTCAGAGCTTTATCTTGCCTTCGGCGACGTAAAGACGCGTATCGAAATGACGGACCAGGAAATCCTCGGTTATGCTTACAATCAGATTATTCTTACCAGCATGACAGGGAGAACAATTATAATTGGTGAGACTAATCGGGCTGAGCTTGATAAAGGTTGTGAGGGCCGAGCAACATACATTCTCGCTAATATTGCGATATCAGAATCCCTATTAACCGAAATCAACACGCAATATTCAAAAATCTGTCGTCCAGGCGTTGCTTTTCCAATCGAAGGGATCGATTGGCACGGTAGGCGTAATATAACCTTAACCCTCACGGATGGCGTCAGTACCATTTCTGTGACGGGTGTGCAGTGGCTGGCGTACAAAACGCTAAAGGACTGCAGAGAACATCGCAACATCGTCGAGACTAGAAATTTTTGACTGAGTCCGTTGTATCGGGCAAAATTTATGGATGAGAGTGCAGCGTAAGCGGCGGTATGGGAGAACGCCGCTTGGAAAGATAAAGCTATACTTAAAAATTCTTGCCATTCAGGTGGCCTGTTGTCTGATCTTCTTTGGTTCGATCGAATTTCTGATTTTCTGCTTCTGGACCGCGCCGCCTGAAAA
>Ga0208375_1002804_pt1 | contig 15691 bp, 6 predicted proteins | sample RifOxyD1_FD_184038 | JGI IMG/M metagenome (GOLD analysis project Ga0208375, IMG submission 184038) | Soil microbial communities from Rifle, Colorado - Rifle Oxygen_injection D1 (SPAdes) | ecosystem: Environmental > Terrestrial > Deep subsurface > Rock core/Sediment | place: Rifle, Colorado... | reverse complement strand
AGAGCAGCGCATGCGGTTGTTGCAAGCCCTGCGGCAGTTAGTGAGGCGGCCATACCACCACCACGGGTATATGTTTCCGTAACTGTCATTTGGTCTAGTTTTTCGGTGACGAGGTCTTTTGTATTTATATTTAAATTTGTTATAGGAAGATTGCCATTTAAAAAGTCGGTGTTATTTAAATTTTGAATTTGGTACTGTTGACTAGCAATAGCTCTTGGGTTTGTGGTGCCTTGACCTTGCATTGCAATATTTTTAGTAATTTCGTCTTTTGCTTGCTGAATTGCTTTTTCTCTTATTTCCTGTGGGACTGTGAAGTTGTCTATAGCTACTGTATTACTGTAGAAGCTGGAGGGCATATTGGTTTTTACTTCGGTATTAAAGACTTCTTGAAGATATAGTTGGGGGTTTTTTGATTCACCAAACTTTTTGGCCAGTAAGCCAGTACCTAAAGAGTTAATTAGCCCAGCTTCTGACTCGCTTAAATTGTTGAGATTGTCGATATTATTAATAATGTTGTTTAATGATTTACATTCGTTTGTAGAAAGTATGCTTGCCCCTTCTTGGCAAGATTTCGCCATGGCTTTGACCTTGTATATTTCGTCGGCATTGTCCCAAACAACCGCTTTTCCATCCTTCGTGAGACCTTCAATGGTTGTGTTTTTTATGGCCTGGTTGCTGAGGGCGATGATAGAGGAATTGACATCAGTGTTTGCTTTAAAAGCGGTGGCGGTTTGGAGATCGGTGAATAGCATAGGGTTGGCCTTGTATTGGGAAAGTAGTCTGTTGAATTCGCTTGGATTGGAAGCAAATAGTTTGTAGAAGTCCTCACCTAGTTTGTCATTGTCTACCGTACTCGCTGTCAGATTTTGTTTTTTGGTTTGTTCTTTCCAATATGCCCAGTAGGCGTGTTGGTAGTCGGTGTTGAATTTTTGAACTTCTTTTTTGGTTTCATTATCTATATCTACTCGTTGGTTACTGGCAAGTGGAACAATGTACTGGAAAAGTTGCTGGTTTCTGTTGTCTATGGCTTGCTGTTTGATTTCTGGATTTTTTATAGATGCTAAGAAATTTTCTGTCGAATATTCAGATTTACATTTGCTATTGTTACCGCAATACAAATCTCTAATTTCTGTGGGACTGTTTTGAATGTCGGTATAGAACTTTAAAAATATTGAATCTTGGGCTGTTGATTTTGTGTTTTGATCTACAACTTTATCTAATATCGTAGTTGTGTTACAGACCTTGTCTTTGCTGGTACAAAAGATTTTTTTGAGGTCTGCAAGGTCATAATTGGGGTCGGCAATTATTCTTTGGTTGGAGTAGTCCTTTTTGAGCTGGATAAGGTTTGCCGGTTCTATGTTTAACTTTGCTGCATATGTGGTTGCCAACTCATTAACATCGATGTTTTTGAGACAGGTGGTGCGGTCGACCTTGATGTCTTCGCAGTATTCCTCGATTTTTCGAGAGTCTGATTTACTTGGATCTAGAAATAGATCGACATATTTTTGGGCATTTGTTGTGTTTTTGTTACCTTCGATAATTTTGGTGACTGACTCGGATGTTATTGAGTTGCCGACGCCTAGTTTTAACAATTGCTCTCTTGAAGAATATTGGAGACCACTGCTACAGGAGGTGTTACTTCCACAAATGATTGCTATCATGTTCGAAGTAGGTTTGGTGGGATCGTTGTAAAGTGAAAGTATGGCTCCAGCCTTGGATAGAGTTGGATCATTAATATTGTTAGCGGCAAGTATTTGGGCTCTGTCTGTGTTGTTGTATTTATTGTTGAGCTGGTCGGTAGTAAAGTTAAGAACATCTCGTTTGACAATTTCCTTTGATATTCTTTCTTTGTCATCTAGCTCAATGATAAGGTTTTGTTGAAAAAGTCTGTCTTGGCCTAATTTTATAAGACATGCGTTATTCTCTTTACAATTACTGCATGCGATGTCTCCTGGTGCACATTTGTTGCCGGAATTACCGCTGTAGGCGAGGTCGATTAGTTGGGCGTCTGAGGCGCTAAATATTTTGTCTTGGGCTTTGTTGACATGTTCTTGGTAGGCTCTTTGAGTTTCGGGGATGTTCAGAACTTTTCGGACTCCATTGAAGCAACCGGTTCCTGATATAAAACCTAGACCATCGGTGCAAGGATTGTTTGCGTCTGACATGTAGGAGTTTGTGTCTTTTCTTTTTTCTGCTGGGGCAGATGACCCGTATTCACCTGGTTTGGGGGTTGGTTCTGGTGCGTTTGGAGTTGGAGAATTTGTTGGAGTAGGAGCGGTTGGAGGTCGACTAGATGGATAGTTTGTCCCAGAGGTTGGGGTTTGGTAGTTTGCCTGATTGTCTGGTGCGCTTGTGGGGGAGGCTGGATTTTGGGTTTGGGCTTGTGTTGACTGACCTGCTCCGTTGGAAATACTAGCTGGGGTTTGAAAACCAACATACTGAGTCGGAGCTGTTTCTGGTACATAGTCTCTTTCATCTGATCTGCCGACTACTGGTGCGGATGATTTTGGTGTTGTTGTTCTCTGGATATCTCTAATATCTTCGTCGGGGAGTCTTATACCGTTTCTGATTGTGGTGGAGAAAGCCTGAGGTTCACTCTCTGGAGCATTTGGAGCAACGCTTTGCGAAGTAGATAGACGGTTTGCTACAAAAAAAGTAGCGCCAGCAATGCCAGAGACAAAAAGTACAGCAATTAGGGCCCGTAGATATCGAGTTTGCACTCTATTCATTTAAGCATTTCGTTGACTAAATGACTAGGCGTATTTATGATGAATATATGGATAACAACAAGAAATATTTAGTTGGTCTCTTTGCTTTGATAATTGGATTTTTTGTTTACCGATATATTACTAATCCACTGGTGGTGACAGTGTCTGGAACGGGAAAAGTAACAGTGCCGGCTTCTGGTGCTCGTTTGTCTGTTAGTATTGTGGAGACAGGAGATGATGTAAATAAAGTTGAGGAAGCGATAAAGGCAAAAATAGCAGCTGTCCGACTTTCGATGGTGACAAATGGGGTAAACGAGAAGAGTTTGTCACAGACTCAGATGCAAATAATGCCACTGTCAGCTGTGGTTTCTGGGGCTAAAGGGTATTCTGCACAAGTAAATATAGTCGGTCAGGTAAGTGATGTTTCTAATTTGAGTGGCTTGGTTGTTAAGTTGTACCAATCTGGTGCCTCAATTGTTTCCCAACCTGTTATAGAGGTAGAGAACCAACAAGAGTTGGAGAATGCGGCACTTAAAATGGCTATGGCTGACGCAGACAAAAATTTGAAAATGGTTTCTAGGTTAAAAATGAAGCTGTTTAGGAAGACAGTTTCTGTTCAACAAGCTAGTTCTGGAAATACATCTACAGCTACGAAAGTTACCGAAAATGAGGGAAATGTGGGAACAAGTATAGAGGTAGCGAAGGCAGTGTCGGTGGTTTATCAGCTGTGGTAGGTGGAGGTCTGTCTGAATATTACCCAATCGAAAAACCGAACACAATTTGGCCAGCGCCAAATTTGTTCTTGTTTGCAGCCAAAAATTCTTTGAGTACAAAGAAACCAGCTTTTTGGCTTTGCGCAATATTCAGCAGATAGATAGGGTAAAATAGGTGCATGGTAGATTTTGTTCATGTATCGGTTAAAGCGGGTAAGGGAGGGAACGGTTCTGTGAGTTTTAGGCGGGAGAGATTTATACCCAAAGGTGGTCCTGATGGAGGGGACGGTGGCAAGGGAGGTAATGTTTACTTTGAGACAGACAGCAACCTTAATACTTTGGCCGCGTTTAATCATAATCAGAAACTATGGGCAGAAAATGGAAAGAATGGCTTGGGTAAGAAAATGTTTGGAGCTAAGGGCATGGACTTGGTTGTTAAAGTGCCAGTGGGTACAACTTTGCACTTAAAAGCGCTGGATGGAAGAGCAATGGATTTACTGGATATTGACATGGATAAGCTAAACATGAAGTTACTTATTGCTAAAGGAGGGAAGGGCGGAAAGGGAAATGTTCATTTTAAAAGTTCTAGGAACACGACTCCGAGAACTGCAGAAGACGGGGCTCCCGGCGAAGAGTTTGATTTAAAAATGGAGCTGAAATTATTAGCAGATATTGGTTTAGTTGGTCTTCCCAACGCTGGCAAGTCGACCTTGCTTGCGGCAATTACTAAGGCTACCCCAAAAATTGCAGATTACGAATTTACCACTTTGGAGCCAAACCTGGGAGTTATGGAACATAAGGGTGAATCGGTGGTAGTAGCAGACATTCCTGGATTAATTGAAGGTGCTAGTGACGGAAAAGGTTTGGGTATTCAATTTTTGAAGCACATAGAAAGAACTAAGAAAATTGCTCATTTGGTTTCGGTTGTCCCAGTAAATCCAGAGGAAATATACGGCAACTATCTTAAGGTTCGTATGGAGCTAACTGCTTATGGCGAATTGTTAAAAGAAAAGAGAGAGATTGTTTTTTTGAGTAAGATAGACTTGATTAACGAGGATCAACTAGAGAAAGTAGTAGGTTACTTTAAAAAGAAAAAGATAAAAACATTACCACTGTCAGTTGCAAATGGCACTGGATTGGAAAAGTTAAAATCTATATTTCTCGACATTCATTAGTATAAGCACCGCGACGATTTTTTTTGGTGCAATCAACACCGCAATTTGGGTCACAAGAGTTGGGACTGCAACTGGGTACACTATCCAAAGCGACAACAACACAGGCACCGTTTCTGCAACCATAAATAGTTTGGCAGAGTTCTTGTCCGCTACAACCCTTGATAACTTCGGTGTAATTCATGTCAGTTGAGTAAACAGCTGCTGTATCTGGGCAATAGGTAATAAGATCGCCTCTCACGTCGACAGTTGAGCTTAAATTTGCGTAAATGGCAAACTTTTGAGGACAACTACTGTCCGCTGGTAGTAGGTAAATTTCGTAGGGTTCTTTGGTGTTTGGGTCACAGGGAACTTTGTCCAAGTATGGGTCGAGAGCGTTTGAGCCACATTGTGTCAAGATAGATTTATCTGGGTAGCAGTCGTGATCGTTGTAGTAGTTTTCGAAGGCGTTTTTGAGTTTGGCGAGATCGGTTTTTCTGACCGTGTCGTAACCTCTAAAAAACTGTTGAAGAGGGTTCATCCCAAATAGAAGAACTAAAGCGATAATGACAATTAAGGAAACAACGATCATGACTTCGATGAGAGTAAATCCAGTCGATAGTTTTTTCATTACTGTTTTATTGTACATTTATTTGGTTTGAACGAGCCAGTAATTGAATGCGGTTTCTTTTTCTAAAGCTTGGGGTACAGCAACGGTGAAACCTGGGGTACAACTAACCTCTTGGTTGCATGTTTGTTTGGATTTTACGAACAATACCTGATTACTGGTATCGGAAACAGGGGTGATGTAAATTAGGGTTTGGGGATTTACTTGGTTGTTTTGGATAAAAATTTCGGCAGATCCGGTAGCGATTGTGGCAGTGCCGATTGTAGAGTTTGAGGTAATGTTACCCGAGACACTGCTACTGAGGACGTTTTGGGAGGCAATGACTAGGCCGCTTGTTTGAAGTGTGTTAAAGTTTGCGGAACCAGATGCGTCGATGGAGCTTACTTCTTGACCTTGGTTACCAAAGATAGCAAGGAGTTTCCCTGAGTCGGTTGACAGGGGGTTGTTATTAATACCAAGAGCTAGAGTACCTGAAATTGTGGCGGTTCTAGTATCTAAATTGTTTGCAAAAACATTGCCAGTAACAAGCAAGTCGCCACTTACTACTACTTGACCGTTGGGGTAAAGATTTAGGAGGTTGGCTAAAATGTGTACAGGTTTGTCACCAGTTGGTTGAATAAAGAGATCTGTTTCGAAAGAGCTTAGAGACTGGGTAAAGATAGAACCGTTTGCCAGAATATCTGAGGTGTAAAGTGTTTGCAAACTTAAACTGTCGTTTGTTAGGTCTTCTGGTAGTTGCCCCGACGTAGTAGCAAGAGGGGAAAGTTGGAGAGGGTCATTTTCAACTTGAGACAGTCTATTTTGGATATTGGTGAGAATTGCTGAGGCGGTAGAATATTTTTCATTAATAAGATCTAACTGTTCGTTTAATTTGTCGATGGTTTTACTTTTTATGTTGTCTGCAGTTAAGGTTCCTGAGATGGTAGCGTTAATAGCGTTTAATTCGCCAATGTTTGCAATTGGACTTATTAGTTTGTTTTTTACAACTAAGTTGTCGGTGACTAGCTCATTAATTACTGCAAGTCCTGACCTTAGATTTGCAATAAGCGAATTTGAGAAACTACTTACGTCTATTTTTTCTTGGTTATTTAGTAAAAGTTTGAACTGTTCGTCTATTTTGGCTATTTGAATTGAGTAGTTTATTTCTTCATTTGAAATATTTTGGCTATTGAAATTGTCTTGATCGTTTAAGACAAACCCTTCAACTCCGGCGGTTCTGGTGTTTTGCCATTTGGCATCGTCAAAGCGTGGAGCGGAGAAGCGGTAGGAAATATTTCCCGGTGCACTGGAGTAGATATAGAGCGTGTTATTGTTTTTGTCTATTTCATACCAAGTTTTGGCTTGGCTATTAGGCGTAAGGAGAACAGACATGCGAGACAGATTGTCTTTTAAGTTTGTAGTTTTACTAAATAGCCAAAGATCACTACCATTGGCTTGGTTATTAAAGTTGATAGTTTTTCGGTAACCAATGTTTTCTATATATTCATTTGTGGTAAGACTTCCAGTGGTTTCTTCCTTGACTCCAATCATGCCAGAAAGATAAGTAGCATATTTTTCTCCGTTGATGGTATAAGGAGGGTCAACAGTACCGACATCTAGTTTGCCAGTGCCGCCACCAACTGTGACGTTACCATCGGTAGTTAGATCACCAATGATTCTAGAGTTACCGCCAGCTGTGAAGGTAGCAGAGACAGAAGCGTCACCAACGACATAAAACTCGATACCAGTTGGCATGGAGTTTGTAGTATCACCAACTCTTAGGGTGCTGGTTGCATTCCATTGACCACCAGTTAGGTGACGGTTTGCGATACTAATTTGCTCGGTACCTGCGGAATTGTTGATTCCGTTACTTAAATAAAGTCTGCTCCATGCAGTACTGGCGCGACCTAGATAGGCATCATCGTCTATTCCTGGCAAGATATCCCCATCAACCTGTAGAGCTGTGGTTCCGCCGCCAATTCCGGGATTGGTAATGGCAGTATTAAAACCAATGGCAAGTGGTTCCATAAAAAAGGAGCTTTCACCAGTTGTTCCACCTAAGTGAACTAAGGCAGAAGCAGTTGAGTTGGCACCAATGTTAACCGAGTCAGTAATAAGCCAGGGGGCTAGTGCACCTGAAGCTCTCTGCCAGAAACCTAAAATACCGGTGGTTGGAGCAATGGAGGTTAAATTGGATGAGCCATCGGTATAAACTGCCGTGCTGGCGGTAAGACCAGAGAAGTTAATGGTGCCAGATGATGAAAGACTGGTAAATCCGCTAGCAACACCAGCTGAGGTAACATCCCAAGTATTGCTATCGACCGCAACGGACTTAGTTCCGGTAGCGATAGCTATATTTCCGGTAGTGCTATTGCCGATAGTTAAGGTTTGGTTATTGGTAGTGGCTAAGATTCCATCTGCAGTTAAAAACGAACTAACGCCAGATAGACCACTAGAAATAGAGGCTACTGGAGTACCAGAATTGACATTTAAAACGGCAAACTTTGCCGAAGTAGTGGCTTGGCCACCAAATAAAAAGTCGACAGTGGAATTTTTGGGATAGATGGAACCATTGGCTTCTTGCCACATGCTCGCGGCGTTTATAGAAGTATTTATATCGACCCAAGAGAGTGTACCAGAGCCATTTGTTTGCAAAACATAACCACTTGAACCAGCGGACCCTGGCCAAGTATAGGTTTGAGAGTTAAGAGTTGTTGTACTAGCAAAAGTAACACTATCGTTTAAGGAAATAGTTGAGGAATTACTAGTTAAAGTTAAGTTTCCAGTGACATCGTCAATGGTGTGAGCGACACCGTCCAAATTAACAATTCTTCCTAAAGTATCTATTTGGAATTGGCTTGTGCTACCAATATTGAACAACGATTGTGGGTTGGAATTTCCAACAGAAACATTTCCTTTATCGTTTATATAAAAAGATGGATTGGTATCGCCAGATTGACCATAGACATAAAAACGATTGCTATTAGTAGGAGAGGAAGTATATGCAGTTGGAGCAGTTGCGATATTTGTTGATGATCTGAGTCTTACGAAGTACATTGCAGTGCCACTATTAACGCTATTTGTTGTCCAGTCAGTTGGGACCGAGAAACTTATTGTTCCGTCTGTGGTGAGGTTTGTTGTTCCGTCGACTACATCTGATAGAGTTGTCCATGCTGATCCGTTCCAATATTCTTTGACAAGGGTTAATCCACTGGAAGCTGTGTCTATGTCGAAATTAATTTGATTAAAAACATGATCTAAACCGGCGTAATATGTGGCAGTGGTACCGGTATCTGTTGTAGTAAAGGGTGTACCGGAGTTTGATTTTGCCTCCGCAGTGTTATCTGAAAAAGTTCCAGTGTCTGCCGAGGTACAATTGGCACCAGCACAACTTAGAACAGAGCTAAATGCAGTTGGTTTGAGAGTTGTGGTGCCAGCATCAGCGATTCTAAGGTTGGTATTTTGATTACCATCAAATATGTTTAATTGATCACCAATATTATTGGTTTTGGCTAAAATGTTTGAAGAAATTTCTCTTAAAGATAAGTTGTCGATAGTAAATGAACCGGCAGCACCAGAGGTAACACTGATAACGAAGTTACCTGGGATAGAAGCTGATCTGAAAAGTAACCTGTAAGTTCCGTTGGTATCTGTTGTTAGTGACTGTGCAGATTGTGCAAACGCGGTGGTAATAGTTGCTGTTGGAGCGGTTCCGGAGACAGCACTAATAGTATATGTAAGCTCATAAAGACGATTGCTGTTTGCACTGGTGGCAAAATTTCCGGAAGTTTGAGTTAGGGTTCCTGAGCCTGCGCTGTGAGTATAAGTTGCTACATTACCACTAAGTGCCATGTCACCAGTTTGCGACCAGCTAGTGCCACTGGTTAGACTTCCATTGGTCAAGGTTTCGCTTAGATATTCTGATAAAGATAAAGTTTCTAATTTAGCTGTTGGAGTAGTGGTCCCCAAACCTAATCTACCGGTGCCCAACAAAGTCATTTTTGTAGTTAGTTCACTATCGCCACCAACAGACGTGGCAAATGATAAATTGCTTCCATTTAAAATGTCTATAGTTGGATTTGTTGATCTAAAAACAAGGGAACCTGATGTCGAAGCGTCACCAGCTATATCTAATAAGGCGGTTGGAGCTGTTGTGCCGATGCCGACAAAACCGGTGCCATTTGGGCTTAAAAGAATGTTGCCTGTTGAATTGTAAGTTGAGGAATTTCCTAAGACCAAACTTTGGCGATTAGTAGTAGAAATGTTGCCATTACCATCATAAAAAAGTGCGACGTTTGCGGTAGTTCCAGCGATGGTTGCTGTTGGTGTGCCTGAGTCCATGTTTAAAACTGCAAACTTGGCAGAACTAGTTGCTTGTCCTCCCAAAAGAAAATCGACAGTGGAGTTTAGAGGATAGAGAGTGCCATTGGCTTGACCCCAGTAACTGTCTCCACCACCCGTTTGAGCCACCCAACTTAAGGTACCAGAGCCGTTGGTTTGTAAAACATAGGTATTTGACCCGGCTGAGGCTGGCCAAGTGTAGGTTTGACCATTTAAAGTAGTTGTTCCTGCAAAAGTAACATTGTCATTTAAAGTTATGTTGCTTGAATTACTTGTTAAGGTAAGATCCCCGCTAACATCATCGATAGTGTGAGCAACACCATCGACAATATTAATTGCCCCAGAGTTGCTAATATTAAATTTGGTAACACCGGAAGCTGATCCGGTCAAAATATCACCAGTTCCATTTTGATCTATGGTTAGGGCGGCTGTAATTGCTGAGGTAGTGGCAGTAGTAATTGTGGTTCGACCGTCTGCCGTAACTCTAAACTTGGCTGTTTCGGTAGCGCCAGATGATAAAAGAAGTAAGTTGCCACTGCCGGTAGCGACATCGTTGCCAACATAACCTGAGATTAGTGATCCACTAGTAAGATTGGCGTTAGTTACTCTAAAAGTATCTTCGGTAGTAGTGCCACCAATAGCCAGTATTTGTCCGGACCCTAATGCATCTGGTTGTAAAACGATGTCACCACCAGAGCCAACTTCGGTGGTGACGGAAACTGACTCACCTGTAATGGTAAAGTTTCCGGAAGTGGAAATAATTGAAGGGGAGGAAACAGAAATATTAATGTCGCCATTATTGTCTATAACTGGCACAGAATTGATTGTCGCTGGGTTGGCTGCTGGATACCCCTGGAGGGTTTCGGAGTTGAGGGCATAACCAACCGTTGCGATTTGTTGTCTGGGGGTGAGGGTTTCCGCGCCGACACCAACTTCTAGGAAAACATCTTGGTGGTCTGAGAAAACGGATTGAGGAATTTCGGCGCCACAAGTACCATCGCCGATTAGGGTATTAAAAATACCTTGATTGTCTGGAGTAACTGAACAAGTTCCAGTTTTGTACAAACAATCTTCACCACCAGCACCGGTACAAGTACCCTCGGTTCCACCAGATAACTGGTCCCAAAGTTTGAAATTGACATTGACGGTAGTGACGATTGGTGTTCCGACGGAATCGCTGAGGCGACCCTGAAAGGAAAGTTGTCTTTTGGGTGGAGTAAGGGATGTGGCAGCTGAGCTTGGCTTGGCATTTTTTATGACTTGATTGTAGGCAAGTAGGGCCATAGTAGTGGTAGCAATGACAAGGAGGGCTAAATGGAGGTATGGAGTGAATGAAAGCTGGTGATAGTTATAGTAAATTTTGGCAAAACGGTTTTTGGGGGCATTGTGAGGGCTTTTGGGTTTGGGTAAGTATCTTTTTAGCCAAGAAAGAGGTGAAAGTTTGGTGTCGGTCTGAACATATTCGAATGGGTTTGTATCGATGTAACCTTGTTTGTGACAAAAGCTGGTAAGTCTCTTAACCGATGATTGACGGCGACTTATGACTGACGAAGTTGTCTGGGATAATTTTAAGTAGGAGACATATGAGCTGAGTTGCTCTTTGCTTAGGACTTGTTTGAGGTGATGAGTGTTGAAAGGGGTGTGTTTGGCAATCCAGTTAAAGTAGTGATAGAGATCCGAACAGTAGTTTTTGATTGTAGAGTGAGTCTTTTTTTCTGATTTTAGGTAGGAACTAAACTGATCAATGACTTTTTGACTAGAAGTAGGGCTTGGGACTTGTTTAGAATTATCAAGGGTAAGATTTGAAGAAGTTGATGTTGATGATGTATTTTGATCTACTATCTGGTTTTGGGTATCGTCGTTTGCAAAAAAGTTTATTTTTAGGAAAGTTGTCAATCTTCTGATAGATGCTAGCCTTCTATTTATGGTGTTTGTTGGTGTGAAAAGATCTCTCTGGTTGTTTTGATACTCTTTGTTGTATTTTGAAATATTTAAGTAAAGGTTATAGAGGTCAGGGTTGCCATTTACTTCTAAAAAGGTAAAGAAGTTTCTTAGGTCACTAAGGTAATTTTTGATAGAAACAGCAGACAGTCCAGACTCAGATAGGAAGCTAGCAAACTCTTTGAGTAGCTCGTGGTTGTCTTTGGGCAGGTTCATTTACTTTTTACGACTCCCTAAGATGAGCTAATTAGGATAAGGAAAAGAATAGGAGCCAAGAAAATAGTGCCTGCGGTAATTATTTCGAGAAGCATTTGTTTATTTGAGCCTGACTTGTTTTGAAGAAAATCTTGTTGAGAGAAGTCGTTTATTAACATTATTATTTTTTATGTTGATAACTTCTATTTAGGTTCATATTAGACGATATTAGACGGTTATATATTTAAATATAGACAAGTTTATTTGGGAAGTCAACACTATATGTTTAGGTTAGCAGACAGCGGGATTGATAAACTAAGTGATTAGCTGTGCCTATTTGTTTCGGTAATATTCTTTTAAACAAACTTATTGTTTTATTATTGTTGCATGCTTTTGCGGTAATAAATATTTTCATGCGTTTATTGAACTTGAAATATACTTTATTTATGCGGATATTCTGTTTAAGGCTTATATGTTGTGTGAAAATATATTTGATACCTTTAGATATATATTGTTAGATATATATGTGGTGATTTTATTTCGCCTTTTATTGGTGAGGTAGCTGCCTTTTTGGGGGAAGATACAAGCTTGGTTGTTAGTTTGATACCTTAGTAGTGCATGCTGTAGAACTTGTAGGACTACTTTGTTTTAGATCTTAAGTAGAAGTATTCGGAGTAGATATATTGAAGGGTTAAGTAGAGATATACACCTGTATAAGCATTTCTTAGGAAGTAGAGGCAAGCTAGTGAGGTCATCAAGGCGATTGTGAGTGGGATGGGTCTTATGTTGTTGTAGGTGTATGCTTGTAGTTTTTCTTTTTCTGTAAACATCTTTTTGGGATAGAGACAGAGACATGAAGAATGGAGAACGTTTTTATTTATTATTTGATCTTTCCAAATAAAACCTATTTTCTTGACTCTGACAAAAATGAGGTTTGGTAGGTTTGTTGGTAGAAAATATTCCCCCTTAATGTCACTTAGAGTTTCGTAGAGTGGTTTTTGAGGGTTTTGGGCATCGTAGAGCGTTATTTTGCTAAGGTTTCTGGTGATGGCATTGTGACGTCTTAAAAATGGAAAGGCGTAGATAAAAATAAACCTAGTCATGTCTGACATTTTTATATCTAAGCCAAAACCAGATAAGACGAGATGAGTTGGTAGTCCAAGGCAGAGAAGGATAATTAAAAGTATATTTAGGTAGTTTGGTCCTTCTACAACAGCCGCTTGTTTTCTTGGTGGTGGTGTCGGTGCGGGAGGGGTTTTGGAAATGAAGGGAGTCGGTGTTATTTGTGCCGCTAAGTCTGGTGGTGGAGTAAGTGTAATACTAGTTGTTGGTAGTGGTGTTTGGGTGGGTGTAGAGGTTAATGGCGGTAATGTTGGGGACAGGGTTGCAGTTGGAGATGTGGTGGCTGTAGTGGTGGAAGTTGGACTAGTAGTGGTGTATTTGAGATAAAAGGTTGGGAAAATGGTGGTGTTGTTGCTTGCGTCAGTAGCTGATAATTGGACTGTGTAGTTTATGTTGGCAGTTAAATTTGTTAGTTGTTGTTCCCAATTACCATCTGTAGAATTGCTAACCCATGACTGATTACTACAACTTGCAGGGGCTCCGCTTGGACAAATAAGACTGAATTGAAAGTTGGCACTAGTTTCGACCTTTCCTGAGAGTTTGGGACTGTTGCCGGTGACTGTTATGTAGCGCTCGCTTTCTTCTGGTATGGACCCAGAAACAGATGTGTCCCATGTATAGGTGGCTGAATTTATTTTAGTTAAGGATATGAAAGGGGCAACTGAGTCTATGTAGTAAGTCCAGTTTCCAGTAGCAGTGTTTTGCCCTAAATCATCGTAAACTGCGACTCGCCAGGTGTGATAACCTTGGGTTTGGTCTTGTTTTAGGGCAATGTAAAAGTACCCAGAGGATGCAGAGGCAGTGTAAAAATAAAAGTCCTGGCTAGTGAGACTATCTGGGACGTTGGAGGCAAAAATGGAGTCGTCAATAAATAAGTCATAGTGATGAAGAGTACTACTTTCGGGAAGTGGTGATGGTCTTTTCCAAATAAAGGAGGTACGAGCACTGTTAGTGGCGTGATTATCTGGTGGTGAGATTAGGGTTGGTCCGTAGAAGGTACTAGAGGGAACAGATGCACTAACGTCTGAAGTTTCTGTAACAGCAAAAATTGGACTTTGTAAAGAAGTATGTATTAGAAAAAGACCAGTAACAAATAACTGGATTATTTTTTTCATTTTATTTTTTTTCTAAGTCTTCAATTTCTCTTTGGAGTGCTCGTACCTCTTTTTCTAGCTCTTCTTGGTGCTTGTGGCTTCGTTTGTTGAGTATAACAATAATGGTGAGGATTGATATGAGGGCAACAAGACTGTAAATTACCGCAGTGATGGGGAAGTGCCAAAAATAAACAAGACCACTTAAAACATTGTTTTGTGTACCATAAACAAGATTTAGTTCGGCACTATAGCGACCGTAACCCCACTTTTGACTCCAAACAGATTTGAATTCTTTGGTGTTTTCGGGGAAGATGTTACCTAGGTCTAATGGAAGTTTGGCGACCTCTTTGTTGAACATGTCAGTAATACGAATGTAGCCTTGAGGTTGAATGTGAATATCAGAAAGATTTTCGAGTTTACCAGTAAACTCCACCGGTCCCTTTTCGATGTGCTTAGGAACAGTAAATTCTAAAAGGTTGGCTTTTTCTTTTATATCACCTTTAATCTGTAGATATAAAAGTGTACCCACTCGTTGACCGATGATAGTGGCTGTTTTTTTGAGCTCTCCTGGTTTGAGATCTGCATTTGGCATGTAGGTGATCATGGCATAGTGACCACCAGGTAAGGCGGTAGATGGAACCCTGATGGTTATCTCGATGTTTTGAGTTTGACCAGCGTCTACAGGGATCATACTTGGGGCAGATATCCATTTGCGCAGTGACCAGTGGCTGGTGATGTTCTCGGAAATAGGGATTGGAGTATTCGTTTGAGAATCTACAACAAAGTCATTTACATAAATACTAAAGTATTGTTGATTTTCACTATCATTTCTGACTTTTAGTGTAGATTTTATAGTTTCACCCGGAGAGGCGTTTAGTTGAAGTCTAGGTGGAATAGCTGTGATGGTTGAGGTGGCAGCGTTAGTTTGGTTTACAAACAAGAGACTAACAAAGAAAAGGAGGGCAGGTGTTAATTTTTTCATTTTTTAAAAAGATGCCGTTGCGGTATAGGTAATTTGATTTTCGTAGTCACCTGCGGCTTGGGTCGCATCAACAGAAATACGGTAGCAGACATTGGCTGTATTGCTGTCTGCCGTTGTAGTGTTGCTCATCACAGTGGCAACTAGAGGTGAGTCTGGGTCGGCAACTGAAGGAAAACGCCTAGCGTTAAAATTGGCACCAGTTGATGTAAAAGGAACAGTAGCACCAGATACTGATTTTAATGTGTAGCCAAAACCAGGGTTACCTGTGGGAGTGTCCCAGGTGTCGGTAGTGGTTTCGTCAGCTGTGCCATTGTCTCCATCTGCATCTGGAATAAAGGGTGAAGTGCCACCGTCTTTACCTAATTGGTCGTTTTCTTGGGTAGTAACGGTGTAACCATTGGCGGCGTTTGTAGATACAGTGAGTAGGTGGGCTGCGTCCTTGAAAGTGTTAAGTGAAAGGGTCCCGAAAGGAACGGCTAGTGGGGCGTTTGTTCCTGTTGTAGTGTCAATATCTGTTTGATTGGTAGCTCCAGTACCACAGGGGTTGGCTCCAGAAGCAATACCGGTTATTGAAAAACTAATAGTTGGGTCTACTGTGGCAGTAACTCTAACCGATTCTATAACGGCAATTTTTCCTGAGGTGCTATCGACAACAGCATCGACATTGTCGTAGTTTTTGACTTGAAAAGTGTAGGTATCGGCAGTGGCTTGGGTATGAGTAGAGCTTGGGGCGGGAGCAATTGGGGTGTTGGTTCCATTTGTGTTACCGATGGTAATGGTAATTGCTGTTCCAACTCCACCCGAACCAGAGTAATGAACCTCGAAACAGTGGTAGTT
>Ga0208375_1002802_pt1 | contig 15702 bp, 15 predicted proteins | sample RifOxyD1_FD_184038 | JGI IMG/M metagenome (GOLD analysis project Ga0208375, IMG submission 184038) | Soil microbial communities from Rifle, Colorado - Rifle Oxygen_injection D1 (SPAdes) | ecosystem: Environmental > Terrestrial > Deep subsurface > Rock core/Sediment | place: Rifle, Colorado... | reverse complement strand
CCTGCCACTGGCGAAGAACCGCGAGGTCTTATCTTTGATTTTTCTTACTCAACGCATCGAGGGGTTGTGGTCTATCTGCGCGTTTTTGACGGCATGTTTAAAAAAGGACAATCGCTCTCGTTTCGTGCTGCAGGTAAAAATTTTACAGCGCTTGAAGTCGGCATCTTCACACCAGAAGAAATACCGGCTGATTCACTCTCTGCCGGGGGAATCGGGTATATTGTCACTGGTATTAAAGAGCCGGGTATTGTTGCCGTTGGCGATACGATTGGCAAAACAGGAGGGTCGCTCGGCGCCTTGGAGGGTTATGAGCGTCCGCGACCGGTCGTCTGGGCATCAGTATATCCAGAAAGTCAAGATGATCTTCCACTCTTGCGACAATCGCTCGGACGGCTGCGACTTTCTGATTCGTCGCTCTCGTTTGAAGAAGAGTCCTCGGGCGTGTTAGGAAGGGGATTCCGTTGCGGATTTCTCGGACTTCTCCATTTGGAAATTATCACCGAGCGCCTCAAGCGCGAATTCAATCTTGCGCTCATCGTTACTATTCCGACCATTTCGTATGTGGTTACAAAGACGAATGGCATACGCGAAACCATCTACACGCCAGCAAAATTCCCAGAGCATGGCGACATTATGAAGATAGAAGAACCATGGGCGAAAGTCATTATCATTACTCCAGCAGATTCAGTCAGTATTCTTATTCAACTTCTTTACGAGCACGAGGCACAGACCTTGGCGACTGAAACCTATGAGGACGGCCGCATCGAGATGACGGTCGAGATGCCGCTCCGGGAACTTATGCGCGGATTTTTCGACACGCTGAAAAATATTTCTTCTGGTTATGCGTCGCTCTCGTACGAGATTCTTCCTGAACGAATCGCCGATGTGGTTCGGCTTGATATTCTCGTAGCGGATGAACCAGTGCCGGCGTTTACGCGCGTAGTCGCGCGTCGGCGGATTCAAGAAGAAGCAGAAAAAATGGTAGAGAAACTTCATGCAAATTTGCCAAGACAGCTTTTCGTCACCAAGATTCAGGCGCGCGTGCAGGGGCGCATCGTTGCGTCGAAATCGCTCTCGGCAATGCGGAAGGATGTGACAGGATATCTCTACGGAGGCGATGTCACACGGAAGAATAAACTGCTCGACAAACAGAAACGCGGGAAGAAGAAATTGCTCGCGCGTGCGAAGGTAAACATTCCGGAAGAGGTCTTTATGAAAATGGTTCAAAATAGCGACCGCTAATCAGCTATACTGAAACGATGCACACGAAGCAGATACGGCAGGGAATTTTTATCAGTATCACACTCCTTGTTTCTTTTTGGTTGTTGTCACTTATCTGGGGACTCGTCGGAAAAGCGCAGGTAGCAGTGAGAGAAGCGCATAATGCAGAGCGACAGTACCAAACACTTGAGAAACGCAAGCAGATGCTCGAAGCGAATCTCGTTGTGCTCGCGACTGACCGTGGGCGAGACGCGGTTATTCGGACGACCTTCGGAGTTGCGCGCCCTGGAGAAGAGGTTATCGTAGTAGTGTCGCCTGCGACGACAGCTCCAACCTCGACGCCGTCGTGGTGGCAGAAAATAGTGAGTTGGTTCTGAAAGCAAAGAGGTTTAACCTCTTTGCTTAGATCTCTTTGCGGAATTGGTTTAGTGGTAGAACAGTTGCTTCCCAAGCAACGGGCGGGAGTTCGATTCTCCCATTCCGCACAAAATTGAATTTCTGAAATTGTACAGAAAGTTTTAGTTTTTATTTCTAGCTATTAATATATCTGGTATTGGAAATCTGTCTGGTAAATTTATTTTAAACAAGTCATATTTTCCTATATTGTTTGCAGTAATAAGAAGCGGCTTCTTAATGGTCTTCCCCTCGAGTAAAAGAACGACTTTTCCGCATTGGATTTTAGAATCACCGCCGGGAAACGATCTGAAAGGGAACGATTTGTCGGTCGATCTTTGCGTGAGATGGACTCCATCTTTAGCATACTCTGAAGATATATCTCTTGAGACATTATTTATTATTTTATATCGTTTGGCACAAGTAATTTGATTAGAAGTACTTATATTTTTACAAAAACGACATGCATTCTTACAATCTTTATCAGATATTTTATATGTAAAATCTTTTTCACAAGATACGACCTGATTATTAAAATCCTCTTTACTTACGAGATCCGACTCGAGAACAATTTTAATCAGAGGACTTAACCCAAGTTTTTTTATAATTGCGCCCAGTTCATTTGAATAATGGGAGGTATCTTTAATCAATATGTGGTTTGCCAATTCAGCACATCTATTGTCAATAATAATTTCAAATCGAACACCAAAAGGATAAATCTCTAATTTGCCTAGGATTTTCCTTATTTGAAAAATCGTCATTAATTCAGACAGCCCTGGTTCAAAACTTAAACCTTCAGAAATTCTGGCATGGTAACCACCGCCAAGATTATAGTAAAATACTAGTTGTTTTCTATCAGAATACGAATCTTGTATCTTTCTATTTATTATAATTCTGTACGGCTCGGCCTTAATCCTTGTAAAATAAGTAAATTCTCTAGACGATAATATTTTGAATATTTCTGACGGTAGTGCGGTTATAGTAGTGGCAAATGAATTATTAAAAATAAATGGTTTTAATAATTCTTCCAATAATGAGTCCATGTAAGAGACTGCCAAATTCTGTAGATCGAAATTCATAAGAAATAGTAATTGTAGTAGTTTATTCGATGAACATAATTTTGCAAATACAGAAGTGCTTGACAAACGAACGAGAAAATATATTGTAGTGTCAGATGATCTCTGATAAAACCTCACACAAGGAGAAGGAAATGAATTTTATAGCCCCAAAAGACATTGTTCTCAAGCTCAACAAGTTTGGTCACATCACTTTCAGTGTGGTTGGTTCCAATCTCACTGGGAGAGAAGAACTCGCCGAGCTCGAGTCATCTGGATTCCCCGTTGGCGACCATGCACGGCAAATGCTTTTGTCCGAGGGGAAAGGCAGTTATGACGATGTTCACCGGCTCGTCCAAGGGGAATCGTATGGAATCGTCTTGCTGCCGGGGACATGCATTCCGCGAGATAGAAACCGTACAACAATTAATTTGCGTACGGAGGCAATCGAGAGATTCGGCTACTACAGCTCGCTTGCAGGAGCAGTGCCTTATGTATGCGAGCCGGCTTTCTGTCAGTACATGGATAATATCGGGTTTCGTGATATTGTTTTTCTCCATGAACCGATACATGCCGCTGACCCAAGTTCCTATGTGTTTAAGATAATGTGTTTTGAAAGAATGCTCAGCAGCAGCCCCGGACATCCCTATTTCCTATGGGATTGTGAAGTTTTGTTCGCTTTCTTCTCCATTCACGAAGGTTGAACATCGTCTTCTGTAGCCCCGCATTTTTCGCGAAAGCGATAAATGCGGGGCTATTTTTTATCTGGCACGCTTAGTGCTATACTTCTTGAATAACGAAATATAATAGAATTTTTATGAATAAAACTGTCACTATCTACAGCACTCCGACCTGCCACTTCTGCTTTATCGCGAAGGATTTCTTGAAAGAGAAGGGCATTGCTTACACCGAATTCGATGTGGCGAGTAATCTCGAAAAGCGCCAGGAGATGATAGATAGGTCCGGCCAGATGGGTGTACCGGTCATCTTCGTTGGCGACCCTTCAAATCCTTCAGTACAAGGTGAGATGATCATCGGTTTTGATAAAGAACGCCTCACTTCGACTCTTGGCATTACTGGATAGTCCTTTCAGCCCTTTTAGTTCAATGGATAGAACGGCTCATTCCTAACGAGCTGATTCAGGTTCGACTCCTGGAGAGGGCACATTCCATAAAATCTTTGCTCAGAAGCTGTTTCGTGCTAAAATAGCACCAGAAAAATAAAAGATCTTTTTGTCAAAAACAAAGAAAGAATGGGGGTATCAGATGTTCTCTCGCTTTAGAGAGTTTGTTCTTCCGTGCATAATCGGTGTCATAGTACCTGCAATTGAAGCTTTGTCTTGGAGGGAAATTAAAGCATATCACGCATTCAAAAAAAGCATTGAGGTTAAGCCACACAAAACAAAAGAGCCGGTAATCATCGCTCTTATCGGTTCTGCTTCTGGAAAAATCTCGGTTGCAGAAGAACTTGCCGAATACATCGGCGCAACGATTGTCAGAGGCGATGATATTTGTATCATGTTGCAGAAACATGAAGCATCGTATGAATATTCTTGCGTCATAGCAGAGGAAGTGGCGATTGAAATCGTGAGGAAGGGCGGAAATGTTATTCTCGATTCCGATTTTACTGACATGTACAAACGCGCGAGCATTCGCGCAAAGGCAAGAAAAGCAGACGCTCGTCTTGTCTTCGTTCGTACTTATTGCGCTCCTGAAACAGAGAAACCTCCTTGCGCTGTGTTGGCTAATATCAACACAGCGCATGAAGTGTACTGGAGACACGATATAGAGGAGTGTGCAAAAGAGCTCCTCGCGTAGTAGTTCCGGATTAATGAGGGCGGCACGGCACGAGCCGAGGCCGCCCTTTATTTTTGATGATAGAATAGTGGCTATGGACCCCGAATTAAAACGCGAGATTGAAGAGATGCACGCATTGGTAAAGGATAATCATCGTATGCTCCGCGCCATTCGGCGCAGCCAGTGGCTCGGACTCATAAGAAATATTGTTATTTGGGTTGTGGTGCTTGCCCTTCCGCTCTATCTCTACCAGCAATACCTCGCACCGGTAATTGCGAATTTCTCTGCCGCTTCAGGTATGTCCACTACCACGACCTCCGGATTCCTCGGCCTCCCGACTTCCGCAGAATTGCAAAAGCTGATAAACTCCTACAAGACAGGGCAGTAGGTCTTGTCATGCTTGGGTAGCTCAGTTAGTTAGAGCGCTGCTCTGAAGAAGCAGAGGTCCCCGGCGCACTTCCGGGCCCAAGCACCCGTATGTATCAGAAGATCTTTGCGCGGGTACAGAAATATGAACGGCATCTCTCCGCTCTCGCGATGGTCGCTGGATTTGTCGCCGATAATCTTCTCTTCGAACGCGTTGACCTCTGGCAGACCCAGTCGGTATTCGCTGGGTATACCGTTATTTGTTTTATTTCAATTTCGCTTCTCCACTGGATTGAAGCGCGGACGGCGCGCGGCCGTCCGCGGCCGCGCTGGCGCTTGCTTCTTCCTATTGCAACGCAATTTGCGCTCGGCGGATTCTGGAGCGGCTTCGTTATTTTCTATGGGCGCTCGGCAGATCTCGGCGCTTCGTGGCCGTTTCTTATTTTCCTTTTTCTCATACTACTTGGCAGTGAATATTTCAGTCGCTATCACGAGCGACTTGTCTTCACAAGTGTGCTCTTTTTCTTCGCGTTATATTCGTACGCCATTTTCGCGTTGCCGATTTATACGGGTACGCTCGGCGTGTGGACTTTTATTGGGAGCAGTATCGTGGCTGTGTGTATTTTCACACTGTTCACTTTCTTGCTAAAAATTCTGTCGCGAGAACGCTTCCTCGCCGACATTCAACATATTCGCCTCGGCGCTCTGGGCGTTCTTATTGTTCTTAATGTGTTTTATTTTACCAATATTCTGCCGCCGCTCCCGCTCTCGGCATCTGCCGCTGGCGTGTATCATTCTGTAGCGCGCGTCTCTGGAGAATATCTGGCAAAGAGCGAATCAAAACCCTGGAAAGTTCGTTATCTCGGTTTCGCGCCGACCTTGCATATCACGCGCGGAGAACCGATCTATGCTTATAGCTCTGTTTTCGCACCAACGGCGCTGACGACAAATATTGTGCATCGCTGGCAATGGTACGATCCGCTCAAGAAGAAATGGATCACCAAAGCTATTATTGCCTATTCGATTTTTGGCGGTCGCGACAATGGATATCGCGGTTATTCGACCGTAGGTATGAATGAAATAGGGAAGTGGCGTGTTGATGTAGAAACAATCGATGGCCGTCGCATCACACGACTACCGTTCACGGTTGCAATAGTTGCGACACCTCTACCTGAAGAGGCGATTACCCTAAACTAGCCCGATTTCACTTTCAGCTTTGTCTGGCGCGCTTTATCAAGCTTCGGGAGAATGATGGTCAAAAGGCCGTCTTTGGCGCTCGCCGAGGATGCTTCGACATCGACTTCTTGCGGGAGCATAATCGCGCGCGAGAACGAACCCCAGAAGAGTTCGCGCGTGAAATAGTCGGGGCCGACGACTTGTTCACGCTCCATTCGAGAACCCTCGATTTCAACCCTGTCGCGGCTTATAGAAATGCTCAATTCATCGGGGCGCACCCCCGCGACAAAAGCGCGAACGATAATATCGCTCGCGGTCTGATGCACATCGACCGGCAGCTGTCCTTCGCTCCCCGGAAGGTCATCGTCGAGCGGTGCTGACCGGCCGGCCGATTCTCCTGTGCGTCCGCGCGTTTCTTTTCTCGCTGGTATCGTTGTAGTCGGCAATTCGTCATCAAAAGAGTCGAACGAATCGCCGACTGATGAATTGCCGGAGAGACGATCAAAAAACGAGCGCTTCGTAGTCATAATTAATAGGTGTTGTTAGGGAAATTACGGTACTGAAAATATTTAAGCACTTCAAACGCCGCAAAGAAAATGACAGCGACTATCCACACAAGAAAAAATGCAATAAGTGTGGAAGAAGTACCTTGAGTAATGATAAGCGTATTGAACGCAGTGTGCAATGCGATGGCGAGGATAAGTCCGAGCCATGCGGCGGTTATGCGAATAGAAGGACGGCTTTTAAATGAGAATGCGAGCGAAAAACCGATTGCCGCCGATGCCATAACATGAAGTAGGGATGATCCTAGGAAACGAACATTGCCAGTGAAGAAACTACTGGCAGTATTCCCATCCATGAGCGGAGTGAGAAGGAAAAGCATATTCTCTGCTGCGGCGAAGCCGAGCGCGACCGTAATCATATAGATAACATAGTCGGGCGCCTCGTCGACCGCCCTTCTCCAGAGGATAAGCACCGCTACCATAAGATATTTCAGCATCTCTTCGATGAGCGCCCACGCGGTAAAAACAGGGATGTCGCCGCTCAAATGCATCTTCGCGTATTGTTCGAGCGGAAGCGCGAGTGGAACTGCCAACATACCAGCAATAAAAGTAAGCGCGATAAGGGAACGCGGTTCCGGATGGCTCGCGTCCTCGCGCAAGAGGAAATAGAGCCAGATGAAAGATGGCAAGAGTCCGCCAAAAAATGCGTAGCTGAGAATAGTGAGCGTCACGCACTTATTCTAGCGCACTTTACACCGGCCATTTTGCAACCATCAAGAATTCAGCATCTTTTGTTGGTAGCGATTGATAGATTTCTTCGGTGATGAAAGGCATAAAAGGGTGGAGAAGTCGCAAGACGCGATCAAGGAGTATGAGGAGAAGCCACGCGCGCGAAGCGCGCGCGGAAACATCTGTTCCAGCGAGAATCGGTTTTGATTCTTCGATGATTTTGTCCGCAAGTTCGTGCCATGCGTAGTGGTATATTTTTTCTGCAGCCATATAGACGCGGAATTCCTCGATATCTTTTGTAACATCGGAAGTTATTGTGTCGAGCTCGGCAAGTAGCTCGTGCTCGTGAGCAGAAAAATGGGCACGCTCCGGGGCGCTAGCCCAAGTCTTATTCCCATTTTTCAACACGCTTGCATCCGCTACTGCGTTTGTTAAGACAAATCGCGCGATGTTCCAGAGTTTGTTCGCGAAGTGCTTGTAGCCCTTTATTTTTTCTTCACTCATACGCATATCAGTTCCTGGCGTATTGCCAATAATAAGCGCCATACGGCCAGCATCAGTGCCGAATTTTTTGGCAATATCAATGGGGTCGATGCCATTGCCGAGCGACTTTGAGAGTTTGCGTCCTTTCTCATCTCTAATGATGCCTGTGAGATATACAGTGTGAAAGGGAACCGTATTGAGCGCGAATTCCGTCATTAGTATCATGCGTGCGGTCCAGAAAAAAAGAATTTCGTATGCGTGTATCATGACATCGGTCGGATGGAATCGCGCGAGATCATCAGTTGCATCTGGCCATCCTAGAGTTGAGAATGTCCACAAACCAGAAGAAAACCAAGTATCAAGCGAGTCCTCATCCTGTACCCATCCTTCTTCTTTTGGAGCTTCTCCCACAACAACTTCTTCGCCTCGATACCAAACAGGAATGCGATGTCCATACCAAATCTGTCGGCTGATACACCAGTCGCGCAGATTTTCTATCCAATTGAAATAGGTCTTTTCAAAATGTTCAGGAATAATTTTAATCTGACCCGAACGCACGGGCTCAAGCATAAGCTCTTTCAATGTCTTGCCTCGGCCAGGAATCTCTTTATTTACTTCAATCCACCACTGCAGTTTCGGTAATGGCTCTATAATGCCGCCGGTGCGTTCAGCAGTCGCGATGTTTTGAGTGGTATCTTCTTCTTTTTCTAGCAATTCTTCATCCTTCAGCCATGCAACGACGATGTCGCGTGCTTCAGTGGTCTTCATATCCGCGAGGCGCCCAGCGACCGTCATCTTCGCGTATTCATTTATCACTGTATTTTTGTTCGACAGAAGATGCCGGTCGGCGATTTCCCAGTCGATCTGGCTATGTGCAGGAGTAAGACCGACCGCACCGGTGCCGAAAGCAGGGTCAACTTCTTTATCAGCGACAATTTTTATGTGTAGTGGTACATCGCAAAAAACCGTATCATATTCTTTGCCTACAAACTCTTTGTATCGTGCGTCGTCCGGATGTACGGCGACGGCGACATCACCGACTTTTGTCTCTGGGCGTGTGGTTGCTATTGAAATAGGGAAGTTCTTACTATAACGAAAGGTGTATAGTTTTGCAGCGCGTTCTTCATACACAATCTCATCATCCGAGATTGTTGTCTGGCCTTTTGGATCCCAGTTAACAATGCGATGGCCACGATAAATGAGTCCAGCATCATACATTTTTTTGAAAAGTGTATTGACTGCTTTATTGCGTTTCTCGTCGAAGGTAAATGCTTCACGCGACCAATCGCAAGAAGCACCGAGAATACGCGTTTGTTTCTGTATCGTCTGGCGGCTCTCTGCGACGAATGCATCAATGCGTTTTAATAATTCTTCACGGCCGAGGTCATGACGGCTTAATCCCTCATCTTTTTTTATTTGTTTTTCAACCTTCGACTGTGTGGCAATAGCAGCATGATCGGTACCAGGGAGCCAGAGTGCGGCGAATCCCTGCATTCGTTTATACCGAATAAGAATGTCTTGAATGGTGAGACCTAGCGCGTGGCCCATATGGAGTATACCGGTCGCATTCGGCGGCGGCATCATAATGACGAAGGGTTTTCTCTTCGTGCTATCAGGCAGATTATCCGGATTAAAAAGACCGCTCTTTTCCCACTCGGCATAGATGCGTCCTTCAGTTCCTTCAGGATCGTAGGGCTTCAAGAATTTCTCATCCATGGAGAAAATATAGCAAATACGGGCGATTACGCGAGCGGGAGATTCCCGTTTGCGCTGAAGTCGGTTTTAAATTCTCTGCGCAGAGCGCGATAGTAGCCGGCGAGCGCGATCATAATAGCGTTGTCGGTGGTAAGGGCGGCAGTCGGAATACGCAATTCCACTTGTGGACACTTAGTGTCTACAAAGTGCATAAAGACGCGCCGGATGTGCGTGTTCGCCGAGACGCCGCCGCCGATGACGAGTGTTCGCGCACCGGTTTTTTCGAGCGCGCGCGAGGTCTTTTCCCATAACACATCAGCAACCGCATTCTCGAATTCGTGCGCCATATGTTTTTTGTCGTTCTCGCTGATGTCGGGCAAGTCGCGTACGAGATACAACACCGCGGTCTTGAGTCCGGCAAAAGAGAAATCACAAGTTGCGTCATTAATCATCGGTCGTGGCAATTTGAATGTGTGGGATTTCCGAAACCCCACATCTGATGTGGGGTTTCGGAAATCCAAACTTCGGACTGATTCTGCAAGTTTTGAAATTTCAGGTCCGCCCGGATATGGGAGTGCGAGCATTCGCGCGACTTTATCGAATGCTTCGCCGACGGCGTCGTCTCGTGTTTGTCCAATGCGTTCATACTCGAGCCATTTTTTCATCACCACCAGTTCGGTGTGTCCGCCAGAGATAAGGAGAGCAAGCACGGGCATTTCAACATTTTGTATTTCCAAGGTCCGACCTTGGAAACTGATATTAATGTCGGACCTTTCAGAGGCGAGTGCCGCAAGAATGTGACCTTCCATATGATTTACTGCGACCAGCGGTTTATTCCAGATGAGTGCGAGCGCCTTCGCAAAATTAATGCCGACCCAGAGCGCCGGTTCCAGTCCGGGTCCCGCTGTAACAGCTATGGCATCAATCGCGGGCGGTTCGCATTCAGAGACGAATGCAAAAAATGCTTCAGAGAGGCCGGGTTCGCGCGCCAAAATTTCAGAAATTTTGGCGCGCATTTCTTCAGGAATTGCTTGTGTGTCTTCGTGTAAGAGTTCTGCCTCTTCAAGTGCTGCTTCAAGAATGTGAACGAGATTCTTCGCATGCTCGCGTTTCGCGAGCGCAGGGAAGACACCGCCGTATTTTTTATGAATCTCTATTTGCGAGAGAAGCGCATTTCCAAGCACAATGAACGAAGCGTCCTGTTCTCCTTTCGAGGGGTCGCTTGAACACTCAAGTATCGCAATCGCCGTCTCGTCGCAGCTCGTTTCAATTGCGAGGATTTTCATTTTCGTTGAGTACCGTCCAAGGCAAAGGGTCGCCCCAGCGAAGGAAGAATGCTGCGGCCTGAGGATGTCCATTGCCACCATATTTCCGAGCAATAGTAGATACATCGAGCGAATGGTCACTGCGCAGTGAGACATGCAGAACATCGCCAAAAAAATTCGCAATAAGACCCAAAGGCGGTTTTACACTGGCAAGTTTATTTCCTACATCTGAAGTGAACATATTAGCAGTAGAAGAGAGATAACATTCATATCCTTCAAAGGAGACGAGGATTGCTTTATTGGCAATTTGTTCTGCCAGAATAGCAAAATGTTCTGCATAGATCTTTCCTTTTTCAGTCAAGGTTGCTCGCGTTTCATCATTTTCACATTCTTGCACTAAATTGTCCCAATCTTCAAAGGCAAATTTTTGTGCATAGGCATACGCAATTATCGCACGAGAATCTGGGAGTTTGAAAACATAACGATCACCATCTTCAACATACTTCAGAAGTAATGGGATAGGAGTGTCAGGATGAAAATAACTCCATGCGATAGTCGCTCCAGAACGAGACGAGTCAAAAATGCCGGGGAATTTTGTCGCGACCTCGTGCACTCCTTCATGATGGTCGAGAACAGTGATGGATTTCGCTGTTTTCGCGATGCTATCCATAATCTCTTGCGGATAACAGAAATCGATGAAATAGAGTTCTTTTCCTTCCAGCCCTTCGGGAATAGGTCTTCCATATTTTGATGGAATGTAATCCGCCATATTACCGAACTTTTTCCATGCGGCGTACGCGCCACCGAAGCCGTCGGGGCATCCGCCGTGATAGAGGATAGCGATTTCTTTTTCGTTCATATCGACTTTTTTGCTAATGCCTCCGGATGCTTTCGTGACCATTCATAGAAGACGACCGCAGCAGACGCGGCGGCATTAAGAGATTCGGTTCGTTCGTGCATAGGAATAGAAAGTGTTACATCACAAGCAGTGAGTGTTTTCTCTCGAACTCCTTTTCCTTCATTGCCGACGACAAACACTGCTGGCGCATCGAAGGCCTCGGTACCGAGTGTGGTCTTTCCCTGCATCGTAAGGCCGTAGATCCAAAAACCTTTTTCTTTCAGTACCTGAAGGGTGTGATTCACATTGCCGATAGAAACGAGTGGCATACGGAACGCCATACCCGCGGAACTTTTTATTACGGCGCCGGTAATCGGTGCTTGGTTATGTTCAGGAATAAGAACCGCCGAGAGTCCGAAGGCGGCTGCCGAACGAATAATCGCGCCAACATTGTGCGGATCCTGAACTTCAGCCAAAATCGCCAGTGCGATTTTGGCTGATCCTGACGCAGGAAGGGTCGCCAAGAAATCATCAAATGACAGAAGTAGTGGAGTAGAATCTATGACCGCGATGACGCCCTGGTGCACCGTATCTTTCCCCACCATTTCTTTACCTTTGCCAGCAGCAAGCTCGGCAATCGGAATGGAGTGTTTCGTTAAAAGGACGCGTAGTTCTGCATCTTTCAAGTCAGGTGCAAGGAAGACCTTACGGATGACTTTGGGCGTATGGCGGAGAGCCTCGACGAGCGCATGCTTACCGTACATATAAATCTTCCCTCCAGAAGAGGGTTTCCCACGCTCGGCCGTACGCCGTGCGATATGCTTCGTGTGAATATGTTGTTTTGGTCGCATGTGCGCGGTGAGGGATTTGAACCCCCGACATCGTCAACGTCAATGACGCGCTCTACCAACTGAGCTAACCGCGCCTCTTGGGACTATACCACAGTTCGAGAGTTTAGATAAAAATAAGCGGGATCCTTTCGGACCCCGCCAGCGTACAGTTTTTTACTTGGTTAACTCCTCGATTTTTCTTCGGCTTCTCGAAGAGCGTCTTCTTTTTGCTGTTCTGCTTCGAGGATTGCTGTGAGCCGGTTGTATACTCCCATCTTCAGTTCGTATTCGTTGAGGAGCAATGCTGCAGGAGAACCGGCAAGGCATGCCTCTTCTGTCGAGGCAACCGAACGATTTCCTTTGACGGGATGCTGGTAATAGCTTAACTCACTGCGTAAGGCAATTTCTTTAAGCTTCGCAAGGCATGGTCCGTCGAGTTCAAGTATCCATTTCCGCAATAAAACGAGATGGTTCAGGTACGACAATACCTCGATCATCCATGGCTTTGCCGAATCCAGACGAGAACGCACGGTAACATTCTCCGCTTCCATTTCTTCCCGCAGTTCTCTTTCCATCCCATCCCAAATCTTCCGTTCTCGCCATCCAAAAATGAATCTGGCGAGATTCAAAAGAAAATTCACGGCCAATTCTTCATTATGAGACCGTTCATTTCCATAGGAGAAGATATTACGAATTCTGATACTGTCGAATGTTGACTTCTCGGCTGCGAAGAAATTCAGAATTGCAGGAAAGAGCTGTTCCGAGGTAATTTGCATTTTCCAACTACTGTTAAAGAACCCGTCGCCATCATTACTCATCAGTTTTGTAGTGAAGAAGTTCAAACAGAGCTTGTCGAAGGCCTTGCGAGCCAAAAGCTGGCGAAGCTCACCGAGCGTCTTACCGGAATTCTTGATAATCGAATCCCGGTCGACAAAATATCGGTCTTTTCCATCTCCGGAAAGTTTAAAGAATTGATTATCCATCCATCCGTCAGCTATCCCGAGATAAAACTTGATGCGGTCAATTTCAGTGTACTCTTGCTCACTGAATTTACTTTTTTCAATCGGTACACAGAATCCACAGTGAATCAAGCTGTCGAACTCTTGGAAACCTCTTGCTCCTTTCCAGCGTTCCAACCACTCATGCCAATTATAAATTGGTCGAACTTCACGCGCAAAGAGCGGGTGAATCGTTTTTGTGTTTTCGTTTTGTGTACACATCGCCACTTCTCCTTCTGAATTGGGTTATGCCCTCTACTGTGAAAGGACGGTACTTCCGTCTGCAACTCTATTCTTATTATCTGCACTGTCAACAATTGGTAGCCCTACGGAGAATCGAACTCCGATTATCGGCTTGAAAAGCCGGCGTCCTAACCGTTAGACGATAGGGCCTCGCTGCGCTCGGCCATACATTCGTCGCCTCGTTCGGAACAAATAAATTAATTTGTTCACTCACTCGGCTAGGATGCATGGCACTCTTAAAACATTATCATTTTCGCTCCGAAATGCTAGGATGGCAAACACAGGAGGCGTCGCATAGTTGGTCTAGTGCGCCGGTTTCGAAAACCGGTATGCCGCAAGGTATCGTGAGTTCGAATCTCACCGCCTCCGCCAAAATTCGGAATTCAAATTTCCGTCAAAAATATGGTCGGCACGAAGTGCCGTCTGTTCTGAATTCCCCCCAAAAAATCCTGAATCTGAAAGGATTCGCCACGCTCCGCGTGGCTCAAAAAGTACGGTTCGAGCTTCAATAACAAAGTTCGAACCGACTTTTTTGAACAAATGAAGTTTTTCTTCATTTGTTCCCTCGTTTGCCAATTCTATATTGTATTTCAAAAACTTTTCCGTAAGTTCGAACCGATTATTCGCTTTTTGCTCGAAAGCCGATAATTTCTCTTTGAGAAGCTGTTTTTCGTTCACAAGTTTGTTTTTCATATCTCGATATTCCTCTAACGAAAGTGCGTTTTCGAGATAAGCGTTCATCAGCTTCTCAATCTTGGAATCCAAAAGAGAAATATCGGCTTTTGTTTTGTCTGCAAAAAGCGTAGACGATTGGGCTTCCACCAATTTATCTTTTTCATTTTCCACCAACATCCATTTAGCCCAATCGTCTGGCAAAGAAACTTTTTTGATTTCCTTTTGAATTTCGGAAGTGATGATTTCCTCACGAGTATATTTTTGTGAGCAAGGATTTTTCCGTTTGGTACATCGCAAATAGTTATGACCTTTTTGTGTTTCGGTGGTAATGAAACAGCCACATTCTCCGCAACGGAAAAATCCTCTATATAAAAATGGTTTCAAACCTTTGGAGTGAGGTTTAGATTTTCTCATCATCACTTCCTGAACGGAATCAAAAAGTTTCTTTGTGATAATCGGTTCGTGTATACCTTCGTGGATTTCGCCGTTATACAACATTAAACCTGTGTAAATCGGATTTTTCAAAAGTTTTTGATAATTCGACACCGCAAGTTCCTTTCCGCTTTTTCGCTTCAATCCAAGTTCATTAAATTTGTTGCGGAGTTGTCGCAAAGTGAAAGACCCAGACGAATATGCCTCAAATGTTTTTTTGATTAAAGGTGCGATATTTTCATCGGGAACAATTTCTCTATTTTTATTTACATATCCGAGTGGTGCCATTTGAGGCCATATCCCGTCTTTCACTTTGTTTCTATGTCCGCGCTTGATATTCTCAGACAAATTGTCCACATAATACTTGGATTGCGAAAAAGCGATTGAGAGCATGAATTTCCCTTGCGGTGTCGGATCAAACCAAAAAGTTGGAAATTTCATTTCTACGATTACGCCAGTATCAACGAGGTAGATGATTTTTCCGCCATCTACCGAGTTACGAGCAAGTCTATCGGGATGCCACGCCAAAATACCAGAAGCTTCGCCTGCTTCCATTCTCGCTATCATTTCATTAAACACGGGGCGACCTGGTATTTTGGCGGTCTGCTTTTCGACAAAGACATCAACCACTTCAATCTGTTCTTTCAACGCTAAACTTTTCAATTCCGCTAGTTGGTCAGAAATACTGCGGACTTGTCTGTCTTTGTCGTCCGTAGACTTGCGAGTATAAATGAAAAACTTTTTGGTTTGATTATTCATAATTTTGTATTGGCAAACGAGGAGCCACGCGGAGCGTGGCGAATCCTTTCAGATTCAGGATTTTTTGGGGGGAATTCAGAACAGACGGCACTTCGTGCCGACCATATTTTTGACGGAAATTTGAATTCCGAATTTTGGCGGTGTTTGTTGGACAAAGTTCGAAACTATTTCGAGCAAAATCCAAACGATTAAAACTAATAAAAAGGACTCGGCAGGGCGAAACAATTTGTCTGGGGGAATGGATT
>Ga0208375_1002800_pt1 | contig 15705 bp, 12 predicted proteins | sample RifOxyD1_FD_184038 | JGI IMG/M metagenome (GOLD analysis project Ga0208375, IMG submission 184038) | Soil microbial communities from Rifle, Colorado - Rifle Oxygen_injection D1 (SPAdes) | ecosystem: Environmental > Terrestrial > Deep subsurface > Rock core/Sediment | place: Rifle, Colorado... | reverse complement strand
AAGCTCTTTGGCCTTGGGCGGATTGTTCCACGCATCTGCTGTTACGCCGACATAATTGGAGATAATTCTTATCCTCGGACTGACATATTTCGCCCCAGCCTCGTATCCCATCTGAAATCTTCTAATCAGCGGAATGTCCATCCCTCCGATAAATCCTACTTTTCCCGTTTTCGTTGTTAAGGCTGCTGCAGCTCCAACGACAAATGATCCTTCGTGTTCTTCGAAAAGTAATGACCTTACATTTGGTGCCTTTACTTCCGCATCAACAATAGCAAATCGTATTTTGGGAAATTGCTTGGCTACTTTTCTTACCGCATCAGCTTGGGCAACACCTACACCTATAACCAAGTCAAAGTTCTTTTGAGCAAAAGCTCTTAGCAAAGATTCAAAAGCGTTGTGGTCTGTAGCTTCGACATATTTGACAAACGCTTTTAGTTGGTCCTTTGCCCTCATCGCCCCCTGATAGGCGGACGCATTAAAAGACTTGTCGTCTTTTCCACCCTTATCCAAAACTAACCCAACCTTGAACTCAGCCAAGGCCGAGAAAGAGAACAGAAAAACCAATGCTGCTAATACTATTGTAACCCGACCAATCATCGCGGCCTCCGGTATATTAATTCGTGATTATGATTAATTGTAATACGAGACATTGTAGAACAAAAGCTTTTGAAGAATCATGGGCCAACGAGATCGGGCTGCTTGTTGGAACTCCCAATATGCCGCACTGCTTCGGCTTTATTTTTCTTCGGTCGAGAAAAGCGCTGACCAAGTAATACGCAAAGAGAGAACACTTTATCAACGCCGTTTGTCTCCGGCATAGAAATAATCTCTGTCATTAATGCTTCTGATTTTGTTATCAGCATCTCCAATTGCTCAACACTCAATTCTCTTGTAACAAGCCCTCTATAAGCTTTCCTTTCCTGAAGATCGTTGAGCTTTAGGTTTTTGATAATCGAAGACGAATTATGATCAAAATTAGCGTTTTTCAGGTGGTAAAAATCCTCGTCATCGGGAAAGTAGAAATTGCGCTTAGCGGCCCGGCATTTTCCGCCGGCAACGAGAATAACGCCATGATCATTCAGATGCTCCAGCATAGCTTCCAACTTGATCGGTTCAACACCGATAGCTAGCGAAATTTCTTCTGCCGCAATCCATTCAGGAGCAAAGGAGTTGATATATGTAAAAATATCTCTGTAAAGCGGATCAGACTTAAAAAGATTTAGATGACTTCGATTGAACACAATAACGTCATCAAGCGAAACGGTACTTCCTGAACTTATCTGATTATCGTTAGCCGCTTCAACATTGGTTGCTTTATTAGCATGTTTGCTGTGAATTTGATCGATGAGCGAATTCACTTCTTCGCGGTGATTGGACTCAGACACTTGGGCTCTGCACCACTCCAACAGTCCTTCTAATAGAGGAATATCGAGAAGCTTGCATAACTGTAGAGCTTGTTCCAAGTTCGGTAGCTGTTCACCGGCTTCATAACGTGAGTACTGGGGATAACTTATTCCGATTTTGACACGCGCACAAAATTCTCGAGCGGAACGGAAATGGCCTTCTCGGTTCTTTTTTAGGAAATTGCCCCAACTCTCATACTTCCTAGTACTCATGACACGTCGCAATATTGCATAACAAGATAAAAATTACTAGCAAAAGTATATGCGGTGCATTATTTTATTGACAATATATTCAACTTATCGTTTTTGTTAGTTTTTTATCACAACACCCGATATTGCATGGCGCGTCATCTTTTTGTTGACACGCGAGCCGCGTCGCGTTATTTGATGGGCGGGGAATTTATTATGAAAATGGTCCACTTTATCCCGCCAAACCAGCGCCGGTTAGCGATGCTTGCTGCTCAAGCAGAGACGGCTCCGGTCTTAATTAGCGGAGCAAGCGGTACAGGTAAAGGAGCCATCGCAAAATGGATTCATCTAAATAGCCCTCGATCAGCAAAACCAATAATCGAAACAAACTTAAACAAACCGCTGATTAAACAGATTCCGGAAGCTCGAGGCGGAAGCCTTGTGGTGTCAGAAGTTGCAGAACTTCCTCTCAGTGAACAAAAAGTCCTGCTAAACCTTCTAAACACACACTCAATTCCACACCCCGACAATACCGGCATGCGGATGCTAGTAAACGTGCGCGTAATCGCAACGACGGGCCACATACTCGAAGCAAGAGCTCAAGGTGGGCTTTTTAACCCTGATTTATTAGAAAAGCTTAATGTTTTTCGCCTTGAAATGCCCGCTTTAGCAAAAAGAATTGAAGAATTTGATGATATTGCAATTGGGATCGTAAATGAAATTACGCACGAACTGCATAAAGAACATATTAGAAAAATTTCTCAGACGGCACTAATTGAACTTCGAGCATATGACTGGCCGGGAAACCTAAGAGAACTCAGAAATGTGCTTAAGATAGCCGTACTGGCAGCAAAAAGCGATTCCATTGAGTTTGGCGATTTACCCGAATTCGGTCATGACAGAGTCGACTTTAGGGCAACGAGAGAAAAATTTGAGAAAATCTATATCCAGGAACTTTTAAAAACTTTTAATTGGCAAATAGACAAAACCTGCAAGGCAACTCGTATGGACAAACAGGCTTTGCTTTCTAAGATTGAAAAATACGGGATCGAACCAACAGACTTGTCGAGCCAATAAAAAACGCCTCTGGAAGCCCTTATCCCCATACCCCCTAATGCTTCCAGAGGCGTTTAACTTTCTAACCCCTATTTTCTCGTTGCCACCTTCTCTAAATTCCCCTCGCTGCAACCATCATCTACACAATTTGATACCTTGCGGCAAGTGGTTTTTCATCATTAAAACAAAGACTTATATATCGCGCTGTGCAATTTATTGCACCATTCGATTGATGTTATCAAGTTGCGCTATGCCGAACGAATAAACTACTTGTTTGTTTTCTTCGCCAACTCTTTATAACCAAGCGCAATTGCTCTCGTTCGATCCGATTTTTTTATTTTATAAGAGTTCTCCGAACCAACAAGAGCCCCGCACATTTGTATCCGCATCTTCCCATCATTGATTTTTCGCAACTCAAGAGCCTCTATGTTTTCCTTAGCTAAACCCCTTACCCCTTCTTCCAAAGTCTGCCCTTCTCGCTCTCCGCAACTAAGCGCCCCATCTGATTTCGATATCCACACATATTCTTCAGCAATGATATTTTCTGCCATCCCTGATTCGCTACTGCGAGCACCGAAAGCGAAAACCGAAACAGCACTGAAAGAACTCCAAAATACGAAAACAATGCAAAAGAAAAAGCTATTCATCACCATACCCACTCTCCCAACATTAAGCTACACTAGCTCAAAAGAGACAATCAATGAAAGAAACCAAAAACAAAAACCGTTGGATCACCATCAAAGAAGAAGAAATTGTAAATTGTTCCGTACTGTCAATTTTAATACGAAAATGTCAGTCGAGTAAGGACAAAACCAAACTCCACAATTTTTATCTCCTAAAGTCGTCCAATTGGTGCAATATAATTCCGATTACGAAGGACAAGAAAGTCGTAATGGTAAAACAGTATCGAGTGGGAATTGACGACACAACGCTCGAAATACCGGGAGGAGTGTCAGATCCCAGCGATCCCGACATACAAGCCAGTGCTGTAAGAGAAATGATTGAAGAAACCGGATACACTCCTCTGCCAGATGCTAAATATATCCCACTCGGTTGGACGTTTCCTAATCCCGCCATTCAGGATAATAAATGCTATTCGTTTGCGCTTTATCCGGTAAAAAAAACTAGAGAACAAAAACTGGATCCATCCGAAATGATAGAAGTGGTTGAAGTTCCGTTGAATGAAATCAAAACAAAAATACTGAACGGCGAAATAAACCACGCGTTGATCATTAACGCATTTTTCTTTCTAACCATGCAAGAAAAGAAAACCGGTCCAGACTTACAAATTTAGCTTCAGACTTTCCTGTTCAGTTGTTGGAATTACAGTTCGAAAAAGCGTCAAATTAAATTGGGAATCGTACCTTCCTTTAGAAAAGGCCCTACAACACTTGGCACAAGCTAACACTCCGAGTTTTTTCCTCGCAAAAAATTCCTTAGAACAAGCGGGACATTTGTAGACATAGCGGAAAGGCCTCAAACGAGGGACGGGGTTGTATCTTTTCACCCCCATAGCCCTCATCTTGGTTAAAAAATCAGAACCATGCCCGTACGGCCGTCTTCGAACCCACAACCAATAATGGATCATTTCATGAGCGATCGTATCTCTAATCAATTCCAGCGCATCCGTCTCTTCAAACAGATAGGCTGCAACTTCTATTATAGGTTTGAACCGAAAATACTTCCTACTTCCAGGAAAAAACCTTCCAGCACTGGTCCTCAACCTGGAATTCCATTTTAGGACCGGTGGGTCAAGAAAACCATCGAAGTAGAGACGGTTTACCTCATCGAAAAGATGTCGCAAATAGTCAACAGAAGGAAGATTTGTGGCCGGCATCGCTCTTAGGATGATAACGTCAGCAGGAACTTGTCAAGGTGTGATAAAAAAAGATAAAGGGCCTTGAAGATGATTAAGGATATCGAAAACAGTTTGGAATGGAATCGAATAGTTACTCTAGCTAAAGCGGAAGCACGAAGCGAACCGGCAAAAGACTTGCTTGAAGAACTGAAGTCACCAGAGAAGTGGGCAAAAACCATCGAACAAGCACAAATTCTTCAACAAGAAACTCAAGAAATTTATTCACTTCTTGATCGCGATTCACTGTGGGGACCGCTTACCGGTCTCGGCAATCCCGAAACATTACTAGAAAAGCTAAATCGTCGCGCTATCTTGGACGTTTCTGAGCTAGTTTTTCTTCGCTCCTGGCTGTACGCGCTCGATAACTGGGTGCAAACGCCAAAGGATGAAATCCGAGGGGAAAGATTCACAAAAAACCTTCTCTCTTTACCAGATCCTCTGCAACCTTTAAGAATTTTAGAAAAAATACTTACGGCTGAAGGTGAACTATCGGAAAAAGCGTCTAAAAAACTGGCCTCGCTATTTTCAGAACTCCGTTCGATAAAAAAAGAGATTACTTCACATCTCGATAACCTCCTCAAAACCTTGAGTGCTAAAGGAGTATTACAGGATGCATTTATCGATGTTCGTGATGGCCGATACGTAGTACCGGTAAAAACGTCATTCCAGAATGAAGTAGAAGGAATAATTCACGAAGCATCAGCGAGCCGACAAACCGTTTTTATTGAACCGAAAGAAGTTACTGTTTCGAACAATAGGCTCAGACAAAAACAGAATGAAATAACAGAAGAAGTCCAAAGAATCCTTACAGAAACCTCGAAAGAACTGGCTCAATTCGCGCCCGAGTTTTCCATGGCGTTCCCAATAATCTGTTATTGGGATTCCGTACAAGCGAAGGCACGACTGGGACGCCAGTATGCAGGGAAAAAGATATCTGTCTCTCCCGATAGAATTTTTAATCTCACTCAAACGGCCCATCCTCTTCTGTGGCGTTCGCTTGAACGTGAAAAAATAACTCGCAATACCTTGGAATTTGGCGGTGAATGCCAAGTACTCTTGTTAACCGGACCAAACACCGGCGGTAAAACTGTCTTACTTAAAACAATTGGACTAGCTGCCATTGCCGCAAAAACAGGATTTCTCTTCCCAGGCGCTGATAAACTTATTGTCCCGTTTTTTGATTCAATTTTTGTAGATATGGGCGATCCACAGTCAATCGAAGCTCATCTGTCCAGTTTTTCTGGCCACATCGAAAGGTTTAAGCAGACGCTCACGCATGTTACTGAGAACAGTCTTGTATTAATCGATGAACTCAATGCTTCAACGGATCCAGAGGAAGGTGCGGCACTAGGACGTGCGTTTCTTGAAACCCTAGTAAATAAAGGAGCGTTGGTTATCGCCACAACTCACGATCCAAAGCTGAAAGCGCTCTCGTTCTCAGACCCTCGTATACTAAATGCAAGTATGGCTTTTGACGAAAACAGCCAAACGCCAACCTATCTGGTTGTAATGGGGGTACCGGGCCGTTCAAGAGCATTAGAAACAGCCGCGAGGTTGGGGTTGCCAGACGCTGTCCTTAGACTTGCAAAAACTTACCTAACCAAAGAGCACCTAGAACTTGAATCACTTCTAGCAAAACTACAGAACAACGTTTCTGCAGCAACTTCTGCACGAAAAGAAGCAGAACAATCACTTGCCGAAGCGAGACGAAAAGAAACAGAATGGCTATCAAAAACAGAAGCTTCGACAAATGATGCCCTCGACAGGACTAAGCACAGACTAAAAAAGATTACAGAACAAGCTCAAGATGAAATTCGCGCTCTAGTAAAAAAACTAGATGAGATGAAAAACCGGAAAGACATAGACAAGAGCCGAGGAAGAATCAATGAAATTTTTTTAGAGGCTTCACAAACAGCTGTTGGAGTTATTCACGAAGAACTGCCGGAGTTAAAAGATAAAACAAAATCAACCGAAGCAGAACAGAAAGATCTCCAAATAGGAGCAACTGTTCGAATTCCAAAATGGAAAACAACCGGGTCTGTTCTCAAGATTGATGGAAATAAAATTAAAGTATCAGCAGGAGCTTTACAAGTTTCCCTGGACAGGTCAGAACTTGAGGTCGCTGAACCAATGATCTCAAAACTAGCTACTCAGGGAAAAAGAAAAAACATAGCGGCAGAAAAAACAGAAGCTCCGGCGCCTCAAATCGACATAAGAGGTTTACGTTTCGATGAAGCGATGGCCATGCTTGGGCAATATCTGGATCAAGCTTATCGAAGTGAAAGCTACCAAGAAGTGACAGTAATTCATGGACTCGGAACTGGCGCACTACGAGAGGGAACTAGAAAATTTTTGTCCAAACTTCCTTACATAAAAAATTTTAGAGATGGAGGAACCGGTAAAGGTGGTACAGGCGCAACGATAATAGAGTTCGAGAACTAGAAGCTAATGCCGTATTGCAGTGATACTCTCTCTTGCCCGTTTCTTTGGTCTGGTCTGCCGTAATTGATTGTTCTTTGCGCATCAAAAATGCAGTTTAAATGATCAGTAAGCTGTCTACTAAGAGAAGTTGTAACGGTATTAGTAGTAGTTCCGTAAGAAAGACCGGTAGAAATATCAACAACCGGGATGGCCCGTGAGAGCGAAATTCTATATCTCTCATCATTCTGAAGCGGATCACTAGAAGCAGGTGAATATGGATCTCTTGCACTTGGGGCAGCCGAAGCAAAATCAAGAGAAGTGTTAATAAGCGGAGAGCTGACCGAAATGCCTGCTTTACGTTCAGGAGCAATAGTTTTTACACTTAACTGTGTGTCGTCGGAAACATTCAACCTAACGGGCTCGCCATTGTAGGTAGCGTAAAGAGCAAAAGCAAGAGCCGCTGGTTTTGCAAGTTTTCCTAAATACGGATCTTTCTCAGCCGCTTTTCTTAGAAGCTTTAGCTGGCGATTCGTATGCTCCTTTCGGACTGTCGCTAAGACGTTTTTAGTGAATCCAGTAACTTGGTTATTGTGTTCTTTTTCTTCTTGAAGCTCTATAAGCGAATAACGTTTTCTTAACTCGTAGTCTCGAACCATGTCTTCATACTGTTGGCGCATTTCAATTGCTGTATCTTTATTAATGATTTTTTCAGCTAATCCAGTTGAATAAATATAGGTTTTATTAACCAAGAAGGATTCGTTTGCGGTACGAACTTTAGATGGCTTTGGTGCCGACCAGACTAGGCGAGGAATTTTTTTCGGTGCAGGTTTGCTTGGAGGAGTCTTCATGCCAAATGCGGTGGCGCCGACAAAATTGAGTAGCAAAAAGATAGCTGCTATTTTTATTCTAATAAAGCGCCCTTGCATGGCTTACCCCGTCTATAACTATAGAGAGCAAGGGACATACCAACTAAAATCAATTTAAGGAGCTGAAATCATAGCACTATTTTCGACTTAATAGTCGAACTTTTAGACAACTATATAAACAATATATACAACTGTTTTAGGACTATAGTTCTAGTTATTTAGTTTAATAAGAATCAGATCTTAAATGCCCAAAATGATGAAAGCCAACCAAAGAACAAAACCGGAAACAATCGGAATCGAGAAGTTGTCATCTACCTCGAGCGGAAGAAGTTCAGCACTTCCACCCGCTACGCCTCCGATAAAAGTTAATGCAAGAACGTATTGATCACCTAAATGAGACGAGCTGATAAAAATAAAAGTGAGAATTGAACAAACAAGAACTCCGGCGACTGTTCCAACTAACGATTTTCCATTCTTAAACTTTTTTCCTTTATGGCCAAACAAAATTCCAGCCAACGAGGCAATTGGATCTCCACAAGCTAAATACGCGATTGCCAACACCGCGATCGTTTTCGGAAAAATTCCTACGGCAAGAGCTGCAGCAGCCAAATAGTATGGCACTCCACTGAAGCGGTCTCGCTCATAATTTCTCATTATCGGACCCCAGAAACGCATCACTTTTTCGTTAAAAACAGGAAGATGAAGCCGAGCCATTTCGAGAAATAAATCCAAACCCAAGATACTCGAAAGAGTAACAACAGCCGTAGCCCGAGACATGCCAGACATGTAGACGGCAATCAATAGAAGTCCCATCGACATATGCCAAAGCTTACGTGCTAGATGGAGGTCCGTACGAACGTGTAACCGAACAGGAAGCCCTGCTGTTAATACCTGCTCTACCTTTGATTCATCAGATCTTTTCATTGTATAAACAGGTGTAAAAGCAATGAAAATGCCATAATACTGAACTAAAATACTTTGAAGACGTTTTTTTTAGCACATTGTTTTCTCTTTATTTCTCAACAGCTTACGAAAATGAAAAATAAACACAAGACTAATAAGTCCAAGGAGCATTCGAATTTTGAGTAAAATCAAGAAAAGGAGTTCGCACCAAACCCTTTTTACGCGCGAAGGCAATTTCGCGGCCAATTCATTGAAAGAAAACAGCTTGACACAGAACTTGGGTAGCTAAATGCTAATAATAAGGGATAGTGAAGTCCCAATTTTAGGTTTGCTTAACGACAAGGACGATCCATGGACGGAAGCGTCAAGTTCGCCGCAAAAGCGACGACCATAACTGAAGCTACAACTAGATTAGAAGCTAAGCTTGCTGATTCGTTAATCGCGGGAGCAGCAGGAGTAAGAGCGTCGCCATTTGATTTGGTGGCAGCATCGCCCTCTCCAGAGAAAGTTGAAGCCGAATTCGATCATGAAGAAGAGGATGCGAATCCCTTCTCTCTAGTGTCCGTACCGTCAGCAAGCCGAGTAAAACAAATATGGGCTCTAGGAGGCGGAAAAGGTGGTATTGGCAAGAGTTTAATAGCATCAAGCCTTGCAATCACTCTTTCCAGATTAGGCAACAAGGTCATCGCTGTTGATCTAGATCTTGGGGGAGCAAATCTTCATACAACACTAGGTGTAGACCTGCCCAAACAAACCTTAAGTGATTTTTTCTCAAAACGCAGCAATTTGGAAAAGTGCGTTACATCAACCGGAATTTCAAATCTAGAAATAATAAGCGGCGCACAAGATGCAGTTGGTGTTGCTAATATAAAATTTCGCGACAAAACCAGACTATTACAGAAACTTCGGGAACTAGATGCAGACTTTCTTGTTCTCGATCTTGGGGCAGGCACTAGTTACAATACTTTAGATTTCTTCTTATTCAGCGACATCGGCTTAATCACCCTATTACCAGAACCAACTTCCATCGAAAATGCATATCGCTTTATAAAAAATGCTTACTACAGGCGACTTAAGCTTTCTCCCAACTTAAGCACGGTCTCACATCTTGTCGATATGGCTATGGACGCAAAGAATCCGCTTGGAATTAAAAGCCCTTCAGATCTATTTCGAGAGGTGAATAAAGCAAGCCCCGAATGCGGGTTGAGACTAAAAGAAGAGATTGAAAAGTTCAGGCCGAAGTTATTGGTTAACCAAGCTAGAACACAGACAGACATAGATATTGGTTTCTCGGTCAAAACGGTTTGCAGAAAGTACTTTGGAATCGAAATGGACTACGTCGGTTATCTCGATTACGACAGCGCAGTTTGGCAAGCCGTCCGCAGGAAAAGGCCACTGCTTCTTGAATTCCCTAATTCGCGGTTAGTATCAAGCGTTGAAAGAATGGTGCAATATCTAGTCAAACGACACGGGCACCATCGCTGTGACCTTTATTGATAGATGACAACCCGAAAAAAGGGTATTATTTCGATAATAAATGATTCTGAACGAAGACCCAACATATTATGACTTACTCGAAGTTGCTCCTGACGCATCTCCACAGGAACTAAGAGCAGCATATTTGCGAGCCAAATCAGCTTACAAAAAAGATAGCGTCGCTCTGTATACCCTAATTACCGAAGAAGAGACGGACGAACTACTGCACCGAATTGAAGAAGCATATCAGATTCTTTCCAATCTGGAAAAACGACGGGAGTACGACCGTAGCCATGGACTGCTTACAATTGATGAAACCGTAATGACCAAAACCAGAGCCCCCTTCAACAAAAAAATTATCTCGATAGATCGCGTGCCACCGATGGAAAACATCGACAACGAAGCAGATATTCTCGTAGCGCCGAAAACCGACTTTGACACCGAAACGATCGTTAATATTTCCGTACCCAGATCTGAAACTGAGAAAACATCTCAACGAAATTCATCAGTACCAATTCGACATTCTTCCGACCCGGCAAACGAACAGCTTATAGTGCAGGAAGTCGCACAAGAAACCGAATGGCATGGCCATTTTCTTAGAAAAGTACGCGAAACAAAACGAGTGTCCATCGAAGAACTGTCAGAATTTACGAAAATTTCAAAGACATATCTATTAGCAATCGAAGAAGAGAATTACTCGAAGCTCCCAGCACAGGTGTACCTTCGCGGCTTCGTAACTCAGGTAGCTAAGTTTCTAAAGCTACCGCACGATAAAGTAGCCGCAGCCTACATATCGCGATACAATCTGACGGCAAAAAAGTGAACAAAAGCTGGACTTGGATCGTCGATGACGCAGGGACATCAGACCGTGCAGACAGTCTGCTAGTTAAGATGATTAAAACTGAAACAGGACACGATTTATCCAGAAGCCAGATACAAAAACTGATAGAAACCGCAGCGATAACGGTTAATCGAAAATCAATAAAATCTAAAACCAAACTTCAGGCCGGCGATATAGTAGATGTTACTTTTCCAGAGCCAAAACCACTTCAGATTAAACCAGAAAATAGAGCGTTAGAAATACTCTTCCAGGATAAGCACTTAGTTGTGATAAATAAACCGCAGGGTCTGACCGTACATCCTTCCGCTACACAGAAAGAAGGAACGTTAGTCCATGCTCTTCTTTATCATCTAAAGGATCTAAGTGGGATAGGGGGTGTATTACGTCCCGGTATCGTCCATCGGTTGGACAAAAACACCAGTGGCGCAATGGTTGTGACTAAAACTGATGAAGCCCATATTGCTATGGTTAAGATATTTTCTCGCCACGACATTGAACGCAGTTATTGGGCGCTCTGTTATCGAGCCCCGGCGTTTAAAGAAAAACGAATTGAAAGCCTGATAGGCCGAAATCCGGCAGACAGAAAAAAAATGTCGATGAACGTTAAACACGGACGAAAAGCAATAACGGACGTGAGACTAATCGAAAGATACAACCGTGAAAAAGTCGGGCCCTTTGCCTCTTTAATCGAAGCTCGTCTCGAAACAGGCCGAACTCACCAAGTCCGGGTTCATCTCACCGGTGCCGGACATTCACTACTGGGCGATCCAGTTTATGGAACGCCGACTGCTCGACAGACAAAATGGCTAAATTTGCCGGAGGAAGTAAGAACACTAATAGAGTCATTGCCGGGACAAGCTCTCCATGCACGAGTGCTGGGATTTGAACATCCTATAACTAAACAAAAGCTTAGATTTGAAGCAGAACCGCCCGTGGCATTTTCCCGACTGCTTCGGGCTTTACGCAAGTATAAGCCCTAAAAATTATTAATTGCCCTTGCAACTTTTTCAGCAGTTATCGGCATTGATTTAATCCTAATACCAAGTGCATCTTCAATGGCATTTGCAATAATCGGAGCAGCAGGAATCATAGTGTGCTCCCCAATTCCTCTCGCACCGAAAGGACCGTCGGGTTGCGCCACTTCAACGAATAATGGCACAACTTCTTCCGGAATATCCTTGGCTGTCGGTATTTTATAATCGGTAAAATTCGGATTCAGCATCTTACCCTTTTTATCGAATCGCATGTCTTCATAAAGAACAGTTGCTAAACCTTGCAATAGACCTCCGATAACTTGGCCCTTGGCTAATTCCGGGTTTAAGATTTTACCGCCATCTACTGCAAGTACTGCCTTTAGAATTTTAATTTTCCCAGTCTGCTTATCAATTTCAATCTCTGCAGCACTGGCTCCCACTGTATAGTGAACATTAGGATGTCCGCCCTGTCCGGTTTCCGGATTTCCTTTCGCAGAGGAAAACTCGGGCATGAACATGCCTCTTCCAATAACAGGTCCACCGACAAATGTTCCGTCTTCTTGTTGAATTCCGTTAATGACCATTTCTTGAAGCAAAAGCGCAAAATCCGACTTGGTTCTGCACTTAATTTTTCCATCTTCAAGATACAATGAAGCTTTCTCAAAATGGAGTGCACGATGGACTGTTTCAAAAATCTGTTCTCTCGCATCTACAGCTGCCTTTCGAACAGCATTACCGCAGCTCCATGTAACGTGTGAAGCAACCGTCTGCCATTCATACGGATTTCGATCCGTATCCGGAGTCTCTACTCGAATTTTCGTAGTTGGCACCGAAAGAACTTCGGCAGCTATTTGAGCCATAGCAGTTAAATAGCCTTGGCCGATTTCCATTCCCGAAACCAAAATATTTAGACTCGCATCTTCATTGAATTTTAGAAAACATGTAGACGATGCGTTAGGTGGCATCGCTGGAGCTTTCCAGAAAAGTGAAAAACCTTTCCCTATAACCTTGTTCGGGTCTTTGGATTTCTGCTTACGACCCCATTTGATTTCAGAAGACACTTTATCGATTGCTTGATGTAGTCCGCTGGCATTCATATGCGCGCCATATGGCAGAGTGTCGCCTTCCTTAATTGCATTCTTTAGTCGAAGCTTAACTGGATCGATCCTCAGCTTCTTGGCAATCTCATTCATGTGAGATTCTAGGCCAAATATAAATTCTGAATAACCAAAACCTCGATAAGGCCCACCAGGAGGGAGGTTTGTATAAATACAAATCGAGTCAATTTTAATATTAGGAATCTTGTATGGACCGGTTGCCGATAATCCTACGGCATTGACTACATTCGCCCCGTACTCAACGTACGCTCCAGCATCGAAATAAAGCGTATGATCTAAGGCAGTTATCGTTCCATCTTTTTTCACTCCAACTCTGAGCTTCGATACCACACCCTGTCGCTGATAAGTGTTGTAAAACTCCTGCGCTCTTGACCACAAAACTTTAACCGGAAAACCTTTTACCTTCGTCGCAAGAGCAGCAGCGAGAATTTCCATTGAAACACCGGCTTTTCCACCGAACCCGCCACCGACAAAAGGAGTAATTACACGCACGTCCTTATGAGAAATGCCGAGCGGTGCCAAAGTTTCTGCGAAAAGATTGCGCTGAGTATGCGGTGACTGGGAGGCAGTCCACAAAGTTAACCTGCCGGAATGATCATAGAGACCAACCGCTCCATGAGTTTCGATCGCACAATGTGCATAGCGTGGAACAACATAGGTATCTTCGTGAATATAATCTGCTTCCTTGAATCCCTTTTCTACATCTCCTCGCCTGGTTTTCCTGTGATGCGCCACATTTGAACCAACTTTTGGAAAAAACCAAGGAACATGCGTATAACTTTCTAGCTCAGGATGAAGAATGATTGGGTCCTTACCGATGGCTTCTCGAACATCGAGCACTGGCTTTAGTTCTTCATATGTTACTTTTACGACTTTCGCTGCTTTTTTTGCAGTTCTTTTGTCTCGCGCAATTACTGCTGCAACTTGCTCGCCGACAAAACGAACCTTGTCCTGGGCAAAAACATATCGATCCTTCATATAAAGACCAAACCGATATGGAAAATCTTTACCCGTTACCACCTTCACTACTCCGTCAATTTTCTCTGCTTCAGTAGTATCAATTTTGATTATTTTTGCATGGGCATGAGGACTTTCGACTATTTCCGCAAAAAGAAGTTGGGGCCCAAATTCAATATCGTCCACATATTTTGCGGCACCTGAAATTTTTTCTATCCCGTCAACCCGGCCTACTGACTCACCAATATATTGATATTTTTGCATATATGATTATCTCTTCTTTTTGGCGGTTTCACGTATCGCATCGATTATCGGAGTGTAGCCCGTGCATCTACACAGATTTCCGGCGATTGCTTCCTTGATATCACCGTCACTCGGCCTGTGGTTTCGCTCCAAAAGTTCCGTGGCTGAAAGAACCATTCCCGGAGCACAGTAACCGCACTGAAAAGAATTATTGTTATGAAATGCCTTCTGTAGCTCAGTTAGACCATCTTTAGATAGCCCTTCGATCGTTGTTACTTCTTGTCCATCGACTTCAACTGCAAGTACTAGACAGCTTCGAACAGGATTGCCATTAAGGAGAACGGTACAAGAACCGCAATCGCCCCGTTCGCAACCCGCTTTTGGACTCTTGATGCCAATTTTTTCACGAATGACATCGAGAAGTATTTCATTCGGTTCAACCTCAATCGAATACTTCTCACCGTTTAACAGAAATCTCAGTACATGTTTCATCTGTATTACCTACTTCGTCATTTTACAAAAGCTCTGCGCCATAGCGAGGGCCATTGCCATTAAATCTTGCCATCGCCACAAGCATACTCCTCTCAAACAACACCTTACTCATATGTGTCCGATATTCCTTACTTGCCCTAATGTCCGTAATTGGAAAAATCTCTTTGACGACTAATTTCTGTACTTCCTGAAGTAGCTTATTACCTATCTTTTTTCCGTTAAGCGCCGATTCTATCTTCTTTGATCGAATCGGCACAGGACCTACGGAACCAAACGCAACACGATAATGATTACCAGGAAGAACAACAGCAGCAACACTCACCTGAGCCAAGTCTTCTCCGCTATATCTTCCTAGTTTTAAATAACAAGCCGAATGACGTTTAGCCGGAAGCCCGATTGAAACACCGAGCACGAGCTGCCCTGGTTTAATCGCAGTTTTTCTGACGCCCGTAAACCACTTAGAAATCGGAATATTTTTTCGTCCTTCTTTTGTCATCAAATGAACGTGAGCGTCATAAACCAGAAGAGCTGGAGCACTGTCCATGCAGGGCACTGCGGAACAAATATTTCCGACCATGGTTGCCCTGTTTCGTAGCCCGTAAGAGCCGACCGAAGAAGCCGCCTCCATCAAAAGCGGAAAATTATCTTTAACAATCCTCGAGTGAGCGATTTGGTTAAAAGTGATAAGAGCACCGATCCACAACTCGCGTTCATCCCAATGGAGAGTTGCGAGATCGGCAATTCCTTTTACATCAATTACCGCTTTCGGCTTCACCACATCCTCTTTGAGATTGCAGACCAAGTCGGTACCGCCTGCAAGAACGTAAGCTTTATCCTGATACTTTGACAGCAATCCTAAAGCTTCATCCAACGATGCTGGTTTATGATAAATAAAATCATGAACAATA
>Ga0208375_1002799_pt1 | contig 15710 bp, 15 predicted proteins | sample RifOxyD1_FD_184038 | JGI IMG/M metagenome (GOLD analysis project Ga0208375, IMG submission 184038) | Soil microbial communities from Rifle, Colorado - Rifle Oxygen_injection D1 (SPAdes) | ecosystem: Environmental > Terrestrial > Deep subsurface > Rock core/Sediment | place: Rifle, Colorado... | reverse complement strand
AACCCACCGCACCGATCAAAAAAAGTAGAATAACGTGGAAAACGAGGAATACGTTTAGATTCATGTATTTTAAGAAAAGAATATCAGGACTTAGTGTGGACATGGGATCGCCCCATAAATTCCAAACCGCGGGTAAACCGTAAAAATCCTGCACTTCTTTTGAACTCTCAAATCTCACAAACAGAGGTAACACATTTTGTGTGACAGCCTCCTTAAGTGCCGAAAAATAGTATTTGTACAAACGAAAATCCTGAAGGTCCCATTGAAACTTTGCATAATTATAAAATTTGAGAAATCTGGAAACACCAAGCACACAGAGAGCCCCCCATATAAAAGGCCTCATTTTTCGTGTTTCGAATAAAAAGTCGACTATCTTTGAATATCCCATTTTTATATCCCACAAACTACGGTGCAGCTTTATTCATTGTCAATCCTTATCAAACGATTTTAAGTGCTTTATTGATGAGAATTTCTCTTTTTAAACGAGAGGGTCTCAAGTATCTTGATAGCTAATTATGAGCAGTTTGAGCAATACCGTAAGCCAGTGGCTATTACCACCAGCCCTCAAAGAAACGTTAAAGGACATCTACCAATTTTCACAATCCGTCGTAGATCCTCTAATTCGCTCTAATTTCTATTTGAAAAACAGATTCGATGGTCAACGATGCTTTATACTGGCCACCGGACCGTCAATCAAACAAGAGGATCTCTCAAGGCTAGTGGGTGAAAAGTGCATAAGCGTAAACAATTTCTTTGTCCATCCGTTATTCGCTCAGCTGCGTCCGATTTTTCATTGCATTGCTCCTTGGCACTCGCCGATTACCGAAGAACAGTTTTTTCACTGGATGAAAGGCCTCGCTTCTTCTGATCCCACAACCGAGCTAGCCTTTGGACGTACCGACTATAAGCGAACTGCGGGCTGTGGCCTGTTCACAAAACACAAGCTGCACTTTCTTCAATTCGGAGGAAATCAAAAACGATTGGTGAAGCACGGCGTTGATCTTTCACGCGCCCTTCCCCAACCCAATTCAGTCACGATAATGGCAACATACCTCGCAATATACTTGGGGTTCAAAAAAATATACCTGCTTGGCTGCGACCACGATTGGATTCTTCACGTTGGTGAGTCAAAACACTTCTATAACGAAAATGAACATGCCTTCAGACAGCACCAGTTTACCGATAAAGACGATTGGGGAGACGTAGCCATTGAGGCACAAGCTTGCGCGAATCTTTTTAATCAATATAAGACGCTTCGAGAGGTAGCTACGCAATCAGGGATTTTGATAGCTAACGCGACGAAGAGCAGTTTGTTAGATGTATTCGAACGCGTATCTCTTGATAAAATACTGTCGGAAAAAACAAAAGAGAGAAATATTTATGAACCCACCAATTGTAATTGCTGAAGTAGGCTGTAATCACAAAGGTTCGCTTGAAATTGCAAAAGAGATGATCGTAACTGCGAGTCTGTTCGTGAAAGCGGACTACGTCAAGTTTCAAAAGAGAAACGTGAAAGAACTCCTCTCGCCTGAAGAATATGCAAAACCTCATCCTAACCCTTGTCATGCTTTTGGTGATTCCTATGGTGCCCATAGGGAGTTTTTAGAGTTCAATCTAGACCAACATTCACAAATTAAAAAATGGTGTGATGAACTGAAGATTGGCTACTTTTGTTCAGTTTGGGACGTAACATCCGCTAAGGAAATAACGTCGCTCGAGCCGAAAATGATAAAAGTGCCTTCGGCCTGTAATCTTAACAAAAATCTTTTAAGCTTTCTGGCCGACACTTTTCCGGGCGAAATACATATCTCCCTGGGAATGACGGATCAGTCGGAAGAAGAACAGATCGTGTCTTTCTTTGAATCGAAAAAGAGAAGCAAGGATTTGGTTATCTATTCATGCGTCTCCGGCTACCCCGTTCAGTTTGAGGATATTGCGTTAAAAGAAATTGTCCGGTTACAAAGTCGTTTTGGAAAAAGAGTAAAAGCGATAGGCTTTTCAGGGCATCATCTCGGAATCGCTGCCGATATTGCGGCAATGGTGCTGGGAGCAGCCTATATCGAACGCCACTACACTCTTGATCGCACCTGGAAAGGTACCGATCATGCGGCGTCTCTTGAGCCAGACGGACTGAGAAGGCTTTGTAGAGATTTACGAAACGTCGCAAAAGGACTGGATTACAAGAAACAAGAAATTTTGGAAGTCGAAATCGGGCAAAGACAAAAACTGAAGCAAAATCAAATAATATGGGACGCTGAGTAATGATCGTAACCATTATTCCAGCACGAGGCGGTTCAAAGGGGATTCCAAAGAAGAATGTTCATCCGGTCTGTGGAAAACCGTTGATTGCTTATTCAATTGAACAAGCTCTTGCTGCGGGGTCGATAGACAAGGTCTATGTCTCTACCGACGACCCGGAAATCGCAAAAGTTTCTAAGAAATACGGCGCCTCCATTATTTCCCGCCCCGTAGAACTATCTGGCGATTCGGCATCTTCAGAATCGGCACTCGTACACGCGATCGAGCAGATCGGGACGGAAGTTAAATCTTCAATTGACTACGTGGTTTTCTTGCAAGCGACATCGCCGATCAGGCGCCAAGGCGCATTAGAAAAAGCTATAGCATTAATAAAAGAATCAAAAGCAGACTCTCTTTTTTCGGCCTCTCCGTTACACACTTTTGTGTGGCGAGAAAACAACGGCAATATGGAATCCGTTACATATGATTATAAAAAAAGGCCTAGAAGACAAGAATTGGCTCCGGAGTATCTGGAAAACGGTTCAATTTATATCTTCAAGCCTTGGGTACTGAATCAGCTGAATAACCGCCTTGGCGGCAAAATCATCGTCTTTCCCATGGACCCTTTAGATTCTTTTCAAATAGATGACCCTGAAGACTTAACGGTCATTGAAAAGATTATTGAGGTAACAGAATTCAAATAACCATGGCCGTTCTACCCTTAATCGTACTAATCGGTTTTTTAATATTTTTTAAAGCTAAGTACGGTTTTAAGGAATCATTTCTCCGTGCTGCAACCGTCTGGGGCGTCACGGTTTTTGGACTGACGGAGCTTCTATCGGCTTTTAACGCTATCAGTTTTGTCCCATTATTTATCTCCTGGCTGGTATTGACCATACTGACAGGCGTTTTACTTTCGAAAGTTAATGCGTTCTCACAGAAAAACGCTGTCCTTTTTTTGCCGCATTTCGAAAAGCATGATCTCTGGTTTTTTCTTCCACTATTAGTGTCACTTTCCGTGACGCTTATAATTGCTTTGATCGCGCCACCCAGCACCTGGGATTCAATGACCTATCACATGGGCAGGATTGTGCACTGGATTCAAAACAAAAATGTTGCCCACTACCCCACTCATATCGAACGGCAGATTTTCTATAATCCGTTTACAGAGTATGTAATCCTTAATTTTCAGATTTTGAATTTCGGATCCGATCGATTTGCTAATTTGGTTCAGTGGTTAGCTTTTCTTGGAACCATAATCGCCACAGCCGGAATCGCCGAAAAACTTTTACTTAAGCGATCCGGGCAATGGCTAAGTGCGCTTTTAGTTGCGGCAACGCCGATGGTAATCATGCAATCGACCTCAACACAGAATGACCTGTTTTGCGCATTCTGGCTGTCATCATCCGCTTACTTATTGTTTCTGCGTCGAACAGATCCAGTACTGACTTTCTGCCATTTATCGCTATTAGCTTTGCTCTTGCTGTAGCGGCAAAAGGGACAGCGTACATCTTCGGGGTACCTTTACTGGTTTGGTTTCTGATTCATCGTCTGGCCGCTACAACTCTCCGTAAGGTTTTTGTGGCAGCTGGCACAATAGCTTTCGTGGTTGTCTTGCTTAATGCCCCTTTATACAACCGAAATTTCAAAACATATGGAAATCCGTTCGGACAGCCTGGAGAATTTTCTTCATTAAGAAACGAAGTGCACAGCCTAAAAGCTTTTGCTTCTACTGTTACCAAAAACGCGGTTATGCATCTTCGCGTTCCCTATCAGAGGTGGAACGATTCACTTACCTCTTCTATCGATCGCTTTCACACCGTCATCGGATTTGACATTAATGACCCAAGGACAACTTGGGGAAGTTTTCACCTCCCTGATGTCTCAAATCATGAAGACCAAGCACCAAATCCGATACCGTTTGTTTTATTAACGTTTTCTCTCGCAGCGTTTTTATTTGCTTCAAATCGAATCCGTTTTTATGGGCTTTGCGTGCTAAGCGGCTTTCTCTTGTTCTGCTTTTCTTTAAAATGGCAACCTTGGCACACAAGACTTCATACCCCGTTTTTCGTTCTATCATCACCCTTCATTGCTGCATTCCTGGAACGTTCACTTACTAAGAAAAGAACCCTTATCGTCACAATACTAATTTTTGCCAGTTCACTACCCTGGCTTTTGTTTAACGCAAGCAGGCCTTTGATCACCGTTGAAAGCAAAAAATGGCCGGGTATTTTTTCGACTCCGAGAGAAAGTCTCTATTTCGTTACTAGGCCCTACCTACAAGATTCTTATTTAAAAGCTGTAGAACAGCTGTCACAATTAAATTGTAAAACAGTAGGTCTAATTTTAAACGGCGACGACTGGGAGTATCCCATTTGGCAACTTTCCAAGGAAAGAGGCCTGGACATAGATTTTCATCACGTTTTGGTAAAAAACCCATCGATAAGTAATGAAAACGGGCAAAATCAACTACCGGTTTGTGCCCTTCTCAACCTTTCTGATGGCGACCAATGGAGCCACCCTGGTTACTATTCCGATTTTACCCGTACATGGAAATCGGGATCAATCGGCTTATATCAATCCGGAAACCACCAGTAGGGCCGATTTTGAAGTGATGTGACATCACGGGTAAATAGGTAGAGCTGTGTAGAAAGGTTGAACAACAGTGCAAGCCAGACGCCTCCGCTGAACCACGCTTGATTCTTTATCGACAGCCCCTCGCTCCGCAATCTTTGCACAAATCCTAGGCAAAGAATGACAACCAGAGGATAATACCTGGCCTGATATCTTATATGAAGATAAGCAAAAGCAACGATCGGAATCAGCCCAATAAAAGTCAAAAGCGTTAAGCGTTCAAAACTCGAAAAAACAACTCGATGCTTTAGCCAAAGCCAGAGTCTGACCCCGACGATGATTAATAAAAAATTATGCAGTTTTGCAAAGTTAATGGCGCTTTTTACGACCATAAGAACTACCGCATCCAGATATTTCCTCGGGTAATTCAAGATGACCTCGCCCATTGAGTTCGCCCCAGGAAAGATGCCCTTCATGAACGTCGGCCAATCATCCCAGCTGTTATAGTATTCGTGATTCACCTGATGAATTCTAAACACAAAAGTATAATGCTGCGCAAAGGCGAGAAACGACCGGCTCAAGCTCTGTCCCGGAGTAACCAAAAGAGAAGGTATGACACAAGCAATCGTGATGAACGCAAAAGTTGCGCAGACCTTCAACCACTGCTTTGGCTTGGCGACCTTAAAACAGTAGTACAACAGAAGAACCAAAGCGATTAACGGCATATCCGGTTTAAGCAAAGCTAATACCGCCAACACAATCCCAACAACAATCGGACGCCACTCAGAAATAATAGATAAAACCGCAAGCATCAGAAAAGTGCCGCATAAAAGTTCGCTTGAAAGCCATAAAAACGGCAAGCGTGAGGAAAACAGCAGTACTGAGAATAGGATAATAAAAATTTCAGTTTTAAGCACTTTCCTGGCTAAAAAGTAACCGGACACCATATAGGACAGTAATGCAATCGTCTTAAATTCTGGATTCAACAACTCGGCAGGCGGTTGCCTTATCAGATTATACAGGCCGGCAAGATACCAAAGCCCAAGACCATCAGCAAAAAGCGGAAAACCACCCGAATCAAATCGATATTTAACAAAAAACTGATCAAAAACCGGAATGGAAGGATACTTAAATATAAGAGTAATCCCAAAAATAAGCAGCGCAACTAATACAACAACGCTCGGGCGAATCTTTCCTATTTTCTGCATTGTCTACAATCTATAACCACTCACAAAACATATTCAACACTAAACAATCCGGGACAGTAGAATCGAGAGACTCTTCATATCCATAACGAAAAAAATCCAACCGACGGTGACAAAAATAAATGTAAAACATATGCTGACGCCGGTGCCAATGCGCGACTGAAAGAAGGTACCAAAAGAGCTTTTGTTCCACTTCTTTGATTTCTCGATAAAGGCCTTCACAGCCCAAAGCCCGAGCCCGTGGTATAGACCCCACAAAACAAAGTTTAATGCTCCTCCGTGCCAAAAGCCGCAAAACAAGAAGGTCACCATATACGACGTACCAGCAATTAAGAGCGGAGAGGATTTTAACCGGGTTCGGAATAAATATTTTCCACAGGGCATGAACAGATAATCCCGAAGCCAGTTAGAAAACGTGATATGCCACGAATTCCAGAATTCGATTAAATTTCTTTTCAGGTAAGGATAGCTGAAATTTTCCGGGACCTTAAAACCAAATAAACGAGCTAACCCGATCGACATGTCAGAATAGCCCGAAAAATCCAAGTAAATCATCACCGAATATGCGAACGTCTTTACACTGAACAAGAAAAAACCGGAACTCATTGCGTCCAACGGCGTTAAGACCGCATCGTAGAGAAAACCGACGAGTATGATCTTTTTCAGAAGTCCTTGAAGAATACGGATAGAAGAATCGAGCAGCACCTCGTGATTAAGAATGGCTGGATTATTGTACTCAGTCTCAAACCCTCGATACCGCATAACCGGACCTGAAGCAAAAACCGGGAAAAACACTATGTAATTTATGAAACCGAAAAAATCCGGAACCTCTATCTTCTTAACCCGAAAATCTTCCACAAAATGCACCAACTTCAGAAACAAAAATGAAGTGCCAAAAACGGAAACAATCGAAACACTCGAAGAACTTGAATAATGAATCTTAAAAATGATGAAGGCTAAAAACAGTCCAAAATAAATAACTGAAAAAAGCCTATAAACTCGCCGTCTGGCAAAAGCTAGAGTAAGAAAAACCGCGCTAATTAACCCGAAAAGAAACAAGAGCTGATAAGGCGTCATTCCACCAAAATGGACCAAAAACGCCAGGCTAACCGCCAAGAGGAAAACCTTTCGCCATTTTGCAGTCAGAAAACAAACAGCCACGGCAAGAGCTGCGACTAAAAAAAAGTTTACAGAAACAAAAAACTCCACAAATACCTCAAGCTAATGTTTCAACTCCTAAGCACCGAAGCGTTTGATCGCCTCTGAGAAACAAATCAAAGCGCCATCCTTATTTCTGCTGATCCAGTACTTGATTCCCAACAAATGGTCGTCTGAGATATTCTGAAACAACTGAACCTTTATCTTTATGCTGTCTGTCAGATCTACATTTCCAAAATAGGCCGTCCTGCGGCAGACTAGAGTCCGCGAGTTAATATTTTTTTCAGAAAAATCAATCTTGCTGTTACTCCGGAGCGACTTCCGTTCACCATAATCCATAAAAGCAAAATAATTTGCAAAATAGGTTAAACCGGCACCATTTGAGTCTCGATCGGGGTTAATTTCATACTCCACGGTAAAAGACGCATTCTTCGTAATTTCTGCCCACAATTCAGAATCATCGAGCAAACCGAATCTTCCACTTTTATCGATTCCCCTTGTTAAGTTATAGGGATTTTCTGAAAAGGGTAATTTTTCAATATCCGAAAAACTGGCGTTCGCAGGTCTTGCCACTCTAAGACTGCTGTTCCCACCGTCCGGAGTAATGAAAATATTGCCAAATCTTATAAAGGGGTGCTTGCCCTGAATTTCAGACGGTATAGTGTTCAGATCGGTGTTAGTCGAAAATCCCACAAGTTTTTCTGAATGGTCGAATATTAATTGTCCTTCGACCGACATGCCCTTGTACTCTCTAAGACAACTGCAAAAGGTAATGTCATCGTCGAGTTTATAGTCCGTAAGACTAATGTCTCCCGGAAGCTTTGTTTCCACATAGAAAAACGTAGCGTAAATTTCCCGTCCATCCGAAGTGCGGGCCTTCGACAAGGGCGTACCAAACTTTTTTGCCATCGATGTCCAATGAAAATGCCCGGCCTGCATAATCAGTAAGTGTTCGCTAAGTTGATTGTAATTAGTGAGCGGCAGGCCTATTCGTAAATTATACGTATACATTTTCAGTTCGATTTAATTTTCGTTACCAGTTCAACGATTAGGTTTAACGTATCAAAATCCTTTATTTCATATTTTGCGGTATCTATTTCGACGCAGAACTTTTCTTCCAGGAAGGCTATCAGCTCGAGCACGCCAAACGAATCAAGTAATCCACCCGAAAAAATCCGCTCCTCAGCAGATAGGGATTCCTTACCTGTTTTTTCCTTAAGAAACGCCAAAATTTCATCTTGATAATTCATTTAATATCTTTCCTCTAGAACCGCGTATAAACAAAAGGCTTAACGCTCGTATTATTTCGGAGCAACAATAATCCTCCAAACACAAAGGCCATTAAGAGCACAAAAAACAACAAGTATTTTCGGTATTTTCGCATTTACGGTTCCCTTCCCGCATCTGCAAACGCAGCTAGTCTTTTACCAAGTAAACCGTTGGCGTAGTCGTTAGGATGCCCATCGCCTTTCAGTTCACAGCGTGTAATGTCCGAGAAACACTCTGGCTCCAATTCACTTAAAAGCATCGTTTTTACGTTTGCTTTTTCAAACAGCTTTACGACCTTTTCGGGAGACTCACCGTGTTCGTAAATTAATACGTAAAACCCGGTCCCGTATCTTTTTTCCAATATGTCTTTAGACTTTTTAACTATTTCAACAAACCGCTCTCGATCTCGTTCCATATTTACGGGGGTCAAAGCCTTTTTTTCAGAAATCCTGTCATGAATCCAACCAAGAAAATGGGAGTTTAAAATCCTTCGTTTGATTTTTATTCCAGTCAGGCTATTAAAGCTGCCGTAAAATTTTAGCTCGCCTCTACTATCGAAATCGTACCTCGGCCCTGCCAGATCCCAAGCGCTCCGCCCTGCCGCCCGGTCGTAATGATCCGGAATGATCGCCAGATAAAATGCGTATCTGGGAGTACTTTCGCCAAGCGGAATTTTTTCTAATTTGGTCTCAAGTAGTCTCAACATCTGGTGGGGGCCATAACCATGAAACCCTAAATTGATTGCTCGATACTTTTTCGAGTGCTCCTGAAACTTATATACAAACGTCTGATCATCATCGTGGCCTTCGCCGAAGGTCAACGAATCACCGAAAAATAGAACTGCTTCTTTTCTCGGACCGTCCTTAAGACTTGGCATATAACGAAGCCCATTGCCGTCTATGGTATATTTGACATCGTAAACCGTGCGACCGGCACTTTTCCTCGTAGCCGTGACGAAAACGTTTTTTCTCGGGCCATATCCTAAAATCGAATGATCCACATAGTAAAACCCTGGTGTAGTTACACTCCCAAATAATCCGGTTTCTTTGCCAGTCTCAGTATTTTCAACTTTGACCGAAACTTTAGAAGCTTCTGGTTGGGTTGGAACCTGTTTGCTCAAAAAACGATCTTGAAATCCAAAAGTAAATAGAATTTCGTAAATCAAAAGCACTAAGACTATTACCGCAAAATACCCGGCATAGGGTCTGAAGCTCCTAAATCGCAAAGCAAAGAAAACCAGTAGAGCAAGCAAACACAAATACACTATTATGTAAGGATGATATTGAGGATAGAGAGTAAGATATTTTGTAAGAATGGCAGTTAATAGAAAAAAAATTGCAGCTAGCGCTTTAGATCGCATTGTTCTCGATAACCCACCTGTACGTGGCTGTAAGCCCAGTCTTCAAATTGTAGCGAGGATTCCATCCGAGGGCTTTCATTCGGCTTACATCGAGCACTTTCCTTGGAGTACCATCCGGCTTCGACGAATCGAATTCAATTCTACCCTGAAATCCGGTAACACTCTTCATCAAATCAGCTAATTCACGAATAGTGTACTCTTCGGCCGAGCCTATATTGATCGTCATTGCATCTTCATACTTATTCATCAGCAGATATAGAGCATCGGCAAGATCATCAACGTGGAGAAATTCCCTCTTTGGTGTTCCACTACCCCACACTACTACTTCCTGTGCATCACTCTTTTTTGCCTCGTGGAACCTTCTTAGCATTCCCGGAATTACATGAGAGTTCATTGGCGAAAAATTATCACCAGGGCCATAGAGATTCGTCGGCATTGCGGAAATAAAATTCTTGCCGTATTGCCGTCGGTACATTTCGCAAAGCTTCAGTCCCGCGATTTTGGCAAGGGCATAGCCTTCGTTAGTGGGCTCTAAAGGCGAAGTTAGAAGGCTCTCTTCCTTAATCGGTTGGGCAGCAAGCCTGGGATAGATACATGAACTTCCGAGAAACAGAAGTTTTTTAACGTTAAATTCGGCCGCAGCATGGATAACATTGGCTGCAATCATTATGTTTTCGTACAAAAAATCGGCCTGATAATTTGAATTCGCGTAGATACCGCCAACCTTAGCTGCTGCCACCATGACGTAGTCAATCGACTGGGACCTAAAAAAATCATTCACGGCCGCCTGATCCAAAAGGTTGACCTGGTCCCGGCCGGCCAGCAAAAGATTGCTATAGCCTTCGCTCCTCAGTTTTCGGACAATCGCAGAACCGACTAAACCTCGATGTCCCGCTACAAAGATTTTACTGTTCTTTTCCATAACGCTATTCATGGTTGGAATACCCCAAGAGTCGGAGCGGTCGTTGTACCGCTGCATGCCAGTTATTATCGATATGGTCAAACCATTTAGCCGCTGAATGAAGCTTATCAGTATTTAATGCGGAGACATCAACTGCTTCAGCAAGGCAGCAGACATTAACTGTGTGAACAGGATTTGGCGTAAGGCTCCCTTTTTCAAAAATAGTTTCTTCAACAGACACAATTTTCTCGAAACGACATTCGATATTCGTTTCGCCTTTTACCTTTCTCACCGCCGCATCGGCAATCGATTCCATTTTATGAACCCGCCCGCCCGGAAACCAGTACTCACCTTTTGCCGGTTCGTTATCCCGTTTTAACATTAAAAACCGGTCGTTATTCCTTACGATTACGTCGACACAGAGGATCGGCATTGTTTCAATAATTTTTCTGTACTCTTCTTCTGTAAGAAACATCAGAACAACTCTTTAATCACCTGGTTTAATAGCTCTAAGCGTTCTTTATTAACAAACTGATTATTACCTATGTAAAATCCGTTATTGTGAACAATTTCCGCATTCGGAAAATCCTTATGTCGCCCATATCTTTCAAAACACGGCTGCCTGAGCAGGTTGCCGCTTATAATTGGCCGATGCTCGATTCCCTTGTCATTGAGTGCCGCATGTAACCTGTCTTTGTACTGCCGCTCTTTAAAAATAAAGGGCAAACAAAATGAAGAAGCTCCCTCATTTACAACCGGATAAATGTGATTAGCGATCGGTTCCACTATTCTTAAAAATTCGAGATAGTTTTTATTTCTGATTTGGACATAGCGATCCAGATGCTTAAGCTGCTCGACGCCGAGCACAGCATGAAGCTCGGTATTCCGTAAATTGTAGCCATGAGTAAGAAATAAAAAATTAAAATCAACGTCAGGGTATTTGTCCTTATACTTTTGATGTTTTGAAGGATGTAACTCGCGGGCTAGTCCATGCGATCGTTTTAAAAGAAATAAGTCGTTTAATTCTTCGTTATTCGTGCAAACGGTTCCGCCCTCAACCGTAGTAAGGTGATGGCCCCAATAAAAGCTAAAGGTGCTTGCTACGCCAAAATTACCTACTTTCGTACCCTTAAAAGTTGCACCGTGTGACTCGCAACAATCCTCGAGTATTACTAACCCATGTCTTTCGGCGATATCTTTTATTCGGTCCATATGTGCAGGCATGCCGATGAGATGGGTGATAAGGATTATTTTCGTTCTTGGTGTTACGGCTTTTTCCAGTTTCTCATAATCGAAGGAAAAATCTTTAAGGTTAATATCGACAAAAACAGGGGTTAATTTTGACTGGATTACCGAGGTGATGTTTGTTGTCCAGGTAACGGCGGGCACTAAAACTTCGGCGCCGTCTGGGATGTTGTAGAACTCTTTGGTAGCATCCAGCATTATCAGGTCGGCCGAGCTTCCCGAATTTACAAAAGTCGAGTAACGGCAGCTCTGCCACTTGGACCACGCCTGCTCAAAGAGCCTAACTTTATCGAATTGGGTAAAGCGCTCGGTTTCCTGAATAAACCTGACTAAGAGATCTTTGTCTGACTTCTCGAGTACGTTTTCCTGCAGTTTCCACATAATCTGTATATTGCTGACTTATAGCAGGCCACACTTGACAAAACAACTCGCGATAAGACACAAGTTACAGAAAACCCGGGAATAGATATGAGAACTACTCTAATCATACCAACCATGGATGAGATCGATGGTGTTAAAGCCATAATGCCTCTAGTGCCTCGTGATTGTTGCGACGAAATAATCATTATGGATGGAGGTTCAAAGGACGGAACATTCGAGTGGCTTAAGGAAAACGGCTGGAACGTTCAAAAGCAAGAACAACCAGGTATAGGCAACGCTTATCGTCAGGCTCACAAGCTCACCACCGGGGATGTCATTATCACTTTTAGCCCGGATGGTAATTCGGATGTCACACGGATACCTGCTTTAATCGATGAGATGAAAAAAGGTCACGACATGGTGATCGTCTCTCGATACCTCGATTGGGCAAAAAGTGAGGACGACGATTATTTAACTTCGGTTGGTAACGCTATCTTCACTTTCATAATTAACAAACTTTTTGGGGGCTCATATACCGATACTTTGGTTATATTTAGAGCATACAAGCGCGAATTGTTAGATCGGCTGGAAATAGACGCCGGCCATCTGACGTATGATGCCCAAATCAGCATTCGAGCGGCTAAGCTGAAAGCAAAAATCGGGGAAATCCCGGGAAACGAACCCAAACGCATCGGCGGCGAGAGAAAAATGAATCCCTTCGGAACCGGGGTCGACATTATTAAAGAAATTATAAGGAACCTGTTTTGGAAACCAAAAACCAGACAAGGAATCACTGGTGCCTAAAACCAAGCTTTCTGATTACGTCCTGAATCACCTTGCCGATCATGGGACCAAGTATGCCTTCGTTCAAACCGGGGCTGCCATTTCTGAACTGATTGATGCCTTCACTCGGACTGAAAGAATGAAAGACATTGCCGTAGTTCACGAGCAAGCGGGCTCTTTTGCCTCAGAAGCGTACACAAGGGTTTCGGGAAAGCTGGGCGTGATGTTGGCGACCAGCGGGCCGGGCGGCATAAACTTGCTGAATGGAATTGCCAACTGCTGGTACGACTCAATTCCTAATCTATTTCTGACTGGTCAGATAAACTCGAAATTCATCAAGAACTCACCGTTGATCAGGCAGATCGGATTTCAAGAAAATGACATCGTTGCGATGGCAAAACCGGTAACGAAATTTGCGGAGCTTGTGAGAGACCCGAGTGAAATCCGCTATCTGCTTGAAAAAGCCATCTACATGGCAACAACCGGACGCCCAGGCCCCGTTTTGTTAGATATCCCTATCGATATTCAAAAGCAGATAATTGAGCCCGAGAAATTAGAAGCCTTCTCTCCTTCTGAAAAATCTGAATATGACAATCAGGAACAGATCACTAATAAAGTAAGAGGTTTTTTTAATGATCTTGAACACTCTGAACGCCCGGTCATATTGGTCGGCGGCGGCGTACATGTTGCTGATGTACTAAAAGAGTTTCGTCATCTCGTTTCTGCTCTTAGAATCCCTGTCGCCACGACATGGGGCGGAGCAGACGTAATTACCTCTGACAACCAGTTCTATTGCGGAAGAGTAGGAACTTACGGTGGGCCTGGAAGAAATTTTGCCATTCAGAACTCTGACCTTTTGTTAACGATCGGTTCGAGGATATCGGGCCGAATCACAGGCGGAGTCGTCGCTTCTTTTGCCAGAAAAGCCAAAAAGTATGTGGTTGACATTGATAAAGCTTCGATTGATCCATCACTTCAGCAGATAAAATCTGATGTAAGTATTCACGGTGACTTAAAAAAGATACTTCCGGTTTTTCTTGAAAACATAAACAATCAGCAGCTTAAATCTTTTGAGCCTTGGTTACGTAAAACCCACGAATGGCTGGAAAAGTACGACACGGTGTTGCCCAAGTACTACCACGAAAAAGAGAGAGTAAATCCCTATGTTTTCGTCAGAAAGCTAAGTGATCATTTACAGAAAAACGACGTGATCATTGTCGACCATGGTGGTGTCACTGCTGTTACGTATCAAGCGTTTAAAACTAAAGAGGGGCAACGGATTTCCGGTAGCTTAGGTAATGCCCCAATGGGTTACGCGATGTCTGGAGCGATGGGTGCTTTCTATGCTCAAGAAAACAACGGCCAGACGATCTGCATAACAGGCGATGGCGGGTTTACCATGAACAGCCAGGAACTGCAGACTCTGAAAAACTATAACATTCCGGTCAAAACTTTCATTCTTAACAACAAAGTTTACGGAATTATTAAACAATACCAAGAAACAAATCTAAACGGTCGTTATAAGGCCAGTGGACCGGACGGATATGATCCACCCGATTTCAAAAAAGTGTCAGAAGCTTACGGGATTAAAGCGGTAAGAATCAATAACAACAATGAAATTGATTCGGTTATTAACGAAGTCCTCTCGTTCGATGGACCGGTCGTTTGTGACGTTAACACCTTCGACTATTTTAAATTCGAACCAAGAATTTTTGGCTGGAATACACCTATTGAAGATATGTATCCATACCTCCCGCGCGAGGAATTCAGAAAAAATATGCTAATTGAGCCCATGCCAGGCTGGGAAAACCCGATTATGCCGCCGACTGTGAAAGAGAAAAGATAATGGGGGTATCTGAGCTGATCGAACAGGATCTGCAATCTTTTTGTTGTTCAAACTTAGATAAGTTCAGCTTTTTCTCCAAAAAAACAATCGTTGTAACCGGCGCCTCGGGGTTAATCGGTACTTATGCTTTAGCTTTATTTAAAAAACTTTGGGAAAAAGGAATTCGCTTTAAACTTTTCCCGATCGTTCGCTCAAACGAACCGATTATTGATCTGTCTCTGCTTGACGCCCAAATAATTAAACTCGACCTAAGCAACTTTGACGATTACTCAAAATTACCCAATGCTGATTTGGTTATACACACTGCTGGCTACGGCCAGCCAATGCGGTTTATGGCAGACGCGGCGTCAACGCTAGCAATCAACACCTCCGCGACAAATGCTTTACTTCAAAAACTGAATACGGGCGGAACCTTCATTTTTGCCAGCTCGGTCGAACTCTATACGGATGGTCCTAATCCTCCGTTTTCGGAGAACGATATCGGACAAACAAATCCATATCATCCTCGATCTCCATATATTGAGGGAAAAAGATGCGGAGAAGCTATTTGTAACGCCTTTGCAGCACAAGGGGTGCGGGCCATTTCAATAAGATTTGGTGACATCTACGGTCCCGGCGCGCGAAGCGATGATAAAAGAGCGGTAAATAACTTTATTGATAAAGCAATCAAGCACAAGAGGATCGAGATGCTAGATAGCGGCTCAGCCGTACGCACGTACCTTTACGTCGCCGATGCCGTTGAAACGTTGATTAGAATAGTACTAAGCGGTA
>Ga0208375_1002798_pt1 | contig 15712 bp, 7 predicted proteins | sample RifOxyD1_FD_184038 | JGI IMG/M metagenome (GOLD analysis project Ga0208375, IMG submission 184038) | Soil microbial communities from Rifle, Colorado - Rifle Oxygen_injection D1 (SPAdes) | ecosystem: Environmental > Terrestrial > Deep subsurface > Rock core/Sediment | place: Rifle, Colorado... | reverse complement strand
CTCCTCGCCGCAGACCTGGTGGGCCATCGGGTACTCGTGCCAGTCGACGTTGAAGCCCCAGTCGCGCAGCAGCGCCGCGCTGGCCTGCCCGCCAGCGTGCGGCACCACCGGGTCGAACTGGCCGTGCGCCATGAACACCGGCTGCGCGGGCGCGGCATCGGTCCTCTCGCGCGCCAGCCGGCCCGGCATCGGCAGGTAGGTCGACAGCGCGACCACGCCCGCCAGCGGCTCGCGGCGGCGCACCGCGGTCGCCAGCGCGATCGCGCCGCCCTGCGAGAACCCGGCCAGCACGATGTTGGAGGCCGGCACGCCGCGTGCGGCCTCGCGGTCGATCAGGGCCTCGACCTGCGCCACCGAGGCGTCCACCCCAGCCTCGTCGGCGCGCTGCGCCAGGTTCATGTCGAGGATGTCGTACCAGGCGCGCATGCGCATGCCGTTGTTGATTGTCACCGCGCGCGTGGGCGCGTGCGGGAACACGAACCGCAGCGCCGGCCACTGCGGGCGCACCAGCTGCGGGACGATCGGAGCGAAGTCGTTGCCATCCGCGCCCAGCCCGTGCAACCAGAGCACGGTGTGGGACGGCGAGGCGGCGGTCTCGTGCTCGACGGTATCGAGCAGGTCGGTGGGTTCGGTCATGCCGCCATTGTCGCCGTCGCCGCTGGCGACGGCCAGCGCATCAGTGCTGCCAGTGCGAAGCGGGCTCGGGTCGGCCGAACAGGAAGCCCTGGCCGTGCACGCAACCCATCTGTTGCAGCGCGCGCCGCTGCACGTCGGTCTCGATGCCCTCGGCGACCACGTCCAGGCCGAGCGACTGCGCCAGCGCGAGGATCGCCGCGACGATCGCCGAGCTACGCTGCGACATGCCGTCGCCCAGAGGCTCCACGAACGAGCGATCGATCTTGATCATCTTCAGCGGGAAGCGCTGCACGTAGCCCAGCGAGGAGTAGCCGGTGCCGAAGTCGTCCAGCGCCGCGTCGACGTGCGCCTCGCGCAGCCGCTCCAGGATCGCGGCGACGGCGTCGGGGTCGCCCAGCAGCGTGCTCTCGGTGACCTCGATGCGCAGGCGCGCAGGATCGAAGCCGGCCTCGCCGGCCAGCGCCAGCAGGTGCGTGTCGAACTCAGGGTCCTGGAAGTGGCGCGGCGAGATGTTGAGTGTCATGAACTGGCCCTCGCCCACCAGCGCGGCACCGGCCTCGCAGGCCATCCGGTACATCGACCAGTCGATGGCTTCCAGCAACCCGCTGTCCTCGGCCACCGGCAGGAACTCGCCCGGTGCCAGCACGCCACGCGTCGGGTGCCGCCAGCGCACGAGGGCCTCGTAGCCGATCACGCGGCCATCGTCGAGGTCCACCAGCGGCTGGAAGAAGGGTTCGAACTCGCGTCGCGCCAGTGCATTGCGCAGCTCGTGCTCCACGCCCAGCACGTCCAGCGCCTGTTGCTGCAGGCTGTCGTCGAACAGGACGAAGCGCTGGCGGCCGGCGCTCTTGGCGCGGTACAGGGCCACGTCGGCGTCGTGCAGCAGCTCGTCGGTGCTGGCATAGCGCGCATCGCCGATGGCAATACCGATGCTGGCCGAGGTCTGCAGCTCGCGTCCGGCGATGTGCATCGGCGTGGACAGCGCGTCCTGGATCCGCTGGGCGACCTTGCAGGCGACCTTCGGCACCGGCACGTCCTCCAGCAGCACGGCGAACTCGTCACCCGACAGCCGCGCCACGACATCGGGCTCGCGGATGCACTCGCCGAGGCGGCGCGAGACCTCGCGCAGCACGTCGTCGCCGGCCAGGTGGCCGAGGCTGTCGTTGAACAGCTTGAAGCGGTCCACGTCCAAGTACAGCAGGGCGTAGCGGCGTTCCGGGTTGCGACGCAGGCCGGCGATCGCGCGCTCGAGCCGGTCGCGCAGGTACAGGCGATTGGGCAAGGCGGTCAGCGGGTCGTGCATCACCTGGTGCTTGAGCTGGGCCTCGACCTGCTCGCGCACGGCAATCTGCTCGCGCAGTTCGCGGGTGCGGTCCTGCACGCGCTGCTCGAGTTCCGCATTGAGCCGGCGCAGCGCCTCGGCGCTGTTGCGGCGCTGCAGCGAGTTGGCGATCTGGTAGGACACGAACTGCAACAGTTCGGCGTCGCGCTCGTCGTAGGCGAGGTCCTCGCTGTAGCTCTGCACCGCGATCACGCCGATGACGCGCTCGCTGTCCAGCAACGGCACGCCCAACCAGTACAGCGAGATCGTGCCGACGCCGGGCGTCGCTTCGATCTCGCCGGCCTCGATCAACTTCCGCGCCCGCTGGCTGTCGAGCAGGACCGGCTTGCCGGAGCGGATCACGTACTCGCTCAGGCCCCGCCCCAGTGGGCGTGGCGGCCGCGCGCTGTCCTTGTCGTCGACGAAGTACGGGAACTCCAGGCGCTGCCCATCCTCGCTTAGCAGCGCGATGAAGAAGTTCTGTGCGTTGATCAGCTCGCCGACGGCGAGGTGGATGTGCCGGTAGAAGCGCTCGGCCTCGTCGTCGACGTTGGCCAGCGCGGCGATGCGGTAGAGGCTGGTCTGCACCTGCTCGGAGCGCTCGCGCTCGCGCACCTGCTCCTGCAGGCCGCGGTTGGCTTCGGCCAGCTGGCGCGTGCGCTCTGTGACGCGACGCTCGAGTTCCTCCTGGTCGCGCTTGCGCTCCAGCGCGGTGAGGATGTGGTCGGCGACGAAGCCCAGCAGCGCGCGGTCGGCGTCGCTGTAGCAGCCTTCGCTGACGTAGCTCTGCACGACGACGGCACCGCGCACCTGGCCGTGGCGCATCATCGGCACGCCCAGCCAGTCCAGGTCGGCCGCGCCGTGCTGGTGCAGCGGCCCGGACACCTGCCGGCGCAGCTGCGCGGTGGAGCCCATCAGCGGCTTGGCGTCGCGGATCAGGTACCACGTGCGGCCATACATCAACTCGGCCATCGGCATCGGGGCATCAAGGTCCGGGCCGTCGGCATCCACGGTGTCGACGAAGTACAGGAAGCGCAGGCTGTCGCTGTCCTCGTCGAACATCGTGATGTAGAAGTTCTCGGCGTACATCAGCCCGCCGACGATCTCGTGCAGGCCACGCAGCATCGTCGGCATGTCGTGGTCGGAACCGGCCATGTCGGCGATGGCGAACAGCGCATGCTGCAGCCGCTCTGACTGCGCCAGCTGGCGCACCGAACTGCGCAGCCGTCGCGCGGTCAGCAGTTCGGCCAGCCGCTTGCCGGCCGCCTCGAGCATCGGTTCGCAGCGTGGCGAGGCCAGCGGCCGCCGCGCGGCCTGCGAAGGCGTGCACGGCAGCAGCACCGCCACCGCGCCGGCGTCGTCGCACAGCACCCGCCCGCCGCACGCGGGCGATACCCCGGCACGCACCGCGGCCAGCACCGACTCGGCGGCCTCCAGCGGTGCATCGGGATCCTCACGCTCGCTCAGTGCCGGGTGGCAGGTCGCCTCGCGCGGCCAGTCCGACGAACACACCAGCCGGTAGTCGCCGGTGCCGTCCAGCCCGCGGATGACGGCCTCGGCCATCGCATCGACATTGCGCGCGTCCAGCAGGTCCATCACCAGCGCGTCCACGGGACGCACGTCGTGGCGCGGCATTTCCTCGCTGGCGACGGACTTCGGGTTCACGGGGGCGACTCCTGCGGGCGGTCGTATGCACCCCCTATCGGCCGCCGGCCGGGAATCTTTACCGTCTCGACGCCTTGTCCGGCGCCCCATGCCGCTCGTGCGCACACGGGGCACGGCCGGAGTTGGATCTGGGCCCACCAGCAACCAAACTTTGTGGCCTATCTTATTGATTTGGCTAGCTTACAAGTATGCGGACAATTCCGCATTACTCGCATTCTTACTCCTATCCACCGACCTACAGAAACGGACCGTTGTTCAGATCCATTGGATTTGTGGGTCACCAGCGGACCACGGCCTCAGCTGAGATAGCTCCCAGCGTCTTCCCGACCGGGCTGGGTTGTACGCCCCTGTCTGACCAAGATATCCCGCATTCGATTCCCCGTGGCCTTGCGACGAGCCCGGCCCATTGTCTTCGCCGGACCGGGCTTGCCATTCCTGAGTTTGCCCAAGGGGGTCTCTGTCGTTCGCCGACCCAGTCCGGGGGCTCTGGCTCTCACTCTCGAAATGGTCAAGTTAAGCCCTGGAGGCGACTGGAATGCGGCTATCCAGACTTCGGCGCCCAACCAGCTTACTTCCCGCCAAATCCAGCCAAACCGTTGCAAACCCCTTCACATCGGCGCAGGATCACCGGCGGTTCGGGGAGAAATACGATGGATGAGGGTTGGCTCTCGGTTGACGAGATTGCCCGGTATCTCGGTGTCAGCAATGACACCGTCCGCAGCTGGATTACCCACAAGGGGATGCCCGGCTACAAAGTCGGTCGCTTCTGGAAGTTCAAGCGTGAGGACGTCGACGCATGGGTGCGCGAAGGCGGCGCAACGAGCAGCTCCGACGACGACTTGAATGAGAAGACCAGCGATGAGTGACCTCGAAATGGAAGTGATCGACCAGACTGGCGACGACGAGACCACCTCTCTCGAGGAGGGGAAGCTCCTCGACTACATCACCGGTGAGCCCGTAAAGGACACGCCCAAGGAACAGGTACGGCAACGTATCGCTCGGGCGCTATTCCACGAGTACGGGATCTCCGTCGAAGACATGGTCCCTGACTTCAAAATGAAGGTCGATGGCCGCCGCAAGTCCATCGACATCGCCATCTTCGAGCCAGGCTGCGAAAAGACCCTAGAGAACCTTCGCCGCATCGTTATCTGCGACAAGGAACCCAAGACTGGGTCGAAAGGCGCCTACAAGATGCGCGACCACAAGCAGGCCGAGAGGGAATTCGGGTTGCTCTACGCCGCGATGGGGGAGGAAGACGCGGTGAACTGCCGTTGGGGGCTTTGGACCAATGGCCTCGACTTCTTCTTCTTCGAGAAGGAGATCACGAAGTTCGACGTCAAGTTCCACCCTCGCGGCGACTGGCCCATGGCCGACGGCACACTGGGAAGCCGTACCGTCGCCTCTGCCGCTCAGCTGCGTCGCGCAGATCGCGACATGCTGTTGACTGCTTTCCGTCGATGCCACAATTACATTCACGGCAATGAAGGCATGCCGAAAGATGCCGCCTTCTGGCAATTCTTGTACTTGATCTTCGCCAAACTTCACGACGAGCGCCGAGCCAAAGATCAGCCGCCGCGCTTTTGGGCTGGCATGTTCGAGAAGCAGATCAATGGCAAGAAGCAGCTCGTAGACGAGCAGTTTGATCCAGAAGGCCAAAAGGCGATCCGAGAACGGGTAACCCGTCTCGTTGATGAGGTTGCTAAGAAGTACAAAGACACAGTCTTTCGTGACAATCCGCCTCGCATTACGCTTTCCGACCGCGCGCTGGCCTTCATTGTCGCAGAGCTAGCGAAGTATGACTTGAGCCGCACCGCACTCGACGCAAAGGGCGCGGCCTATCAGGAGCTGGTAAAGCACAACATTCGCGGTGACCGCGGGCAGTACTTCACGCCTCGCGGCGCGGTTGACCTGATGGTCGAAATGCTCGAACCCAAGCCGTACGAGCGAATCATGGATCCTGCGTGTGGAACTGGCGGTTTTCTCGTCTCCACGCTCAAGTCCATCGATCGTCAGTTGCACGAGGCGGCTAAAGTGCCATCGGGTGAAGAGTCAACTGACGAATTCCTGTCGATCCAAGAACGCCTCATCGACTTCGTGGAGCACAACCTTTTCGGCGCCGACTTCGATCCATTCCTCGTCCGCGCTGCCCAGATGAACATCCTCATGGCCAGCAATGGCCAGGCACAGGTGTTCAACATGAACTCGTTGGAGTTCCCGGCTGGGCACCTTCAGGGCGTCAAGGAGGCGAGGAGCAAGGCCAACTTCGGATCGATAGATGTGGTGATGACGAACCCGCCCTTCGGGTCGAATATCCCCGTCACAGACCAGACCATCCTGCGCCAATTCGAGCTCGCTCATGCCTGGGAACGAACCGACGACGGAGGCTTCCGAAACACGGGGCGACTGCAGGGCAGCGTAGCACCGGAAGTGCTTTTTATTGAACGCTGCCTTGACTGGCTGAAGCCGGGTGGTCGGACAGGCATCGTTCTGCCGGATGGCATCCTCGGCAACCCCGGTGATGAGTACATCCGCTGGTGGTTGCTGAGGCATTGTTGGGTGCTCGCCAGCGTCGACCTGCCCGTCGAGGTATTCATCGTCGAAGCGAACGTGAACATTCTCACGAGTCTGCTCTTCCTCAAGAAGAAGACTGACGAAGAGATTCGGGCCGAGGACCTTGGCCAGAAGCTCGACTATCCGGTCTTCATGGCAGTCGCTGAGAAGGTCGGCTTCGACCGTCGGGGGAATACGCTCTACAAGCGCGGCCCGGACGGCGAAGAACTTGTTGAGGAGGTTGAGCACCGCGAGCGCATCCGCGTCAACGGGCATTCGGTCGTGCGCGTACTGCGCCGTAAGGAGAAGACCGTCGACGACGATCTGCCGCGCATCGCTGACGCCTATCGCGAGTTCCGCAAGACTAATCCGGAGCCCGGCACATGATCACGAGAATTGAAGCCACTAAGTATCGATGCTTCGAAGAGCTCGACGTCGACTTTGCGGGGTTCGACGTTCTTGTCGGTGCCAATGGATCCGGCAAGACCACCTTGTTGGATATTCCTGGATTGCTGGGCGAGATGCTCCGCGCGCGTAGCGTCTCGACTCCCTTTCTTTCCTCTCAAGACAGCAACTCGCCCCGCGCCTCGTCTTTGAACGAGCTCGTTTTCCAGGGGCGAGGCGAGTGGTTCATTCTGGCCGTGGAGGCTGCGCTCCCCGACCGCGTGATCCGAGATCTTCTTGAAGGCGCTACTGAGCGAGTTCGCCAGGATGAAGCGCGCTGGCCCCGGACCGCTCGGTACGAGGTTCGCTTTGAGATATTCAACAACCAGCTCGACATTAAGAACGAATACTTGTTCGTCTTCTCCGACAAGGACATGCCCAAGCGCCTCTCAGCTGGAAAAGCGGCGCCGCGGCTCCAAGGCGAGGTTGCTCGGCGGCGGAGCTGGGTATTCCCCCTCTTCCGAGAGTACGGTGGTGAAGCGGTGTTCAGACGCGAGGTTGGCAAGGGCGGGCCGCGCCGGGCCACCGTAAACAGCGGCCAGCTCGCTCTTCCGCGAGTGCAGTTCGAATCTGCCCAGGAGTATCCAGCCGCCAGGTGGATGCACGATCTACTCGTCGAAGATGCTGTCTTCCTCAGACCTGATTGGGATGCGGCGCGACAGGCAAGCCCGCCGGGGCTCCCAGATAAGCTGATGAGCTCAGCGCGGAACGCTCCGTGGCTGGCCCTGCAGCTGAAGGAGGATGCTCCGGACAAGTGGAACTTATTTGTCCAACAGGTTCAGGTCGCGCTGCCACAGGTGCGGAACCTCGATGTCGTCGTTCGTGAAGATGATCGCCACGCTTACTTCGTGGTGCATTACGAAGGCGACTTCCAAGTTCCGACCTCCGGGCTCTCGGACGGCACGCTCCACATCATCGCCCTCTCACTGCTGCCGTATCTCGCGAACCCGCCTCGATTACTGCTCATCGAGGAGCCGGAAAACGGGATTCACCCGCAGGCGATCGAGGCCGTGATGCAAGGCGTGTCCTCGATGTATGACACCCAAGTCGTCGTGACCTCGCATTCTCCTGTCGTTCTTGCCACAACGAGCCTCGATCAGATCCTCGTGGCCCGCACTTCTCGCACTGGGGCCGTCGAGGTCATTCGTGGAAGCGCTCATCCCCGACTCGCCGAGTGGAAAGGTGAGCTCAACCTCCCCATGCTCTTCGCAGCAGGGGTGCTCGGGTGACATCCAAACGTCCGCTCGTAATCCTTGTCGCCGACGGGACAATGAGGGCCGTATTCCAGGCCTTCTTCAAACGCTCCCGTTTTTTCGACACCCTAGAGTGCGCTCAGTTCGACTTTGATCCTAAGAGCGAAGTATTCAACGACCCGCTTCATACGGACGGTGGAGTCCACAAGCGCTGTGACGAGCTGCTTCGTGGTTATCAACGCACGCACGAGCGTGCCTTAGTGGTCATCGATCAGCAATTTGGAGGCGAGCGCCCCGCGAACGAGATTCGCGAAGAAATGTTGGACCGCCTCCGGCGCTCCGGCTGGGATAACGAGCGTGTCCAGGTCGTGGTTATCGACCCCGAGCTGGAAGTCTGGCTTTGGCAGGACAACGCGAACGTTGAGCAGGCGCTGAGGTCGGACGGCACGCTTCGCCAGGCCCTCATCCGCAGCGGCGAGTGGCCCGAGCATACCGACAAGCCCCTACAACCCAAGGAAACCATTCAGCGTCTAATTAAGGCGAACCGAGCCGGGGCACCCATGGCTGTCTACGCGACCATTGCAGGCAAAGTCGCGGTCAGCCGGTGCACGGACGCGTCCTTCGCGATATTCAAGGCAACGGTGCAGAACTGGTTTCCCACGGTGGGCGCATGAAGGTCAAGGCTATTCCTAGCGCATGGATGCGTCTCGACGGCCGGCGCCTTGATTGCGGACCGTACATGTCCGGTGCGCTGGAGGCCAAGATCCGGCTTGAAGAGCTCGCGTGTCAAAAGCAGCGACTGGAAGACCTCACTACCGGACACGACGGTGGGATCTACAACGGGCCTCAGTTCGTGCGGAACTTCGTGGATGATCCAGCTCATGGCGTGCCGTTTCTTGGCACCGCCTCGATGCTGAGAGCGGACCTAAGCGAGCTTCCACTACTCAGCAAGCGGGATGCCTATACCCCGAAGCTTTCTTACCTTCGAATTGAACCTGGGATGACTTTGATTTCGTGCTCCGGGACGATTGGACGGATGGTTTACGCGCGTCCGGATATGGAGGGGATGTGGAGCAATCAGGACATCCTGAAGGTCGTCCCAAACCCAAACCGCGTACCCCCGGGATATCTTTACGCGTTTCTCAGTAGCAAGTTTGGCGTACCTCTAGTCACATCCGGCACCTACGGCGGAATTATCCAACACATCGAGCCGCAGCACATTGCCGGCCTCCCCGTTCCGCGCCTTGCCAATGAGATCGAGGAGCGCGCGCATCGATTGATGGAAGAAGCTGGACGTCTTAGGTCCGATGGCGCTGAACTCATCGCGCGAACGGTGGCAGATCTCGTTAACGAGCTCGGCCTTGCATTCGAAGGAGTCCGGTCAGTCTCGCAATTCTGTGTGAATTCGACTGCTAGCACGCAATTGAATTACAGGCTCGACGCACCCTATCACTCGCATGACGCGAAGCAGGCAGATGCAATCCTGGCAGCATCTCCCGCACGATCTGCGCCGCTCTCAGACGTGGTCCAGCGCTACTTCAAGCCACCAATGTTCAAGCGCCTTTGGGTTGACGATCCTGCGTATGGCCGGCAGTTCATTAGTGGCGTAGACGCGTACAGGTACCAAGCTGAGTCGATTCGATATGTCAGCAACAAGACGCCTAAGTTTGATGAGTTCATTCTGGAAGAGGGTATGGTGATATTCCAGGCCGCCGGACAGATTTATGGGCTTTTCGGGCAGCCACTGCTTGTCTCAGGATGGCTCTCTGGACTCTTTGCGGCTGATGACCTCTATCGGTTGCAACCGAACAACCAGGCCGACGGCGGCTATCTGTACGCATTCTTTAAGACGAAGGTCGGCCAAGTTCTTTTAAAGCGACAAGCATGTGGAAACAGCATCCCTCGGGTTTGGGATCCCCACATACGGGATATGCGCGTGCCATGGCCAGACGAAGCTGTAAGAAAGAGGCTTGGAACTCAAATTGTCGACGCTCATGTAAAGATTGAGCGCGGTCGCCAAGCCGAGGTCGAAGCTGTTGCACTCGTCGAGCGAACTATCGAGGAAGCCCCCTAATGGCTACGGTGGTCTCCATTGGCGAGCCCGTGAACGACGCCGAGCGTCGGGCGATCGCACATCTGCGGGACCACCTGCCGGCCGGCTATGTCGTCTTCCACAACTTTGAGATTCGACGTAACGGCGAGACCTTCGAAGTCGACCTCGCGGTTCTTGCTCCGCACGCCCTCTACCTCGTTGACGTCAAAGGCACCAGGGGACTCATCGACGTTTACGGGACCAAGTGGTACCCAGAAGGAAGGCAGCCCTACACCTCGCCGCTTCTAAAGCTCCGTGGCCACGCGCGAACGTTGAAGGGCGTTCTTACCGAGAGCCAGCCCGGTCGTCGGGATCTCGAGGCTGTGTTCGTCGAAGCCGCAGTGCTGCTGACGGCACCCGACGCACACTTAGTCGATCAAGGCAGCCGTGACATTGAAAACGTCACGACGCTCAAGAAGGCTGCTTCGTTCTTCCAAAACTCAAGCCGAATTCCGGCGAGATTCGAGAAGAACATTGCGCGTCTGCATGGAATGGTGCGAAGCGCTCTAGTTGGCGTTGCCCGTAAGCGCTCTGGCCCGCTCCTGCTCGGCGACTGGGAAGTGGTCGAGCGTCTTGGCGCCAGCGACACTTTCACCGAGTACCGGGCCATAAACACGTTCGCGGGCAAGCGTGCCGGCACGGCCCTCCTGCGCGCCTATCAGGCCGATCCGTACCTGGCTGACCCGGAGGAGCGCGAGCGGCAGAAGACCCGCATCGCAAATCCCTTTTTCGCGCTTAACCGCCTGCCCGGTCACCCATTCATCGCTGGCGCAAAGAGCTTTTTCGCGACAGAGGGCGAGGACCGCTACGTGCTTGTCTCGGAGGACGTGTCAGGTCAGGCGCTGCGTCTGCATATCGACAAGCCAGCACTGGCTCTCACCCTCGACCAGAAGCTTCGCATTGCGCAAGAGCTGCTCGAGGCGCTGGCGTTCTGTCACACGCATGACGTCATTCATCGAGACTTGTCCCCCAGCACCATCCTGCTGGGTAGCGACGGCCACATCCGGCTGATTGGTTTCGATCACGCACGTGCCGGAACCGACCGCAGCCTGACGATTGCATCCGAGATCGTTGAGAAGCTCGACGCCAACTACGCGGCCCCGGAGACATGGAGGGAGCCGGCCAATGCGAGCCCTGCCTCAGACGTCTTCGGTGCGGGCTTGGTGCTGTACGAGCTCTTTACCGGGCGCCGCCCCTTCGGATCGCCGACGGAGATGTTCGACCAGGGTGGCGTATTTCCGGCGAAACCGTCAGCGCACAGGGCTGAAATCGCACCGCCCCTCGATGCCTGGTTGCAGCGCCTTTGTACGTTCGACCCGGACCAGCGGCTTACCGCGAACGCTTCCCTGGCGGCGCTAGAAGAGGCGTTGGCTGCTTCCGTTGCCGCGGAGGCTGACGTTGCACCACAGAACAGACCTCCTACACAGACGCCAGCGTCAACGCCTCCGCCAGCCATCGACTGGACCAACATCGCGCGTGGCACGCTGCTCGCCGGCAAGCTTGAGGTCCAGGCCCGACTCGGACGCGGCACCTTCGGCGTGGTCTACAAGGTCGTCGACACGCTCGGCGACGTTAAGCGCGTTCTTAAGTTCATCCTCAGAGATCGCCATTCGACGCTAGAGCGACTCAAGAAGGAATACAAGACGCTCGTCCATCTACCCGAGCATCCACACGTCGTGCGCGTCATTGATGCGAACGTACTCCCGGGAGATGGACCGCCGTACATCCTCTTCGAGTATGTGGACGGCGAGGACGTTGGCGATCTCATCCACGATGCGCGGTTCGCACCCGAGGATGCCCTCGTGCTTTTCAGGCAGGTTGCGGAGGGACTCGCTCACCTTCACCGCGAGGGCGTCTACCACTGCGACATCAAGCCACACAACCTGCTGTGGACGGTCCGGGGCGCCAAGATCATTGACTTCAATGTCTCGGTGCGCAGTGAAGACAACGGGCACGGCGGCGGCTCGCGGCGCTATCTCCCGCCCGACCTTGACCTATCGACTACTCCGTCTCCAAGTGAACTAATCGACCGCGACCTCTACGCACTGGGACTGACGGTCTATGAGACGCTAACTGGTATCTATCCCTGGAAGTCGAGCTCGCCACCGCCGGCAACTTTGGCTCCGGATCCACGTGAGCTTCCCGGTCTCTCTGACCTTACGCCGGATCTCGCGGGGATTGTGCTAAAGGCCATCGCGCCGAAACGCGCCGATCGCTTCGCCTCGGCCTTGGCGCTGGCCGAAGCGCTTGATGATGTCACGCGCGCTCGTCGAGAACCGACGACAGATGGCTCCGACTCGCTGCTCGTTCCGGAACTCGGTGGCGCCGCGCCACCGAACACGAACCCCTTCGTCAGCTACCTGCTCACGCTCTACAGCCAGAGCTCGCAGACCAACGCCGGCACTCGGGGACTCGATGACCTCGGACGCCGCACGTACGTCCCTACATTGTTGGACAGCGGGCTCATGCCCGACGTCATTGGCGGCAAGTTCAAACTCGTGCTGATTACCGGCAATGCGGGTGACGGCAAGACAGCCTTCTTGCAGCAGCTCGAGGCGCAAGTTGGTGAGCAAGCGCAGCTGGTGTCGAGTGAGCCGCTTCCGAATGGGCGGCGATTCACGACTGCGCAACGGACGTTCTTGACGAACCACGATGGTTCGCAGGACGAAGGCGCCCGCGGCAACGACGACGTGCTTCGGGAGTTCTTTTCTCCCTTCAAAGGTGACGACCCGGCGGCTTGGCTGGAAGTCGAGACTCGGCTCATTGCAATCAACGAGGGTCGGCTGGTGGACTTCCTCCAGACCGAGCGCGCGGATTTCCCAGCGCTGCTGCGCATCGTTGAGCAGGGACTCCAGACGGGTGAAGAGGATCACGGCGTTGCCGTAATCAACTTGAACCTTCGCAGCGTAGTGGCCCACGACGAAGGACTGGACGACTCCATCCTGGAGCGTCAGACGCGACTTTTAACGCATCCCAAGTTTTGGGGCGCATGCCAAAACTGCGACCTTAAGGACCGCTGCTACGCGCTTCATAACGCACAGACGCTCCAAGATCGGACCGCCGGGCCACAGGTTCTGGAGCGGCTAAAAACGCTCTATACCCTCACCCACCTTCGCGGCCGACTTCACATCACGCTGCGGGATCTTAGGTCTGCGCTCTCGTTCACGCTTACGTCGGCACGTGACTGTGGCGAAATACACAAACTCTACGCTGAGGGTCGGCGTGAGGAGATCGCCGCTGGCTTCTACTTCAATGCGTGGATGGCCGCAGAGTCACCGACCGTCGACCGACTACTTACCTTGCTTAAGGATATTGACGTCGGCATTGCGAGCGACCCGCGCCTCGACCGAAGCCTCGATTTCGTGAGCCCAACTCAAGATCGCAGCCGCTTCGGCTTCGCCGATCGCGGGCGCTACGACCACGAGGTGTTGCGTGCGCTGTACGAGCATCTGCCTCGCGACTTCTCCGGAAGGCCCTCGCCTTACCGAACCGAAGCCCATCGGCGTTACGTTGCCATGGCCCGGCGGCGCGCGTACTTCGAGCGACGCGACGGCGGCTGGCGAACCATGCTTCCGTACCGCTCCGCAGACCGGATGCTGAACATGGTGCGCGGGGAAACGATGCCCGAGCTGGCACTTCCTGAAGTGTTACAAGCGATCAACCGCGGCGAGGGCCTTCTGGATCCAGCGCGTCTCGCTGGCAACCTCGCACTGCAAGTCCGCCAGGTCGAGCGCGGCACCATTCGCTCCTATCGGCTTTACAACGCCGATCGGTTCCGCCTCCATGCGCGTGACGCGGCAAGCCGGGCCCGATTCGTCGAGCACATGCCCGACGCGCTCGTGCTTCGCTTTGACGATCAAGACAATCAGGCCGACCTTGTCATCAACCTAGATGTCTTCGAGATGCTGGAGCGTCTCAATCACGGCTATCGACCGAGCCTCGAGGAGGAGCAGGGCTACTACCTCAGCTTGGCCGTCTTCAAGAACGTCCTCGGGTCGGCGCCTTATCAAGAGGTTTTGTTGACGACAACGGGCCATGATTTTTACCGCGTGGAGCGACATGAGAACGGCCGCCTCGAGATGTCTCATCTGCCAGCCCAGGCTCAGGCTGTGCTGTCTAGTGAGGCGATGGAAGCAACTGTGAACACGCCCGAGGAAGTACGCTGATGGGCCTTTCGAGTAAAGACCGCGCGTTCAATACCAAGAAGTTGTCCTACCTTGACTTCAAACAGCTCGAAATGGACCGCGTGCTGACAGCGCTGTTTGCCCGCTTGGCGCATAGCGGATTCCCGAGCCGCCTCAAACGGCGCTTCGACCTCTCGGTCGAGGCTTTTGTGGACGAGTTCCTCGAGCACCCTGAGTGGTTCACGGGGTTCAGCCAGCACCGGGATATCCTCGAGCGCTGGGTTGAGACACACCTCATGGACGTCGTGAACCGGGGCAAGTCGACTCAGGCAGTCGCGGCGCCCCGTCCGCTCCACGGGTTTACGTATCGCTTCCGCAACCCAAAGCATTCGCGTGACTATGGTGCTGCTCAGCACCTGTACGAGTCGCTCTACCACGCACGCAAAGGTGCCGGGCAGGCCGCAATCGAGCAGCTCAACCACTTTTTCTTCCAAGGTCACGACAAGGTCACCGGTCGGACCGACGGAGCTGCCGTGCTCGATGTGGAGACGCAGGCGCTCCTGCGGCTCACCGAGCAAGTGGAGGACGCGCCGGATACCCGGAACGGTCGTGACAGCTTCCCACCGCTGTGCATCGGCGCGGCCGACCTGCTGGCTGAAGACATCAAGCGTCTATTGTTCTACGAACGACACATCCCGCGCTCGGTGATGGTCGATTACTTGAAAGTGTTGCTGGCGTTTCACCTGGCGCTCTACCACCTGCGGCTGTTCAAACTTCTCCCCGCCTTAATTAAGAGGAAGGGGGCGGATCCTATTTGCGCGCCTGCTTTCTGCTCCATGGACGCGCGGAGCCCAGACGACCCGCATGGCGACTGCCCCTATCGAGCCGGCCTATTCGTTGACGTCGCTGGCCAGCCAGATGCGGCGTCGGCAACACTCGCGGTGCGCAGCGCCGACGCGCATTACCGCCGCATCCCGTCGTTTGTGAAGGCCTACTTTAGCTTTAAGAAGCTCGACGAATTCGCCGAATCGCTGATCAAGACAGGAAAGCTCCACCGACCGAAAGGCGAGGAGCTTGGCGTCGGCGACGTTCTTCGGCTGCTCGAGCCCCTGCACAACGACGAGCGCGCGAAGTTCTTTGGGGCTCGGGTGTACGGGCTCGTACAGGATTCCGCGGGCAACACCGAAGCCGATCTCGACCCGGAGCTCAAATCGGTCCTCGACCTTAAGCTCTCGGAGTTCGACACCTACGTCGAGATGATTGTGTCCCTACGGGGCACGTTCCATCGCCAGTACATTATCCAGTGCATCGACTCGTTGCTAATGAAGAACCGGCCCGGAGCCCTCATTAGCCAAGGGCGAACGAAGGGCGCACCAAGGCGCTTCGTCTTGGACAGCCGTCTCCTAGAAGTGCTCTTGCAGATCGCCGTCCTTCGGCAGGACACTCCGAGCAGTCCCTTTTACACGGGCGAACTGCGGATAGAGGCGTTGCTGACGTGGCTACGTGAGCGGTACGGACTGCACATCGACAGGTTGCCTCGTGGCGACGGTTTCGGTGCACCGAGTATCGAAGACCGGGCTGCTTTGCGCGAGAACACTGCGGCCTTCACGGCGCGCCTTCGCGAACTTGGGTTCTACCGCGACCTTTCGGATGCCTACATCTCGCAGACGGTGACGCCACGCATCGC